>ERZ773359.5909-NODE-5909-length-11302-cov-7.398151_pt1 | contig 11302 bp, 12 predicted proteins | sample MGYA00374955_ERZ773359 | MGnify/ENA primary metagenome ERZ773359 (study PRJEB29098, sample SAMN04486028) | biogas fermenter metagenome | study: EMG produced TPA metagenomics assembly of the Biogas fermentation microbial communities from Germany - Plant 4 DNA1...
CTATGTTATATAATCAGACCTGTAATGATTACAACTTTGTAATAATTACATATTAATAAAATGAGGTAACGAACAAATGCGGTTTGAGAACTTAAAAAAAGAGTTAAAAAACAGGAACATAAATCTTTCGTTTCAGAGACTGAAAATTTTGGAGTACCTCGGCCAAAATCAGTGTCATCCAACTGTTGATCAGATATTTACCGATATACAAAAAAGCATACCTACATTATCAAAAACAACAGTCTATAATACATTGAAAAAACTGGTGGAAGAAGGTTTGGTCCGGGTAATCAATATTGAGGATACGGAAACAAGATATGATATAAATATCGAGGACCACGGACATTTCAAATGCGAAAACTGCGGGAACATTTTTGACTTCAATATAAATATGGATTCGTTGGTCTGCAATGAACTTGACAATTTCAGAATTTACGACAGACACGTTTATTTTAAAGGACTTTGTCCGCAATGCTCATAATTATTAATTTGTTTGTAATTATAACTTATAATAAATTGCTTTAACAATAAATCAAAAAGTGGAGGAGAAGAGAATATGAAAAAGTATCGTTGTACAGTATGTGGATACATCCACGAAGGAGATTTACCCGAAGGATTTGTATGTCCAAGATGTAAGAGACCGGCTTCGTTCTTTGAGCTGATTGAAGAAAAGGACGGAAAGGTCAACAAGTATGCCGGTACCAAGACAGAAAAGAACCTTAAAGAAGCTTTTGCCGGTGAGAGCCAGGCAAGGAACAAGTACACATATTTTGCGCACATAGCCCAGAGAGAAGGCTATGAACAGCTGGCGGAGATCTTCCTGAAAACCGCAAGGAACGAACAGGAACACGCCCGTATTTGGTTTGAAGAACTTGGCGGCCTGGGAAACACAGCCGAGAATCTCCTGACTGCTGCCGAAGGTGAAAATTACGAATGGACGGATATGTATGACAGATTCGCAAAAGATGCCGAGGAAGAAGGATTTACGGAACTGGCAGAGCGTTTCCGCAGGGTTGCGGCCATTGAGAAGACCCATGAAGAGCGTTATCGTAAATTACTGAATAATGTGGAAATGAAGCAGGTATTTGAAAAAGGTGATCAGGCAATTTGGGAATGCCGTATTTGCGGTCACCTGGTAATGGGCAAGAAAGCCCCTGAAGTATGTCCTGTTTGCAAATACTCCCAGTCTTTCTTTGAACTTAGATGTGAAAACTATTAATATTTACATAATGTACTGTTGTAACAGCAAAAGGCGGATAAGGTATTCCTTGTCCGCCTTTTTACAAGCTGCCTGTAATAAATGATACAATTATATAAAAATTTTACATTTTATCATGATTTTGTGGTAAAATAGGTATACAGTTTAAATACTGCAGGTGCAGGTATTTGAGTTCTATTTTTTTTATATTTTAAAATGCAGCCAAATAGCACTCAATAATGGGAAAAGGAGGTAATGATGTTCAGGATCAATGACCATATTATTTACAATAATATGGGGGTATACAGGATTGTAGACATACGAAAGGAAAAGGATATAAATAACAACGAAACTGATTATTATATATTAAAGCCTGTCTACGGGAATAATTTGACCATTAAAACACCGGTAAACTGTAAGAAGGTATTTATGAGGAAGATTATAAAAAGGGAAGACGTTTTGTCCCTGATTGAATCTTTGCCTGAGCAGGAAACAATGTGGATAGAAGATAATAAGAAAAGAAACGAACTTTTCAAGGCCACCCTGAAAAAAGGCGAACCCGGTGGATTGGCAAATCTTGTAAAAACATTGTATTTGGAAAAGAAAGAAAAGACCGCTGCGGGTAAAAAACTGATGAAAATTGATGAAGATATTATGAAGGCAGCTGAAAAAAATTTATACGAGGAATTTGCTGCAGCATTAAATATTACACCGGAAGAAGTTCTTCCGTTTATCATGAACTATGTGTCGTAAACCAGTTTTTTGGACTCTCTTGCGAAAATTTTGCAGGAATAAAGTCTTTTGATTTTTCAGATGCCGGTAAACTGTTGCAAACCTTGATTTATGCAGTGCATAAAATTATTATGTATACGAGATTAACAGATAAATGATGTAACGGCTTAAGTAATGTAAAAGGCTTATGCCGTTTTTGTCTTTCCGGCACTGAAAAAGCATATGAATATAGATACAAATAATGCCAATGAATGACCGATAATGCAAATACTGATGAGCTCAAGCAGGATTCCTTCAAAAATGCATAAAACATATTGACAAAGAAACAAGAATAGGATAATGTATATTTATACAAAAAAATTGATTAATATGTATAAGTATTCAAAAACCGAGGAGGATATAAAAATGAAAAAGATTATTGCTATTACTCTCATTATGGTTATGTTAATCTCCGTGTTTGCCGGTTGCGGTCAAAAAGCGCCTGGTGCTGCAGGATCATCCAGCAAAGCCGTAAAGGTTATTGATATCCCGCTGACACAGGAAGAATATGCTTTCGGTGTTGACAAGAATCAACCCGAGTTGCTTGAAAGGGTTAATGAATTCATTGCCAAGATTAAGGCGGATGGTACATTCGATGCCATACTTAATAAATATTTCGGCGATGGGACCCCTGAACCTGTTGTCTCTGCAGAACTTGACAGCAGCAAAGATCAGCTTGTTGTTGCTACAAATGCCGGATTCGAACCATTTGAATATACCGAAGGCGACAAATACTTGGGTATTGATATGGAAATAGCTAAACTTCTTGCTGATCATCTTGGAAAAGAACTGGTTATCAGCAATATGGATTTCGACGCTGTTTGTCTTTCGGTTGGACAGGGTAAGGCTGATATAGCAATGGCAGGTCTTACTATAAAAGAAGACAGAAAAGCATATGTAAACTTCTCGGACAAATACTATGACGCAGCGCAGAAGATCATAGTTATGGCAGACGATACGACCTTCGACAATGCGAAAACAGCAGAAGACGTTGAAGCTATCCTTTCAAAGTTTGACAGCAGTGTTAAGATTGGTGTACAAAACGGTACTACAGGACAATTCTATGTCGAGGGTGATGAAGACTGGGGCTTTGCAGGCTTCAAGACCCAGTGCATCGGTTACAAATCAGGATCATTGGCAGTTCAGGACATGATTAACGGAAATATTAATTACGTTATCATAGATGAAGCTCCTGCCCACTTTATTGCAGAAGCAATCAACGAACTCAATTAACAAATAAAGGGTTGTTCATAATATAAAATCATATAAAATATCGGAGGCTAACTCAGATTAACCGTCATACTGGAATAAATGTCATCCTTAGTGCAGCGAAAGAGTATACAATACCGGATCGGATTTTCATTCAGCGCGTTCCAGAATGGCAATCCACTTGAGCTAGCCTCTTCTGATATGTTAAGGATATATAAAATAAAATCTTTTCATATATGTTATTATTCTGATATTATTATTGTATAATCTTGTATAATCACAGGAAGAGTTTAAAGGAAAGCGCTATGGGGAATTTTGATAAGAAAATCGAGATATTCTGGAAAATGTTTTATGAGTACAATGGCTATACAAAAGTACTCACAGGATTGCAAAACACTTTGTATATAGCCACGGTCGGATTAGCCATCGGAATAGTTATCGGTACTATTATTGCTGTTATTGCGGTTATTCCGAAATATAAGCGTTTACCAAGGATTCTGGACAAATTTTGTAAGTTTTATGTAGGGTTATTCAGAGGAACACCAGTTGTCGTACAGCTTTTAGTGTTTTATTATGTAGTTTTTCCGCTGATGGGAGTAAAAATGCCGTCTGTCAATGTCTGTGTCCTGGTATTTGGTCTGAACAGCGGCGCGTATGTATCGGAAATCATGAGAAGCGGCATTATGTCGGTTGATCCGGGACAATTGGAAGCTGCCCGCGCGGTAGGCTTAAGCTTTGGAGTATCCATGATGAAGGTCGTTGTTCCCCAGGCAGTTAAGAATATACTGCCGACACTTGGAAACGAGTTCATTGCACTTATAAAGGAAACCTCGGTAGTAAGCTTTGTGGGTGCCGCCGATTTATATGTCGCATTTAATTACATAGGTACCAACAGTTATGAATTTATGGTTCCATACCTTGTAATGGCGCTGATTTATATTATTTTGGTAATGGCAATAGCCCTGCTTGTAAGAATCATGGAAAGGAGCCTGCGAAAAAGTGATAGACATAATTGATTTAAGAAAGCAATTTGGCAACCTGGAAGTACTTAAAGGGATTACAAATACTATTCACGAAGGCGAAAAAGTCGCAATTATAGGCCCTTCCGGAAGCGGTAAAAGCACATTTCTCCGCTGCCTTAATTGCCTGGAAGATCCCACAAGCGGGCAAATTATTTTTGAAGGCGTTAATATCGCAGACATGAAGGTTGATATAAATATTCACCGCCGTCATATCGGCATGGTCTTTCAGCAGTTCAATCTGTTTAATAATAAGACCGTAATAGACAATATAATGTTGGCGCCTTTGCATATCAGAATATCCGAACTTCGTAAAAAGAAAATTAAGAACTTCTTCATTAGGCTGCGGAATATATTTACTCCTAGCAAAAAGCCTTTATATGAGATAAACACTACCAAGGCACAGATTAAGGAAGAGGTAAGGGCTAACGCCATGCGACTGTTAAAAAGGATAGGATTAGAGGACAAGGCCAATGCATTTCCTTCCACTCTTTCGGGCGGGCAGAAGCAAAGAATAGCCATAATCCGGGCTCTTGCCATGAACCCTAAAGTGATGTTATTCGACGAACCTACTTCCGCCCTGGACCCGGAAATGGTAGGGGAAGTATTGGATTTAATCAAACAATTGGCTGATGAAGGGATGACCATGGTTATTGTAACCCATGAAATGGGTTTTGCTAGGGAGGTAGCCACCAGGGTACTGTTTATGGATGAAGGTATGATCGTTGAAGAAAATACTCCGGACGAAATCTTTAACAATCCCCGTAATCCGAGAACTAAAGAGTTTTTATCCAAAGTTCTGTAATAAACTCTGAATATAATATGGTTTTAATATATAAAAGAACTCGTTATGGTATAAGCCTGAATAACGGGTTCTTTTTTTATAAAAGCGTTCCTGTTGCGATAATCAGCACATAGGCATTTCGAAGAGTTGATGAATAACCTTGATGCAAGTACAGGGCGTTTTTCCTTCATATAAATAAACCTGTGGCAAATATGTTGTGTTGTTTCCCTTGTTGTGAGTTTACAAAATTTATCATACTGCAGGAAGTGTATTACATTTATGCAAACTGCAGTATAAATAATATGAAAAAAAGTTAAAAAATATTAGCGAAAAAAACATGATAAGAATTGTATTCAATGTCAAAATGGAGTACAATGACTAATAAATATGCTTTTATTTTGGCTTCTATGAAGCAGGTAATTTTTAAAATTCTAGGAGGTAATCAAGGAATGAAGAGAGCTATAACAATTATACTGGTTGTTTGTACGATGATCATGATGCTTTCCGGCTGTGGCGGAGGTACGTCCGGAAATGTAATCAAAATTGGCGTTTATGAACCGTCTTCCGGCGACAATGGTGCTGGCGGAAAACAGGAAGTTCTCGGGATCGAATACGCCAATACTGTTCTCAACTCGGTAGAAATCGACGGCAAAAAGTATGATTTAAAACTTGAAATCGTCGATAACGAATCTTCCAACGACAAAGGCCCATCTGCTGCTGCAAAACTGGTTAGCGCCAAATGTTCCGTTGTTCTTGGTTCTTATGGTTCCAGCGTTTCCATAGCTGCAAGCGATGTTTTCAAAAATGCAGGGATCCCGGTAATAGGCGTCTCTTGTACAAACCCGCAGGTTACAGCAGGAAACACACACTATTTCCGTATTTGTTATCTTGATCCATTCCAGGGTACGGTTCTTGCAAATTTTGCGGTTGATGAATTCAAGGCAAAGAAAGCTTACATATTGACAAAACTTGGTGACGACTATTCTGCAGGTCTCGGCAACTACTTCAAGGAAGCATTCCAGAAACTTGGCGGAACAGTTATTGAGGAAACTTTCCAGGAAGGAAACAGTGATTTTACAGCATACCTGACTACCGCGGCTAACGAAAAAGTTGATGTTATATTTGCTCCTACTTCCACAGAAGCTGCTTCTCTGATTATTGGACAGGCTATATCCCAGGGTATAAATATTCCTTTATTGGCAGGAGATACATGGGACAGTTCAGTTATTTTGGATGCTGCGAAGGGTTCCAACGAGAAGATTTACGTATCCACCTTCTTTGACGAAGGCGATGACTCGGCTTTAGGATCAAAATTTGTTACCGATTTCAAGAAATGGCTGAATGATAACCCTGAAAAATTAAAGAACAACGGCGGCAACGACATCGTAGCAGCTGTTTCCGCATTGGGTTACGATGCTTACATGGTTGCTGTTGAAGCTATAAAAGCTGCCGGAAGCCCGGATTCCAAGAAAATCAACGAGGCTCTGTGGGATGTTAAGTATACCGGGGTTACCGGTGATATAGCTTTCGATGAAATAGGCGATGCTATTCGTAACGTAGCTTATATTAAGAGTGTCAACACTTCTGACGGTTCATGGAACTTTGTAGCAATTCAGAGTGTTAAATAGATTTAAACAGAAATATCATTTATAATATTGTTTAAAAGGTAATGAAGCGGGGGATCTTGCCCCCGCCAAAACCTTTATAAATGGCCGAAATACTATTATTTTGAGCTGCCTGCAAGAAATGGCCGCTTGATGAACATTTCTTTTGAAACAGCTGTAAAACGGAGGTTCCTGATGGAATTCTTAAACACAAATCTGCCTTATATATTAGCAGGTATATCGGTGGGAGGGCAGTATGCCTTAATTTCCATAGGGTATACCATGGTATATGGGATACTCAGGCTGATAAACTTTGCCCATGGTGACATTTTTATGGTCGCGGGCTTTGCGATGGTTTATCTTTCGGCCACCTCGCCACTGTATATATCTATCCCGTTTACAATTATTATTACAGTACTGCTGGGATTCGTGGTGGAACGTGTGGCATATAAGCCGCTTCGTTCAGCGCCTCGTATGTCGATTATGATCAGCGCTATCGGTGTGTCATACTTTTTGCAAAACTGCGCATGGTATATAACCAGCGGTCTGGCAAAGCAATATCCTAAAATACCATGGATCAGCGATTCTGTTTCCATAGGTACCGCAACAACGAAAATAGTTACGGTAATAACGCCGATTCTTACTTTTATCCTGGTAATAGCTTTGGTTCTATTGATTAAATATACGAAAATCGGTATGGCGATGCGTGCTATGGCAAAGGATTTTGAAACCAGCCAGCTCATGGGAGTAAAAATAAATTCGGTAATAAGTTTTACATTTATTATAGGATCTTTCCTTGCGGCCATAGGTTCTTTACTCTATTTTACAAACTATACCACGGTTACGCCGGTCGCCGGCGCGATGCCGGGATTAAAAGCCTTTGTAGCTGCGGTGTTCGGTGGCATCGGAAGTATACCCGGTGCTGTCATTGGAGCGTTTATAATAGGCATATGTGAAAATATCATTAAGATGTTTGGATGGACAACATTTTCGGATGCCTTCACTTTTGCATTGCTGATTATCATTCTTGTCGCTAAGCCGACCGGGCTATTCGGTGAGAAATCAACAGATAAGGTATAGGTGAGTGATATGAATGAAAAAAATAGAAACATTAATGGAGTAATCACTCCCCAACAAAAAAATGCATTTTTTAAATCTGTTTTAGGATTTATAAGAAAAAACCGGATTGGGTTTGCGCTTATAGCCGCGCTTTTTGTAATTATATTTATTTTGGAACAAATACTGCCGTCTTCATCCATGCTTTTTGTGGTTCTCAAAAAGGGAGCTATATATTCTCTGGTTGCAGTGTCCATGAACCTGTTAAATGGCTTTACCGGCCTTTTTTCATTGGGACAGGCAGGTTTTATGCTGATAGGCGCATATACATATGCGATATTTACGATTCCTTTGGAAGCAAGAGCTGCTGTATACCAGTATTTTGACGGTGGAATTATTAATTTTACGGTTCCTGTTCCAGTTGGTCTCATAATGGCCGGATTGGCTGCTGCAGTATTCGCGTATCTCATAGGACTTCCTGTCCTGAGACTGAAAAGCGACTATCTGGCTATTGCCACGTTAGGATTTGCAGAGATAATTCGTGCTTTTTTCCAGTGGGACAAGCTGGGACCTGTAACCAACGGTTCAAATCTGCTGAAAAGATTTCCTTCTTTCTCATCCACTTTATATCCGTTTTTTGTGTCCGGTATATGCATAACAATAATAGTATTACTTATTAATTCTTCATATGGCCGGGCTTTTAAGGCAATACGGGATGACGAGATTGCTGCCGAGGCAATGGGAATAAATCTGGCAAAGCATAAGCAATTGTCATTTACAATAAGCTCATTCTTTGCAGGAGTTGGAGGCGCTCTTCTGGCCATGTATCAGACAACGGTACAGGCTGCTGCTTTCAAATCGTCGATGACGTATGAGATTCTCCTTATTGTTGTCATAGGAGGAATTGGCTCAGTTACCGGAAGCATTTTATCTTCATTTTTGTTCATTGCTTCAAGCGAATGGTGGCTGAGATTTTTAGACGATGAAACATACATCGGCAGTTTCAGAGTGCCGCTTCTGGCATCAGGTTTCAGAAAAGTCGTATTCTCCATTGTAATTATGATTGTCGTTCTGTTTTACAGGCAGGGAATCATGGGTACAAAAGAGATTTCTGTCGATGCCATACTCCGATTCTTCAGAAAGCTGTTTGGAAAAGAGAGCAGGGAGGAGGCGGCGTAAATGGCGGAAAATATATTGCATACAGAAAAACTAACAATGCAGTTCGGCGGTGTGGTCGCCTTATATAACCTGACAATTGATGTCAACAAAGGTGAGATAGTTGCTTTGATAGGACCTAACGGGGCAGGCAAGACCACAGCCTTCAACTGTATAACCGGAGTGTATGAACCCACATACGGAAGTGTAACTTTCTGCGGGGAAACGATAGTATCCAACCATCCGCAGGGAAAAATGAAAAAGATGTATCTGGGTGAAAAAGACGGAGAAAAATTGAAGGTTATAAGACCTACACCCGATAAGATCACAAAGCTTGGTATTGCCCGCACATTTCAGAATATAAGACTGTTTAACAGCCTTACTGTATTTGAAAACGTGCTTGTTGCAAAGCATATGAGGGCAAAGCAGAATGTGCTTACTGCAACATTGAGACTGAACTGGCGCGAGGAAAAACGGTCGAGAGAAGAAAGCCTGGCACTCCTGGAGGAACAAGGCCTGCTTCAATACAAGGATGATTTGGCCAGCAGTCTGCCATATGGATTGCAGCGTCGCCTTGAAATATCGAGGGCTTTGGCAACAGAACCGAAACTTTTGCTTCTGGATGAACCGGCAGCAGGCATGAATCCGCAGGAGACGCAGGAGTTGGCGGAGTTTATTGTCAAGATTAAAGATAAATATGACCTCACGGTTCTTATGATAGAGCATCACATGGATCTGGTAATGAAGATTTCCGACAGGATATATGTCCTGGACTTTGGAAAGCTGATTGCTCACGGCACGCCTGTTGAGGTGCAGAAGAATCAACGTGTTATCGACGCATATCTGGGGGTGGCCGAAGATGCTTAAGATTACTGATTTGAAAGTAAATTACGGCGGAATAGAGGCAGTGAAGGGCATATCCTTTACGGTTCCCGAAAAGAGTATTGTAACCCTGATCGGAGCCAACGGAGCAGGAAAGAGCACTACCCTCAGAACCATTGCAGGTCTTGTTAAGCCTCGGAGCGGGAAAATAGAGTTTTTGGGCGAGGATATTACAGGCAAAGGACCTGAAGATATTGTTGCCCGTAAGATTACATTGGTTCCTGAGGGAAGAAAAATCTTCCCCGATCTGACTGTGCTGGAGAACCTGAAAATTGGGGCGTATCTCCGAAAAGATGACATTACCGATGACATTAATTATGTATTTGATCTTTTTCCTCGTTTGAAAGAAAGATCCTGGCAGCTGGGCGGAACGCTTTCAGGTGGAGAGCAGCAGATGTTGGCGGTGGGAAGGGCTCTTATGAGCCGTCCTAAGCTGATGATGATGGACGAACCGTCTTTGGGACTGGCGCCGCTTATTGTCCGCAATATTTTCGAGATAATACAGGAAATAAATAAACAGGGTGTTACTATTCTGCTTATAGAGCAAAATGCAAATATGGCGTTAAAAGTGGCCGACATGGGTTATGTACTTGAAACAGGGCGCATTACCCTTTCCGGTACCGGAGCCGAGCTCCTGGAAAACGAAGGGGTCAAGGCGGCATACCTGGGTACCTGATTGAAATTATATAATTATATCTATGTTTTGTTATGTTGCTTTACTAAAGCTCCGAATGACGTGATTTAGTGTCATCAGGAGCTTTTATATTATTTGGCGGGTGCAAGGTTTCTCAATGGTGGCAGTAATTTTCCACTTCATATATGAACAGTGATATAATATAGCCGAAGGGAGATGGAAAAATTGGATGTCAATATTTTTAAAAAGTTGATAGACAACTCTGACAATATCGTATTTTTTGGCGGCGCCGGGGTGTCGACTGAAAGCAAAATACCTGATTTCAGGAGCGCAAACGGTCTGTACAACGAAAAACTGAGGAGCATCTATACTCCCGAGGAAATCTTATCCCATAACTTTTTCATGCATCATACCGATGAATTCTATAAGTTTTACAAAAGCAAGATGATTTATAAAGACGCAAAGCCTAATCCGGCGCATATCGCACTGGCACAACTCGAAAAGGCCGGCAAGCTGAAGGCGGTAATAACTCAGAATATTGATGGTTTGCACCAAATGGCGGGCAGTAAAAATGTCCTGGAACTTCACGGTTCGGTACACAGGAATTATTGCATGAAATGCGGAAGTTTCTATGATTTGGATTATATTATGGAATCGGAGGACATTCCCTTGTGCAAAAAGTGCAATGGTATAGTGAAACCCGATGTTGTTCTGTACCAGGAAGCTTTGGACAGCCAAATCCTCGAAGATGCCGTAAACTATATAATGAATTCGGATGTATTCATTATTGGCGGTACTTCATTATCGGTCTACCCGTCTGCCGGGCTGGTAAACTACTACAGAGGCAATAAGCTGGTTCTGATAAACAAGACCGAGACGCCTTATGATTATAAGGCAAATTATGTTTACTACGGCAATATAGGCGAGCTGTTCAGCCAATTAATAAGCTGAACCGCCCGCTTTCAGGGACATTACCGCTCCCAGGCTGTA
>ERZ773359.5916-NODE-5916-length-11288-cov-739.555773_pt1 | contig 11288 bp, 8 predicted proteins | sample MGYA00374955_ERZ773359 | MGnify/ENA primary metagenome ERZ773359 (study PRJEB29098, sample SAMN04486028) | biogas fermenter metagenome | study: EMG produced TPA metagenomics assembly of the Biogas fermentation microbial communities from Germany - Plant 4 DNA1...
GGCCGGCAGCATTACCTATTTTCCTAACCCTTTTTTCCATCTCCCCAGGCAAGAGGCTGATTTTGCAGGCATTGTGCGGATCGATAAAACTGCCAAATCCGCCAGCCAGATAGATATTGGCAAGTGCATCAAAGCCTATTCCGGCTTCCTTCATGAGGATACTTATCCCTGCTGCGATGGCCCCTTTAGCCAGCTGGACTTCCCTGATATCTTTCTGAGTCAAAAGAATAGGGCCGTCTATGGCAGTATATTTCTCAGGTATTATCTCTATAGCCCTCATATTTTTATAATCCCTGATCTTAAATATATCCGGCCCGGTATCTTCCCTGATCAGGCCGGTCCTGCTAATAATTCCATGTTCAAGCAGCTCTGCAATAATATCAACCAGGCCTGAGCCACATATACCTACAGGAGCCTGTTCATTGATTGTTTTATAATCAATCTGTCTATCTCCTCCAATTCTGAAGCTGGCAATGGCTCCCGGCACGCCGGGCACACCATAAGTAATACTGGCACCCTCAAAGGCCGGGCCGGCAGCCGTTGAACAGGCCAATAATTTATACCTGTTTCCCAAAACAATCTCCCCATTGGTCCCCAGATCGATTAAGAGGCTCCATTCTTCCCTGTTGAAATCTGTGACCAGCAGGCCGGCAATGATATCTGAACCGATAAAGGCCGAAACAATAGGCAGAATTTGAATCCTTCCCCGGGGATTTATCTTTATATCCAATTCAGCCGGTGATAGCTCCTGCGGGGCTGTAAAGACAGGCCGGAAGGGCGGCCTGGCCAGGCCGGAGGGATCTGTTCCGGTGAATAGATGGGTCATAACAGTATTAGCAGCCAGGCTCAGGGAATAGATATCATTGACTGTAATCTTATTCTTTACTGCCAATTCCTCAATAGTGAAATTAAGCTGCCTGATAAGGATATCCTGTAATTCCCTTAGTTCCTTATCACCCCGGCGGGCATAATCAATCCTTCTCAGGACATCTGCTCCATACTTCCTCTGGGGATTGGCAAAGGAAGCCACAGCCACTTCTTCTCCTGTCAGGAGGTCCAGTAAATAAACAGCAACTGTAGTGGTTCCCAGGTCAACTGCCAGGCCAAAGGCCTTACCCCTTCCTTTCCCTTCTTTATCTCCATACAGGCCATCAAACTCTGGTCGAGGATTAAACTCTATATTCATATCAAGGACCCCGGTGAGGATTTGTAAACCCTCTTCCCCGGGGACTTCTATTTCCATATCATCTTCGACTACCATACGGCAGGCCAGCCGGTATCCTTTTTTTACTTCCTCCCCGGTCAACAGTCCCAATTCTGCAGTACTTATTTTTCCACGGCCTTTATTTACCCTTATCCTGCATTTGCCGCAATTTCCAGTACCGGCACAGACAGCTGAAATAGGGATGCCGCCGGCCTGTAATAATTGAAGCAGATTGCTTCCCTTTTCTGCTTTTAGCTGGATTTCCCTTTCCTCATATCTGATAACTATCCTTACCCGCATGCTGGAACTTCTCCCCTTCAATATTTTAGTCTTTCCGGCAATAATTAACGACAGGTTATGTTATTATTCTGGTTAAATTAAAAAAATCCTCTAAAAAAAAAAGAGACCTGTTCTCTCAGGTCTCCCTTACATCTTCGATTAGTTCCTTCACTTTTTCCAGATAAAAACCGGTCAGGCTTTCTGCACTTTCTATATCCTGGCCTTCGGCATAGATATGAAAGACTGGCCGCTCGCTATCGGGTATCACCAGGGCCCAGCCATTACTATGTTTGAACTTAATACCATCTATCATCTGGTCCATCTTATTACCTTCCTTGCCCAGTTCTCTCATGACCCTTCCTTTTTCCTTCCAGTCACAGGCAATCTCTGCATTATTGAGATAAAACTCAGGCAATCTGTTCAGAAGGCCGTCCAGACTGATATTCAGCCTGGCCATCTCCTCCAGTATCAGGGCAAAACCTGCCAGGCCGTCCTGATAGGGATAAAACCTTAATATTTTAACTTCCTTCTCCCATTCTTTGTTATTCTCATAATATCTATCCATGGCAACCTGGGGATTCACAGGGGTATATTCCAGGACTGCCCCATATTCTTCTGCCAGTGATTCCAGTACCAGTGGTGTATTTACCGGTACAGGCAGATATTTGATTCCCCGTTCCAGTAAAATATAGGAGATAAGGAGCTGATATTCAGCCTTACTTAGAGCCCTGCCCTGCCTGCTAATCAGATGGAGCTCTTCTCCATTATGGTCGATTATTATCCCCAGATCTGAATTATTATCCCTTATTATCCTCTTCACCCTATCCCGGGCCTCCAGCCTCTCTTCAATACTCATTGGAAGGACACCCGGGGAATAATTTCTGGTAGATAAAATCTGGCAATTTAACCTGCGGAGCAAAAGGGTAAAAAGATCCCCCAGGCTATCGTACTCATAATCCATTACAACACTGAAATAATTCCTCCTGATATTCTCCAGATCAATACTGGCCGTCAGTTCATCCAGGTATTTGACCGGCATATCCGGAGTATAGGCAAAATCTCCAATCTCATCTATAAAGACCCGGTGGTACTCCCCGGTAAATAAGTGTTTTTCTATCTCCTTCTGTTCATTTGTTGAAATATGTACTCCGGTCTCATTCAGAAATTCTATTATTATCTTCTCCGGTTCTGTTGATGCTACCCGGATATGTACTCCGCCCTTGGCTTCTAAATCTACTACACTGAACCGGGTAACCGGGGTAATGGTCTCTCCTATATCGATAACATGTATCCCGGCAGCCTGTAAACCGGAAATAAAGGCTCTCTTCAAGACACTGGAAATTTTGTAAACATCACTACTTATAACAATATTATCCCCCCTTTTCAGGGTAGAGCCATAGGCTGCAGCCAGGTTAGAGACAAAATCCGGAGTAATATCAATATTACTATCACCGATAACTCCTCTATGGCAGAAAATATTTCTCCTCCAGTTTGCCGGCCAGAGAATATTGGTATCCACCAGAGCCCCATCCTCAATCTCTTTCTCCGGCCAGATTTTTACCCCTGGCTTCAATCTGCCTCCTGCACCGATTACTACATTCCTGCCTACAGCAGCCAGATCAAAGATGGCTGCCCTTTTCCTGACCGTTACATTATCGGCCAGGATAGCACCCCTGATCTCCACATTACTTTCAATATAATTATTATCCCAGATAACACTATTTTTGATGGAGCTGTTTTTATCAATACGGCAGTTCCTCCCGATTACACAGTTTTCCAGATAGGCCCCGGCCTCCACCCTGCTGCCTTCTCCGATATAAACCGGGCCTCTCAACTCGACACTCTCATCCAGGTCTACACCATTTTCCAGATAAATGTTCTCCTCCAGGACCACACAGGCCTTTTTTCCAACCTTTACCCTGCCTGTAAGAAGGTCAAACTGGGTCTGATGATATTCCTTTATATTACCAATATCATTCCAGTATCCCTCCAGGGCAACAGCACAGAGATCCATATTCCTATTCAGCATCAGGGGAAAGAGATCCCTACTGAAGTCAAACTTTTTATTTTTCTCATAAAGCTCAAAGATTTTTGGTTCCAGGATGTATATACCGGTATTGATGGTATCACTGAAAACCTGGCCCCAGTCCGGTTTTTCCAGAAAGCGGATTACCCTGCCATCATCATCAGTCATCACTACACCGTAGTCCAGGGGAATATTCTCCCTGGCCAAAATCAGGGTGGCAGCTGCACCTTCCTCCTGATGAAATCTTATAGCATCAGTAAAATCAAAATCAGTAATGGCATCACCGCTGACCACTATAAAAGTCTCATCAAGGAATTCAGCTGCATTATGTACACTACCCGCAGTGCCCAGTGCCTCCTCCTCTATAAAATAGTGGAGATTGACACCCCACCTTTCCCCATTGCCAAAATAACTTTCAATCTTCTCCGGTAAGTAAAATGCTGTTACCGCAATGTCCCTGATACCTTGCTCCCTTAAAAGATCAATGATATACTCCATTACCGGATAATTGACGACCGGAACCATAGGCTTGGGCAAATCACAGGTCAAAGGCCGCAACCTGCTTCCCTGGCCTCCGGCCATAATAACTGCTTTCAAGTTTTCAACCTCCTCCTTCAATTCCTTTCTCAAATCTCATGTGTATATTAGTTTACTTCACTGTAATTCCCGCATATCTATGGATAAACTCTTCCCTGTCTTCTCTCCTCTCTATAACTTTCTTCTTCCTACTCCAACCACTTTTTCTGTATTCGGCAATTACTTCCTCATAAACAGCCAGGGTTTTATTGGCAATCTCATCCCAGGTAAAATCCCTTTTTACTATTTCATAAGCCCTGCTGGCCATCTCCCGGGCTCTTTCCTTATTGTTCAATAAAAAACGGATTTTCTCCGCCAGTTGCTGCGGATCATTCGGTTTTACGGTCAGGCCGTTCTCTCCATCTCTGACGAATTCTGCCAGTCCGCCTACCTCGCTGACAATGACTGGCGTCCTGGTAACCATTGCCTCCAGGGCAACAATCCCAAAGGGCTCATAAAGGCTGGGAAAAACCGCTACATCAGCAATCCGGTAAAGATTATTACGTTCCCTGTCACTGATAAATCCGGTAAAATAGACCCGCTCAGCAACACCAAGATATTCTGCCAGAGAACGTAAATTGTCCAGATAGGGGCCCTTCCCGGCAATAACAAACTTTGTTTTCGGGTTTGTCTTTAATATTTCCGGAATAGCCTGGATTAAAACTTGTATCCCCTTTTCCCTGACGATCCTTCCTACATAAAAGACTATATCCTCATCCGGACTGGCATAGAAGTCCCTATATGCAGGAGAAGAATCTCCCCTGTAATTTTCTTCATTTACTCCATTTCCTATTACCACAGCTTTATCTTCCGGTACCTGAAAAAGATTTCTCACTTCATTATTCATATACTGGCTGCAGACAATCAGCTTCCAGGCCTCAAAGCTTGCGTACCATTCCAGATCATTAATATACCTCTGCATATCATTATAAATTCCCTGGTTACGGCCAAATTCAGTAGCATGAATAGTATAGATTAATGGAGTGGTAAAGGAATGTTTCAATACTTTACTGGCCCAGAAAACCAGCCAGTCATGTCCATGAATTATGTCCAGATTATTATCCAGTTCCCTGAACAGTACCAGAGCTCTTTCCAACAATTGAAAATTTAACTGGAGAATATCTTCAACAAAATTATTGGCTGTAACAGCTACCGGGATTGTTCTCAAAACCCTGACACCATTTATAATTTCATCAGCCGGTAGTTCTGCCGAACCCTGGGTTACAACAAAAACCTCTATCCCCTTTCTCACCAGCGCCTCGCTCAGATCCTGTACATGTCGGGCCAGTCCGCCGTGGCTTACCGGTGGGTATTCCCAGGATAACATCAATATCCGCACGTTAACCCTCCTCTGCTATATTTACCCATATATTTTAAAGTCTGCACAGAAAAAGTAATTTTATACGAAAATATCGGTGAATAAAGTCCAGTATTTACAAGCATATTAAAAAGAGAACTAATTTTAAAGGAGGTTTCCTGATGTCAAGAGGATACCTGGCCCTTGTCCTGCATGCTCATCTGCCTTTTGTAAAACACCAGAAGGAAGGAGAGCTTGCTGAAGAATGGTTATATGAGGCTATTACTGAATCATATATCCCTCTTCTAATTGTCCTGAACCGGCTGATTCAAAAAGGGGTAGATTACCAGCTTACTATTAGTCTTTCACCAACCCTTATTACCATGCTGGCTGATCCCCTTTTACAGTTAAGATATAAAAAACACCTGGAAAAACTCATTGAATTAAGTGAAAAGGAAATAGACAGGACAAAAAATGAACCGCAATTTCATCATTTAGCAAAGATGTATAATGATTTATTTAATAAAACCTATGATTACTACCATATAAAATATAAAAATAATTTGCTGAAAGCCTTTAAAGAACTGGAGGAAACAGGAAAGATAGAATTAATTACTACCTGTGCTACCCATGGCTATTTACCCCTGATGCTTACCGGGGAAGCAATTAATGCCCAGATTAAAATGGGAATAGATACCTACAGGAGAGTTTTTAATAAAAGACCAAAGGGTCTCTGGTTACCGGAATGTGCCTTCAAACCTGCCGTCGAACCATATCTGGCACAGAATAATATCCGTTATTTTATTTGTTCCAGCCATGGTTTACTTTTCGCTAAACCAAGGCCCCGTTACGGCCTTTATGCACCCATCTTTACACCCTCCGGTATAGCAGCCTTTGGCCGGGATACCGAATCCTCCCGGCAGGTCTGGAGTGCAGCAGAAGGCTATCCAGGGGATTATGACTACCGCGAATATTACCGTGATATAGGCTGGGACCTGGACTATGAATATATAAAGGATTATTTGCCTTCCGGTGTCAGAAAAAATACCGGACTCAAATATTACCGGATTACAGGAAAGGGCAATTGGAAAGAACCCTATAATCCAGAAGCCGCCCGGAGAAAAGCAGCAGAGCATGCCGGAAATTTCATGTTTAATAGACAGCAGCAGGTTAAATATTTAAGCCAGGTTATGGACAGGAAACCAATAGTAGTCTCTCCCTATGATGCTGAGTTATTCGGCCATTGGTGGTTTGAAGGGCCCATGTGGCTGGAATTCCTGTTGGAAAAGATCCATTTCGACCAGGATGATATCGAAACCATTACCCTTTCCAACTACCTGGAAAAGGAAAAGAAAAAGCAATATGCCATGCCCTGTGAAGCAAGTTGGGGGCACAGGGGATATCATGAAGTCTGGCTGAATGGAAGTAATGATTGGATCTATCGGCAGCTTCATGAAGCTGAAGAAAGATTAATAAAGCTGGCCAGCAAATATAAACATCTTGCCAATAAAAACAGTTTAATATACAGAGCCCTAAATCAAATGTGCCGGGAACTCCTGCTGGCCCAGAGCAGTGATTGGGCTTTCATTATCAATGCCAGGACCATGGTGGATTATGCTGTATTCCGGACAAAAAAACACCTGGATAACTTTTCCCTCCTGGCTGAAGGTATTATGAAAAATCAGCTGGAAGAAAGGAAAATAGCTGAATTAGAAAAGATAAATGATATTTTTCCAGATCTGGATTTTAAAATATATCAAAGAAATACAGGGGTAAAGCTGGGAAAGGAGATTGAAAGTGGAAATGCTTTATAATATCCTGCCTGTAGTTTTGCTTATAGGATTATTATTGGTTTTATACTTTACTTCAAGTAAAAAAGAGCAAAAGGACCAGAAAATAAAAGTCCCTATTAGAAAAACCAGGACAGAATATGAAAGTGGAAAAGAATTTATTAGAAGGCTAAATGAGGAATTTTCCCGGGAGATCAGTCCTGAAAACAACAGCCCCTGGATAAAGGATAGGTCAGAACCGGTAATTACCACAGACATAGACTTGATTGGAGGGGATATTGATTTACCTGAAAATTATATAAGGCTTTTCAGCCGGGATCCAGAGTATCTTTTCACTTACTGGCAAATCAATAAAGAACTTTTTTTTAATCATACTTTCTACCTGCGCCTTTATAATCTCAGTAATGATGAATATACGGATATAGAAATAAACGAACCAGCCGGAAACTGGTATCTTAAAATTGAACCTGATAAGAAATATAAAATAGCCATTGGTTATTTTAAAAAAGACGGTTTCTTCCCTGTGGCTACCTCCGGTACTGTCCACACTCCTCCTGACCGCCCGGCAGGAATCATTGATAAATGGCTTGCAGAACTATCTGAATATGGTTTAGGAATAGAAATGGATTCACTGGTTATAAGCAAGAATATAGAACAAAGAAAGAAATAGGCAAAGAAGAAAGCCACCGTTTTTCGGTGGCTTCTATAGTAAAAATCCTTAATAACGTTTCCCATTATGAACTTCAAAACTCCAATTCTGACCGTTATTGTTATCCCAATTATTTGCACTATCATGAAAACATATATAGAATCGTTTATCTGTCTCTACTGCACATTCTGCTTTCCAGACATTACCTTCCTTTTCCATCTTGATATCCATGACATTTTCCCAATGATTATTCAGTCCAAATCCGGCATGAAGGTAGATCTGGTCTGCCCCATCTCTGGCCAACAGGCCGTCATAGATTATCTCAACCCTCTCACCGGCGGTTATCGGGATCGGCTTTACGGTAATACCCGGGTCATCCAGCAAAACTATTCCCCCTTTTTCTTAATCTACTATTTATTATAACTTTTAGGCCTAAACTTATTCACTATAAAAAACACCAGAATAAGTAAAGCCAGAACAAGTATCGGGAGATAGATAACTGTTTTAGCAGGGGGTGTAATGATGAGGGGTAATATGACCGGGTAGTCTTCTGCAAAATTGCTTAAAACCTCTTTCTGGTCCAGGTGTGCAGGAAGTATTACATCCAGTATCCGGGGAGCAAATTTCAGATTACTATTACCGGAATCTGAAAAATACCAGGTAGATAGGGAATTTTTTAAATCCCGGAAATGATCCTGGCCAAAAGGATCATAACTACCTACCAATATATAGACATAGGCATTTTCCAGATCTCCGATTATCTCTTTAGCCAGCTGGATACTAATCTGATTATCTTTCACTTCAACCAGGGCATCCTCTATATTGGCCGGATTATTCTCTACATCCCAGAAATCAAGCGAATCATGATTATCTTCCGGAGTATAGGCCCTGACCCACCAGCCGCTGATTTTAAGCAGCCTGTTCCAGGGATAACGGGGATCCAGCCTGATATTGGCCCCTTCCTGATATAAATCGACGGAACCACTGCCCTTTTTACCAAAATATAATTGAATCAATGGCAGGCTGAAACCATATTTACTATTCCAGGGATCATTAAGATTTTGAAAGGTAAAATTTAAACGGTATTTTTTACCCATATCCTCAATGGAAAAATAGGTAATATCAAAGAAACCTTCACCATGAAAGGCCTCATTGGTAGGATAAAGGTAGGTTCCAGGCCCATAATCATCATTTAAAGGGTCCTCTACCTCAAAGATAATATTCCCCTGGGCAAAAATGGGCATACTGAGCAAAAGCATAAGCATAAACATAAACCCGATACAGACAAAAAAAGGCTCCCTGATGGTAAGTTTCATTAACTGACCTCCATTATTTTGAACTCCTCAACATCTCAGTAACCTTCCTGGAAAAATCTCTGGCCGCATTATAACCCATCAGATTCATCCGGTAGTTCATGGCAGCTATCTCCAGTACCATGGCCAGATCTCTCCCCGGCTTAACAGGAATTATAACCTGAGGAATCTCTATACCCATCAATTCACCGTATAAATTATCAAAGCCAAGCCGTTCATAGGATTTTTCTTCATTCCAGTATTCCAGTTTAGCTATCATATTTATATCCACTTTTTCTATAACTGCACCAGCCCCAAATAAAGCCCTTATATTTATAATACCTATGCCCCTGATTTCTAAAAAATGCCTGGAAACTTCCGGAGCAGTCCCTACCAGCTGTCTCTCTCCAATTTTCTTGACTATTATCAAATCATCTGCCACCAGGCGGTGGCCCCGCTTGACCAGCTGGACGGCAGTCTCGCTTTTACCAATACCGCTCTTGCCGGCAATAAGTACTCCAACCCCGTAAATATCGACAAGGACGCCATGTACGGTCTGACTGGGAGCCAGGCTCTCTTCCAGATAATTGGTCAACAGACTCAAAAAGCGGGTTGTGGAAATATCTGTCCTCAGGAGAGGAATACCATTCCTGTCAGCCTCTTCTACAAGTATATCCGGGACTTCCAATCCTCTGGCAATTATTACACAGGGCAAATCATAAGTGCATAACTTTTCAATGCTTTTTACCAGTCTGACAGAATCCAGTTCCTTCAAAAAGGAAATCTCGGTCATCCCCAGCAATTGAACCCGGTCAGGTGTAAAGTACTCCCAGAAACCTGCCAGTTCAATTCCGGGTCTTTTGATATCACTGATACTAATATACTTGTCTTCGGGGTTACCGGCCAGAATAGATAAGTCAAACTCTTCAACTATCTCCTGAACGGAAATTTTTGTTTTTTTCACGATAATAATCTATCCTCCCATAGCCACTGCTATTGCCCCTTTGGCACCGACCTCGCTGCCCAGGGCTGCTTTCCTGATTTCAACAGAATTATAGGCACTGGCAAAGGCATATTCCTTTAGAGTCTCCATCATTTTATCTTTAAAGAGATCCAGGGATTTCATCACACCACCACCCAGAATGATTGCCTCTGGATTAAAAATGTTTAAAAGATTGGCTATACCAATACCCAGATGATAGGCCTCCTCATCCCAGATCTTTAAAGCCAATTCATCACCCTTCTCAGCAGCCTCAGCCAGTATCTTCCCATCAATTTTAGCCAGTTCACCCTCTACCAGCTTATATAAAAGACTATCTGGTTTAGAAGCGGCCAGTTCCCTTGCCTTTTTACTGATGGCTGTTCCGGAAGCTACAGCCTCGAAACAACCCCGGTTTCCGCAACCACAGAGGGGGCCGTCGACCATTATAACCATATGGCCAATCTCTCCAGCTGTATCTTTAACACCATGCAGGAGCTTATTATCGATGATAATACCTCCACCGATACCGGTACTCACAGTAATATAGATCATATTATCTACATCTTTGCCGGCACCAAAGTATTTCTCCCCCAGGGCAGCAGCATTGGCGTCATTTTCCAGATTTACTTTAATACCGGTCCGTTCTTCCAATATCCTGCCTATAGGGACATTTTTCCAGTTCAAATTGGGTGCCTCATAAATCAAACCCTCTCTAATATTCAAAGGTCCAGGACTACCAATCCCTATTCTTTTTATATCCTCCCTGCCTATATTCTCCTCTTCCAATAGGCTGTCTATACTTTTTATAATATTATCGATAACATAATCCTGTCCCTTTTCAGCTTCTGTAGGTATATAAACCTGATTCAGGATATCGCCCTGTTCATTACTTAAGGCAGTCAGAATCTTTGTTCCACCAAGATCTACCCCAATAAAATAATCTTTCAATTCCTTCACTCCTGTTCCTTATATTTTTCCAGGATTGTTCTGGTTAATATAACAGAGGTTAGAGATAAGAATGTTATAAAGAAAAAGGGCATAATAAAAGGCACGTACAAACTGATGATGATTATTATCAGTATGAAGATGAAGAGCAGGAAGGTAACCAGGAAATTATCCATTACCAATAAAAAGGCCTGTTTAACAGCATCGAAGAAACGCAACTCCTTCATAACCCGCAATGGCCAGAAATA
>ERZ773359.5922-NODE-5922-length-11272-cov-12.769903_pt1 | contig 11272 bp, 7 predicted proteins | sample MGYA00374955_ERZ773359 | MGnify/ENA primary metagenome ERZ773359 (study PRJEB29098, sample SAMN04486028) | biogas fermenter metagenome | study: EMG produced TPA metagenomics assembly of the Biogas fermentation microbial communities from Germany - Plant 4 DNA1...
GGAGGATTTAATAATGGCTGATTTTAGGGCGATCGCCGATGCATTGAAGGCCGGTAATGCTCCGAAAGTAAAGGAAATGGTAGAAGCAGCACTTGCTGAAGGTGTAAATCCTGAAGATATCGTTAACAAGGCTCTTATTGTAGGTATGGGGGAAATTGGGGAACTTTTCAAAAACAACGAAGTATATGTTCCTGAAGTGTTGATTGCTGCCCGGGCAATGTATGCCGGACTCAACATATTAAAGCCTTTATTGGCAGAACGGGATGTAAAGCCTATGGGCAAAGTGGTTATAGGTACTGTAAAAGGAGATCTGCATGACATTGGTAAGAATCTGGTAGCAATGATGCTTGAAGGTGCAGGCTTTGAAGTTACCGACCTGGGCATTGACGTTGGCCCCGAGAAATTTGTTGATGCAGTAAAATCTTTGGATGGCGATTGTATTGTAGCTATGTCAGCTTTGCTTACCACCACCATGCCGGCTATGAAGGATACCATTGAAGCTTTTAAGGAAGCAGGTTTAAGAGAACGGATTAAAATCATGGTAGGCGGTGCACCTGTAACCCAGAACTTTGCTGATGAGATCGGTGCTGACGGGTATGCTCCGGATGCAGCTTCGGCAGCTGATCTGGCCAAGACCTTTATTGCATAGATTATTTATTTTAATGCTGTGAGCCTGATTTGCACAGCGTTTATGAGACAGCTGATTAATGAAAATAAGTAAGTGAAAAAGGGCGTTGTATATACAACGCCCTTTTGATTATCGTATATCAAGAGGATTATCAAAGTATTTTGCCCACTGCCCCTGAATAAGTTTTTTTACCGGTTGTCTGGTGTTTAATATAACGGTAATCTGAGAACTGTCCGGCCGTATCTTTGATGGGGAAAATTTTATAGTATCACTTACTCCATCAACGTAGTACCATCCTTCTTTAAGCTCAACAAAGCCCTTTATTCTGAAGGTATGTTCTGAAAATGACTGCAAAAAATCCCTTAAACTGTTTCTTTCCAGCGCTCCCGTTGTTTCAAGTACCAGGGTTTTCGGCCGGTTGGCCGGAGTATTAAGGCTGGAATGTGATGGAGGCAATGGAAAATCCTTAAGGCTTTGTTCCAGCCATATTTCGTCTATCTTTCCGTACGATGTAGTTATGATGGGAGCAAAAGGATTTTGCATTCTTATACTTGTTTCCAGGTCCTTTAGCCTTTCGTTATCGACCAAATCCGATTTATTGATAACTATGAGATGACTGTATATCACCTGCCTGTTTATTGTCTCCAGTGTTTGGGACAATTCCAGGTGTCTGGTTGCGTCCACTATACATATGGTACCCCTGTAATCGTAGATACCATTGACAAATGGGTTTATATCATGCATTATTTTTTCCATCTCGGAAGGATCCGAAAGGCCGGAGCTTTCTATAAACAATGATTCAATGGGCATCCCGGCCATGGCAGTTAATCCGTCAATGAAGGAACCTATAAGACAGCTGCAGAATATGGAGCCGTTAGCTATTTCGGTTAAAGTAACGCCTTCTTTTTGCATCAATGCCCCGTCAACGGCTACTTTACCAAACTCATTGACAATTATCCCAATCTTCTTATCTCCGTAAAGCTCAAGTAAGTTTTGCAGCAAAGTAGTTTTTCCCGAACCGAGAAAGCCGGTTATAAGGAATACCGGGATGGATTTTTTTACGTTGTTGTTTGCAGTCATTTCATATACTCCTCAATGCTTTTGAACAGATCGTTGCGGCTTGGGATGATGGAGGAATATTTCAGCTCTCCGTTTATATAGATACAGGGCAGATTCTTGATCCCCATCTTTTTTACCCTTGCTATACCTTCACGGGTTGTAAACTTATACTCGACGCAGTCAATTTTATCGCCATAATGCTCTTTGGCAACATTCACAGCGTTCATCATATAGGTGCAGGCAGCACAGGTTGCTGAATCTAGGGTAAAGACTTCGATAAGGGGTTTTTCCAGGTTATCGTAGTCAGGAATTTCGATATCTATATCAATTTCAGAAACCTGATAGTTTTCAAGCATCTTTTTCACACCTTCGGTGTCTCTTATCGCCTGCTGTACACCTATGGCGTTTTCCGGCGGAACGTCATACGGCATATCGCAGCCGGGTGCAATGGCAAGGTTATGATGATTCAGTTTATCCAGAAGATCTATTACATATTTCATGTTGTCCTGCTGGGTGCCGTACAGCATTATGGATGTCAGAGGGATATTTCCGCCCAGCACAATATTATATCGGTCGGTAATTTTTTTCGCTTCTGTCATGTCTATATTTTCATCGATAAATATTGAATCCGGACTTGTCTTACACATCTCTTCGATGTTTTTAGTGGCGTTACCGCACACAAAGAATGAAGACAATACATCTTTCTCCCTTAAAAAGCTAAAAATTTCGGTAAACGGTTTGGATAAAAACTGGGCAAAATGCTGGGGAGAAATCTGTGACACCAGAGGATCCACGATTGCTATTACATCCATACCCGCTTCTATATAGTATTCAGCAATCCTTTTATTCACCCTGCCGGTATATTCAACAAGGGCGTGTACATAGTCCGGATCCATAAACATGTCCATGAACAGCTCGGTACCTCTTAAATGGGATGCCAGGGTAAAAGGACCGCATATCAGGCCAAACAATGCCGTGGTGCTGCCCACTTCAGCCTTAAACCGTTTCATAACATCCAATACTATAGGCAGCCGGCCATCTGATTTTTCAGGCAGGTATTCCGGTATGGTTTTATATTCGATTAGAGGATGGGTGCTTACCGATGGCGGTGCCTTCTCAGCCCATACCAGTTCACATCCCAGTATTTCTGCCTCCACCTGAAGATCAAATAATACCGGTTGCCCGTCAGGGCGGTATAATCTATTCACTTCCAAAAGAGATTCAATAAGTTTATCAGCATCGGTTAGTACTTCGGTTGCAGTATATCCCTTCAGCTTCCCTGCATGAATGCCTGCAAAGGGTATCCAGGGAACCCTGGGAAGATCTTTTTCGTGTTTAAATGTTCTTATCAACAGTTCTCTTCCGGTAATGTTATCCATGTATGCAGCCTCCTTGAATGTATTCTTATGTTTCTTTGTCCATATTGTATCAATTTATATAATAGGATGTCCTGATTTTATCTTGTGATGTTAAGTGAATTCTTGTGAACATGCCTCTTGCTTCATTAGACTGTTTTTTCCATAATTCAGAGCGGGCTGGGAAGTCATGCTTGGTTATATAATCCAAATGTAAGAAAGATCCAGCGATGCAGTGATTTATATGCAGCATATTATGGAAGCCCCTTGGAGCTCCAGTGAGCGAAATAATATTCTTCTATCAACAAGCATTGTGTGCAGAATACTATGGAAATCACCTTGTGAAAAGGCTTAGAACCTGTTAACGAAGCGGAAGACGGCCGGAACCAATGTCTGAGCGTAAGCGAGTTTTGGTGGAGGCCTGGAGTGAGTTCTACAGGTTCTTAGCCTTGAAACACCAGTGATTGGAATAGTATTCTGCACACATTTATATTATGTGGCTATGAAGCAAGTACATTTATATTATGTGGCTATGAAGCAAGTTTATTTTTTGTTTGACACTCCATATAGTACATGATACCATTAAAATGACTGAAAAAATTTTCAGGCACGATATTTCTGTTATGTGTCCCACCTTCATTTCTATATTGACTCATAACCAGATATCTTTTCTTAAGGGGGTATGTATACGACCTGTCAGCACTGTTCATATTCGATGCTGTAAATCCGGACGCGCCTCCGGAATCATCAGGCAGCCCAATGGATACCATTAATAAAAAAGAATATTAGTAATTAGCCGATGAAAAACTGCTTATGTTTTTATGCTGTCAGAATGGTTATATCGGCGCAATATAGCAAATAGATGGGGTGAAGTAATGAATTACAAAGAAAATTGGGAAGAGACAAAGAAAAGATTCAAGGCCTGGTGGGAGCATTCCAGTATAGACAGACCCATGTTGAGGCTTGTAGCCCGCCGAAAAGAGCCTGTAGAACCGTTGGAACCGGTGGAACCACCTAAAACTCCTGAGGAATTCCATCTTGATGTGGATCGGTTGGTAAAAGAGATGCGCAATTACTGCCGTACACACAAATTTTTAGCGGAGTCATTTCCATCCCTGGATATAAACATTGGGCCGGGTTCTATGGCTACATATTTGGGTTCGGAGCCGAATTTTGCTTGGGATACGGTGTGGTATACACCATGTGTTGAGCCCGGCTGGCGTGAATGGGGGCCGCTGAAGTATGATCCTGATAACTACTGGTGGAAGCGTCATCTGGAGCTGATACGGAGAGGACAGCAGCTGGCGAAAGGTGATTTTCTGATTAATATTCCCGACATAATAGAAAGCCTGGATATCCTTTCCGCTATGCGGGGACCTCAGCAGTTCTGTTATGACCTTATTGATGAGCCGGAAGTTATAAAAGAATATATAGAACAGATTGATGCCCTGTATTTTATATACTATGATGCTATGTACGATATTGTAAAAGGGGGTGACGGAAGCAGCAGTTTTACGGCTTTCCATGTCTGGGCTCCGGGGAAAATTGCCAAGGTGCAGTGTGATTTCTCCGTATTGATGTCTCCAAAACAGTTTCGTGAGTTCTTTGTGCCTTCCTTACGCCAGCAGTGCCAGAAACTGGATTATAGTATCTTTCATCTGGATGGACCTGATGCTATCATGCATGTGGATGCTTTGATGGAGGTAGAGGAGCTGACTGCCCTGCAATGGACTCCAGGTGCCGGCAATCCGGATGGGGGAAGCGAGAGATGGTATCCTATGTATGACAAGGTAAAAGCCGCCGGCAAATCCCTTTGGATAATGCTGGAGGAAGGCAGTACCGATGAACTGATAGACAAAGCTGACAAGCTGGTTAAACGTTACGGTCGCGATGGTTTATACCTTCTTTTCCCTGAGATGGAGGAGGAAGACGCGTTAAAGATACTGGCTAAGGCTGAGAGAGACTGGAAATAACGCTGCCGGGATGTTTGCTTTTACATATTTGTTTTACAGACCTATACCGCAAGCCTTATATTAGGGATTGCGTTATATAATACACGATAGGAGGTAAGTAGTTCATGGACAACGAACAAATGCAACACCTTAGAATAAGTGAAAACAGGAGATTCCTGGTCAAAGAGGATGGCAGCCCGTTTTTCTGGCTGGCTGATACGGCATGGGAACTCTTCCACAGACTCAACCGTGAAGAAGCCGATTATTATTTGACAAAGCGCGCAGAGCAGAAGTTTACGGTTATACAGGCAGTTGCTCTGGGGGAGGTTGACGGCTTAAACGTTGAGAACCCATACGGCAGGCTGCCTTTGTTAAAAAACAGCAGCGGCCAGTATGACCCTACGCTTCCCGATGTATCCGGCGATTATTCCTACTGGGATCATGTAGATTATATAATTGACAAGGCAGCATCGCTGGGACTGTACATAGCATTGCTGCCGACGTGGGGGGATAAATTCAACAAAGCCTGGGGAAAAGGCCCGGTTATTTTCGATGAAGACAATGCCAGGGTATACGGACGGTGGCTGGGACAACGTTATAAGGATAAGCCCAACATTGTATGGGTACTGGGCGGGGATCGGCCGCTGATAACCTCCAGGCATTTCGGTGTTATTAATTCAATGGCTGAAGGACTTGCGGAAGGAGATGAGGGCAGACATATTAAGACTTTCCATCCGGTGGGAGGTCATTCGTCATCCTATCATGTACATGAAGAGGAATGGTTGGATTTTAATATGATCCAGTCTGGCCACAGTGCACTGAACACCCCCAACTATAAGATGGTAAGCGATGATTATGCTCTGGAGCCTGTTAAACCTACATTGGATGCTGAGCCCTGCTATGAAGATCATCCCATTGGTTTTAAGGAAGTGAACGGCTATTTTGATGAAGCTGATGTGAGAAAGGCTGCTTACTGGAATGTTTTTGCCGGAGGGGCAGGGCATACATACGGACACCATTGTATCTGGCGCATGTGTACAGAACCCGAACCATATTTTATTATGCACTGGAAGGATGCGATCCTGCGTCCGGGGGCATCACAGATGAAATATGTGAGGGCGTTGATGGAGTCAAGACCTTTCCTGGAGCGGGTTCCTGATCAAGACCTTATTGCTGAGAATTATGAAGGAGCCAATCATTTAAGGGCTACACGCGGATGTGACTACGCATTTATATACAGCCCCAGCGGCCTTCCGATAAAGGTAAACATGGGAATAATATCCGGTGAAAAAGTGAAAGCTTACTGGTACGATCCGAGAAACGGCAGTACCACCGCTATAGGCGAATACGAGAACCGTGGAGTACAAAGCTTTAGACCTCCTTCATGCGGAAGGGGAAATGACTGGGTATTGATCCTGGACGATGTGTCAAAGGATTACGGAATGCCAAGTGTTGAAAAACTTGAATAGAAAAAATGTTGTCAGACCGGTGGGAAACCTGGATACGGAGACTCACCGGTTAACTTCTCTGTTCGTGGATGAACAGGGTAAGGCAGCCGGTGTGTGCTTTTAAGATGTATAATATTATATTAACCGGAGGGATAAACATGTGCTCAAGATCCATATACACAAGCAGGTTAGACGATCCTTTTGCAGCTTATTTGTCCAAAGAGGAGTTTGGAGTTTACGGGGACGGTATCCATGATGATACCGAAGGGATTCAAAAAGCTATCAATATGGTGAAAGAGAAATATTCTTTTGGTATCGTATTTGTGCCTGAGGGCATTTACAGGATTACGGATACTATATATGTGCCAAAAGCTGTACGACTGATAGGCTACGGGAAAAACAGACCCAGGATAATCCTACAGGATAATACTCCGGGCTTTGACAGGGAATATCCGATGGACAAAGGCAATGCGAAATATATGATATGGTTTACCGGCAGGATACCTAAGCCCGGTGAAACCGGGGAAATGTTTGATGCCAACCCGGGAACCTTCTACAGTGGATTGTCCAATATCGATATATGTATTGGACAGGGGAATCCAAGCGCTGTAGCGCTCAGGACCCATTATGCACAGCATTGTTTTATCGCCCACTGCAATATTGATGTAGGCAGCGGGAAAGCAGGCATATTCGATGTAGGTAATGAAATGGAGGATGTACATATATTTGGCGGACAGTATGGGATTATTACCACTAAATGCTCTCCCGGATGGCCTTTTGTAATGGTGGATACCAGCTTTACAGGCCAGTCGGTTGCGGCTATTAAAACACGTGAGGCAGGTTTGACCATTATCAGAACAAAGGTTAAAGATACTCCGGTATTTGTCAGCGTTGATGAAAACTGCATGGAAAAACTGTATGTGGAAGATTCCATATTGGAAAACGTGAGTAAAACGGCGTTATTAATTTCTTGTGAGAATAACAGTCTGGCCCAGTACAACTTACGTAACGTTACATGTGTTAACACACCGGTATTCGCAGAATACAGGGAATCAGGGCGGATAATAAAGGGTATAGATGAAAGATATCGTGTAAAAACCTTTGTTCACGGTGTACAGATAGATGATCCGGGGGCTCCTGATGAAATTAAGACTACCTTTGAAGCGGTTCCTGTATCTGAAGAGGATGTTCAGTCTGTAGAAACCAATATTCCTGACCTGCCGCCCGTGAACACCTGGGTAAATTTAAGGAATTTGGGTGCTAAGGGGGACGGCAAGACAGATGACACTGACGTGATAAAAAATGCCATTGAACAGTATGAAACCATTTACTTGCCCCAGGGTTGGTATGTTGTAAAGGATACTATAAGGTTGAAAAGCAATACAAAGTTAATTGGTTTGTCCCCGATTGGAACACAGCTGGTTTTACCCGATAATACTGAGAGTTTTTCGGGTCTGGGAGGACCTAAACCTGTACTGGAAACACCGGAAGGCGGTAACAATATAGTGTCCGGCATAGGAATAGATGCAGGTGGAAGAAATCCCAGGGCGGTAGGATGTAAGTGGATGGCCGGCGAAAACTCCTATATGAACGATGTAAAATTTGTTGGTGGTCACGGTACCATGGAATGGGGCAATAACGGTTTTATCAGTCCATATAACAATAACCGTACGGGAGATGCGAATCCGAATCGGAAATGGGATTCGCAATTCTGGAGCCTGTGGATTACCAACGGCGGCGGAGGAGTATTTAAGGACATATGGACTGCCAGTCCTTATGCAAACGCCGGTGTATATATATCGGACACTTCCACCAGGGGATGCATATATGCCATGTCGGTAGAACATCATGTTCGTGCCGAGGCCAGGTTTAAAAATGTATCCAACTGGAAAATATTTGGCTTACAGACAGAGGAGGAAGTGGCAGAAGGACCTGATGCTCAGCCGGTTGAATTGATAGGATGCAGTAATATGTTGTTTGCAAACCTGTACCTCTTCAGAGTTGTCTGGGTAAGAACCCCTTTTGATTATTGTATCAGGACATCCAACTGCAGAAATATAGAGTTTCTTAATCTTCATAATTATTCCCAGATGAAATATACAATCAGTCACATGTTGCTGGATGTTAATACGGGGGCTGAGGTTAGAAATTGGCAGATCGCAAGGCTTTATATATCGGGACAGTCCCGGAGGACGTGGTCGTTGCCTGATTATGAGATCTATAAAAACCCCGTTCATGAGATTTGCAGCGGTTTTGTTTTTGCTGACGGTGGGTGTACTGATGATAAAGGCAACTTCTATTTTATCGATGCACCGAAAAAACGCATCTACAAAATAGACGGCAGGGATGATTCTCTTACTTTGATTATGGACGCGCCGTTCACACCGGTTGCCCTTGCTTGTGATACGGAAGGCCGGGTGATTGTTATAGCAGAATATGAGATACCTATAGGTGCCACACGAAACGGTGTTGCCATAGAGCGTAAGAGGCCTGTAGAAATACTTGGGTATACACCGGGTTCATCCTATTTTATATACTTCCCATCTGGTATAGAATTATATGCTTATAGTTTTGAACCGGACAGACCTGAGGAAACTATTACCGTATTAAAGAAGGTAAAACGCAGTCAGGTCAGTCAGCCAAAGAAGGTATTATATCCTGGGAATCGGTGGAGGGATTCAAAGGATTATGAGACAGCAGTTATGAAAGTTCACGGGGAATGCTTTGTTGGGCTGGACGGGGTTACCATTATCCCGGTGGAATATGACTTATTAAGGTGCGCTTACCTGGCACAGGCCATCCCTGGAAAACCATTCTATGCGGTGGATGAATACTATAAGAGAACCTACGAATTTACAACCGATGATAAGGGTTATATAAAAGGTTTTTCGCTGGTGGCGGAACGAGGAGAATTCTGCGCTGTATCCGACGATGAAGATAGAATATATATATGCGATGGACATATTCAAATCTATAATAAAGACGGCGTTCAGACAGGACAGATTCAGGTGCCGGAAAGACCTTCAACCATAGCCTTTGGCGGAAGGGATAAAAACACCTTGTATATTGCAGCCAGAAAGGCTGTGTATAAAATCAACTTAACACATTGATACAGCTTGAAAACACTATATAAAAAACAAAATATAGGAGGTATTGTGGTGGCAAACAAAGCAAAAATAGGTTTGATAGGCATTGTTGCAGAGGAAATGAAACAGGATGTGTGGGGAACATGTAAGAAATTGGCCGATATTGGTTACAAAGGGATTGAAAGTACAAGGTTTTTGCTGGAGGGAGATGTGGAAGCAAATCTGAAAAGGCTGAGGAACATAGGTTTGGAACCTATTACCTACAGTACAACCAAACAACAGCTTATGGAGGATATTGATACAGTTATTGAGAATGCTAAAAAGATTCAGGTTCCCCATGTTTCAGTGTGGTGGGGGCCTACCGAATCAAAAGAACAGCTGATTGAAGACGCAAAGATCTATAATGAGGCGGGAGCTAAACTTGCTTCTGCAGGTTTGAAACTCTGTTACCATAATCATGAGCACGAATTCAACACCTTTTTCGATGGTGTGAGTGCAATTGACATTTTGGCTGAATATACCGATCCGGAACATGTCTATTTTGAACTTGATTGTGCATGGATAACCTTTGGCGGTGCTGACCCTGTATATATATTGAATAAGATGGCCGGCAGGGTTCCTGCAATCCACATAAAGGATTTAAAAAGCACGGATTATCCAGATAGAGAGTCGGTTGTTTTTACTGCCGTTGGTACCGGTATCGTGAAAACTGTTGAGTCTGTAAAAACGGCAATCGAGACCGGAGTTGAATGGGTTGTGGTTGAGCAGGACAGGATGCACAACCTTACGCCCATGGAAACAGCCCTGGTAAGTTACCTGAATTTAAAGGAAGCCGGTGTTGCGTTATAAGGCGTAATCTCAGTTCAATTCTCTTTAATATTCCAATGCGATTGCACCTGCTAAAGCATACTTTCTAACCCGGTCGATCAAGGAATAGCGGAAAAAACAAATAAAAGGAGCAACTGCATATGAATAACGTACTTTATTATCAAGAGAGAGCTAACATGGCACGAATCATGAAGCTTCTTTTCGACAGAAAACTTACAAATGCTGCCGGAGGCAATGCAGCTTTCAGATTAAATGATCGGCATATACTGATAACACCTTCCCTGATGGCGGAAAACAAGCACTGCGATATAACCGCCGAGGATATTCTCGTTTGCGATTACGAATTGAATATTATTGAGGGTGACGGTGTTCTCTCGAGGGAGTCCAGGATGCATCAACTTCTGCTCAAAAACATTCCTGAGATCAATGGTGCCATTCATGCTCATCCGGAGTATACTATGGTTTTTGCTGCAGCCAATAAAGCAATTAAAAGTGTTACTGAATCGACGCAAAAAATGGGAGGTTGTGAATTGATACAGCAGGCAAAGGCTCATTCAACCGATTTAGCTGAGAATACATTGAAATTTTTCCAGGAGAAACGCCACCTTCTGAAAAAAACCGGGTTAGCTGGAATATTGCCCTATCATGGAATAGTCGCGGTGGGCAAAAGCCTTGAGCAAGCGTTCAGTGTCATTGAGAGAATTGAGTGCGATGCCAGATGTATTATATTTGGTAAGTTGATATAAGGTTTAATTTACTTTGTTAATTAGTGGATGATTTTTGTCACTTTAGAAAAAATCAAAGATCCAGGATTTATGAATGATAAATATTCTAAAAAATACCTATAGTATCTTTATATTCACTGTTATGAGACAATACATATGTGACAAGAAGATATGAAAAAAGGAAAGACCTC
>ERZ773359.5925-NODE-5925-length-11268-cov-5.243646_pt1 | contig 11268 bp, 12 predicted proteins | sample MGYA00374955_ERZ773359 | MGnify/ENA primary metagenome ERZ773359 (study PRJEB29098, sample SAMN04486028) | biogas fermenter metagenome | study: EMG produced TPA metagenomics assembly of the Biogas fermentation microbial communities from Germany - Plant 4 DNA1...
CCTAAAGATTCTCCAATTAAAGTCATAGCGGTAGAAGGTACCAGGATTATTGTGAATCGAATCGATACCCAATAACTAACTATATTGGGGAGGTTATTTTGGGAGGTTATTAATATTTAGGAGGTTATTAAATGAGTCCTTTACTAGCGACAATCTTTCTTATTATTATCATTTTGATCCTCATCATGGTGTTGTTTACGATCATTCCTGTAGGGCTGTGGATTTCCGCCCTGGCGGCCGGGGTTAACGTCGGAATCTTTACCCTGATTGGTATGCGCCTGCGTCGCGTAGTCCCCAGCAGAATTGTTAATCCGCTAATCAAAGCGCATAAGGCCGGCTTAAGCTTATCCACTGCGCAATTAGAAGCCCATCATCTGGCAGGCGGAAATGTAGACAAAGTGGTAAATGCCCTTATTGCTGCAGAGCGGGCGGCCATTATGCTTAGGTTTGAAAGAGCGGCGGCTATCGACCTGGCCGGTCGAGATGTATTGCAAGCCGTTCAGATGTCCGTTAACCCTAAAGTTATTGAGACCCCCGTTGTCTCAGCAGTAGCCCAGAACGGGATCGAACTCAGAGTTAAAGCCAGAGTTACGGTGAGAGCCAATATTGATCGTCTGGTCGGTGGTGCCGGGGAAGAAACCATTATTGCTCGTGTCGGCGAAGGTATTGTAACCAGTATCGGTAGTTCAGTATCTCATAAAGATGTGTTGGAAAACCCGGATGTTGTTTCCCAGACGGTATTAAATAAAGGCTTAGACTCCGGTACGGCTTTTGAAATTCTCTCCATCGATATTGCCGATGTGGATGTTGGCAAAAACATCGGTGCCCAACTGCAGACCGATCAGGCCGAAGCCGATAAGCGGATTGCCCAGGCGAAGGCCGAGGAACGCAGAGCCATGGCTGTAGCCAGAGAACAAGAAATGAAGGCAGCTGTACAGGAAATGAGAGCCAAAGTAGTTGAAGCGGAAGCAGAGGTACCCAAAGCTTTGGCCGCAGCTCTTAAAGAAGGTAATCTGGGAGTTATGGATTATTATAACTTACAGAATATTATTGCCGATACCAAAATGAGAGATAATATCGCCGGTACGGCCAAGGCTAATACGCCTGACAGCACGACACCTAAAAAGTAGGTGAGTGTTAATGGGTGATATTTTTACGTTTATAGTTATCGGGGTTATATTTTACATGTTTTTTTCCAGAAAGGACCAGCCACCCCGGCGCAGCAGTCAGCCGCCTCGGCGCAGTACTCAGCCACTTCAACGTAGTACTGAGCTGCCCCGGCGTAGTCCTGTGCCTACTGAAAATTATCAGCCCTCAGCTGAAAAAATAAACAGGCAGCCTAAGATAAATACCCCAGAAACCAGTAAACAGGTTTACAAAAGGGTAGAGCGTCAAAGCTTAGAACCGACAGCCGGATTAGACCGGCAGCTTTACTGGGAAAGTGAAGAAGGATATTCGGATTACGGCAAGTACCCCAGTACGCAGGGTACTCAAGGAGTGGAGGGGACGAAAGGCCTTGAGGGTTCTGCCGGTGATGAAGGTTCTGCCGGTTATGAAGGATCTGCTGGCTATGAAGAGGTTAAACAAGGTCCAATCAAAGAAAATCAAGCCTTTTCTGATCAGCCTAAACTAGAGCCTGTTTTGAGTTTTACGTCGCAAGACCTGGTTCGGGGTGTTATTTGGGCTGAAATACTTAAAAAACCCGGGGAAAGAGGTGTTTTATCCAAGAAGTTTTAATTTCAAAGAATTAAAGTATCTATAAAATCTTAACTTCAAAAAGAATAATTAAATACGAAATAATAATTTAAAAAATGATTTAATAGTATATTTAAAAGAATTGGAGAAAGAGATAATGCAAAAAAATAACTTTGTCCACTCACCATCCCCCTACCGCTGGGTGATATTATTACTTGTGGGATTCAGTAGTATGATCGGGGGATTTTCCCAGTATCAAATGTCAGCGTTAGCTTTTAAAATTATTCCCCAATTTGAGCTTACCTCCGTACAATTCTCCAGTTTAGTTACCGCCCCTATGCTACTCGCGGTTTTCGCCAGCTTGCCCGCCGGGGCCTTAGGCGACCGCTTCGGAGTAAAAAAGGTAGTCTCCGTCGGGGCTGTTATCTCTGTGATAGGCAATTTTTACAGGGTTATAGCCGATAGTTACTGGGAATTGTTTATAAGCATGGTTTTATTAACCCTGTGTATGACTTTAATTAATGCCAATTTTGCTAAATACTTAGGTATTTGGTTTCCAAAAAAACAATTAGGTCTGGCAGTTGGGATTTATTATCTGCTCTGTATGTCCGGAGCTACTATTAGCCTGGCTGTAACAGCAGCTTTCTTTGAGTCCGTTCATGGGGCTTTTCTCACTGCTGCCGTGATTATGTTAGGGCTGGCAGTATTATGGATTGTGTTCGCTAAAAATAAACCGCCAGGAGCCGAGGACTTACCGGTAATGCCCGTAATGAAATATGTTCGGGTGGCTGCTAAAAGCAGAAATGTCTGGCTGACCGGGCTAGCCACAGCTTTTGCTATGGGGGCTATGGTTACCATGATGACTTATCTGCCCACGGCTCTCACTATGGCCAAAGGCATCGCACCTTCCACAGCCGGCCTAATGGCCTCGGTATTTACTTTTGGCACTTTAATCGGAAGTTTGGTATTGACAGTTCTTTGTGACAAATTAGGGCTTATGAAGGCTTTTGTAATTTTTATTACTCTTACCGGAACCGCTGCTTTATACTTTTCTTGGATAATTCCGGAAGGGGCGTTGGTATGGATATTGCTGGCTATTGCCGGTTTTCTGGCCGGTAGTCCGCTGCCCATACTGTTTACAATACCTATCCGGCTTAAGGAAATCGGCCCGGTTTATGCAGGCAGCGCCGGCGGGATTGTTAGTACCATTCAAATGTTAGGAGGCTTTGTGCTGCCAACCTTTGTCATAGGTAAAATAGCCGGTGAAAACTATAACTTATTGATTATCCTTGGCTGTCTGGCTTTTGTGGTTATCGTTATATTCACGCTCTTTTTGCCCGAATTAGGGTGGAGAAGACAGGCGAAACTTCAGGGTGCAGACCCTCCTACGCAAACCTATTAGCAAAGATGTCCTGAGCTCACATAAAAAGGCTGTAAAGCCTTTTTTTTATAAAAAAACCCTTGACAATACTTTACTACTTTAATATAGTAAAGTAAACCTCGGAATAAGTAATGGATAATGGAGGTCAAAAAATATGATTGATGAAAGGCTGAAAGATAAGGCCACGGATTTTCTTTTTGAGGCCATCCTTCTTTTGGAAACTAAAGAAGAGTGTTACCGTTTTTTTCAAGACCTGGCTACAGTGGCTGAAATAAAAGCTCTGGCCCAAAGGCTGGAGGTCGCTCGTATGTTGGAGGAGGACGTTACTTATTCTCGGATTGAAGAATTGACAGGAGCCAGTTCGGCGACGATCAGCAGAGTAAAAAGATGCTTGTACTACGGTGCTGACGGGTACAAAACAGTTTTAGCCAAAATGGCAAAAAAGCAGAGCCAAAAAAATGGCCAAAAAACAACAAATGAGGTGGAAACTAGCTAATGAAACGTTCACCATTAGGACTTAAGTTGCCCGAGGGAATGCGGGATATGCTCCCGGAGGAACTGGCCAGGCTGGAAGAGATGGAAGCTAAGGCGCTAAAGACCTGCCGGTTATGGGCTTATCAAAAAGTAGCGACTCCGGGTTTGGAGTACAGGGCTTGTGTTGAACCGGACGCTTACAAGCATGACGATCTTTATAAGTTTTTTGATAAAAATGGGCAAATTCTCGCTATCAGGCCGGAATTTACCACCCCGATAGCCAGAATGGTTGTGAGCAGACTTAAAAACCCATTACTGCCCTTGCGTTATTGTTACAGCGGTGATGTTTACCGGAATAACGCAGCCCGTTACCGAGAATTCCGTCAGGTTGGGGTGGAACTTGTGGGCTCCGGGTCGGAGGTGGCTGATGCCGAGGTTATTGCTCTGGCGGTGGAAATAATGAAATCTCTCGACATCCCCAATTTCCAGATTAACCTTGGCCATAACGGTATTTTTTCCGGCCTGGCGGAGGAACTAAGTATAAAGGACCAATTACGCCTGGAGTTGGAAGACGGCATCTCCCGCAAAGATATGGTCAGGTTGGAAGGGGTTATTTCCCAAAGCCCTTTGCCGTCCACGGTTAAAGAATTGCTGTTAGCTATGCCCCATCTAACCGGAGGAGATGAGGTTTTAGACAAGCTTAAAGGCTGGTCCCATCTTCAAGCTATTCAAAAAGCAGTGGAATCTTTGCAAAATATTTTTCAACATCTTGAAGATTTCGGGGTTAAGGATTATGTGGCCTTGGACTTAGGGATTTTAAGAGGTTTTTCCTACTATACCGCTGCTATTTTTGAAGGGTACTTGCCCGGCGTGGGAATTCCGGTGATTGAAGGCGGACGTTATGATAATTTGTACGCCGATTTCGGAGTTAATAGCCCGGCCACCGGTTTTGCCGTTAACCTGGGAATTATCTTGGAACAGCAGACTGAATTCCGGGTTGAAAAGGCTGAGATCCTAGTTTACGGCGATTCCCAGAGAGAAGTTATTAAATATTGCTGCAAATTGCGCCAAGAAGGGAAAGTAGTAGAAATGGTGCTGGAGCCTTTGAGCGATCAGGACGTGACAAGCCTGGCTCAAAGCAAGGGGATAGATCAGGTTATTAAAGTATGAGGGGTTTGGAAAGAATGACCAAGAGAATAGGAGTACTAACAGGAGGCGGGGACTGCCCGGGCCTCAATGCGGTAATCAGGGCTGTGGTAAAAAGCGCAACTTTTAAAGGAATAGAAGTAATAGGTATCAGAGACGGTTTCAAAGGTGCCGTGGAACAAGATTTCGTTAAATTAGGCTTACAGGAAGTATCCGGGATCTTGCACCGGGGTGGAACTATTTTAGGGACTTCCAATCGGGATAACCCCTTTGCCTATTGGGTAGAGGAAAAGGGCCGTAAAATTCAAAAGGATTGTTCGGACCGGGTGCTGGCCAATTTGGCCCAGCAGGGCATAGAAGACCTGATTGTGATAGGCGGCGACGGAAGCCTCCATATTGCTTTGGAACTTATGCAAAAAGGGTTAAGGGTGATAGGAGTACCTAAGACCATTGACAATGATCTAATGGCTACTGATTTTACCTTTGGCTTCCAATCTGCCGTGGATACGGCGCAAGATGCGCTGGACAAACTGCACACCACTGCCGAATCCCACCACCGGGTAATGATCCTGGAAGTTATGGGACGCTATGCCGGTTGGATTGCTCTTTATGCCGGGCTGGCCGGCGGGGCGGATGTTATTTTAATTCCCGAGATTCCTTATAGCATTGAAAAAGTGGCGGAAGCTATTAATCTGCGCAAGGAAAAAGGCAAAAAGTTCAGTATTATTGTTGCTGCCGAAGGAGCCAGGCCGATTGACGGGGAAATGGTGGTTAAGACCAGGCTGGAAGGAAGAACGGATCCTGTTGTACTTGGCGGTATAGGAGCCAAAGTGGCTGATGATCTGGAAGGATTAATAGGACTTGAAACTCGAGTAACCGTTTTAGGCCACATTCAGCGTGGGGGATCCCCGAATGCCTATGATCGGGTTCTGGCTACCAGGTACGGAACCGCAGCCGTAGACGCCGTAATTGCCGGAGAAACAGGAAAAATGGTCGCTCTAAAAGGTACGGAAATTGTTACTGTTCCTTTAGCGGAAGCCGTAAGTCGCCTGAAGAAAATTCCTTTGCACCATCCCGTCTTGCTGGCGGCCAGGGCGGTAGGTCTTCGCTTTGGAGATTAATAAACTAATACCAAGCAGGGAAGGAGCTTGAGCTGTGCCCAAAAACTTTTTAACTATTGCTTTACCTAAAGGAAAACTGTTAACGGATTCTGTTCAGTTATTAACTCAGGCCGGTATAGATTGCCGGGGAGTAAAGGAAGACTCCCGTCGCTTGCTGTTTGACTTGCCGCCAAACCAGGCCAGGATTATTATTTGCCGGCCCACCGATATACCGACTTATGTTGAACATGGAGCAGCCGATATCGGCTTTGTAGGTAAAGATACCATTATTGAACAAAACTGTGATGTAGCGGAGCTGCTGGATTTGAAATTCGGTTACTGTCGCTTTGTAGTAGCCATGCCGGAAGAAAATCTTCCCCCGATATTGCCTAATGGCGAATATGATCTCAATTTTATTAACCATAAACGAGTGGCCACAAAGTTTCCGCGGGTTGCCCAGATGTTTTTCAGCTCCAAAGGAATGCAAGTAACTCCGGTCAAATTGCATGGCAATATAGAGCTGGCTCCCCGTGTAGGCTTGGCGGAGACAATTGTGGATATTGTTTCTACAGGCCGAACCTTAAGAGAAAATAATCTAAAGGAGGTAGCCCAAATCTTGGAAGCTACCACCAGGATGATTGCTAACAGGGTTTCTTACAGGATAAAATACGAACGGATCCAGGAACTGGTGGATAAATGCCGGGAATTACTCCAAGAGAAATAATTTAATAAATGAAAATATAAGAAGACAGAATTGTTAAATGAAAGTAGCAAAAAGCATTATCTTAAGAAAAAAACTGTTGTTAAAGAGGTAATTATGAAAACAGTTATAAAATATCAGGATTTCGATCCCCGTAAACTGCGTCAAAAAGTTTACAGTCAAGATCAGAAAATAAAAAATACTGTGGTTGAAATTATTAGGGATGTCCAGACCCAAGGGGATGAGGCCCTCTTTCGGCTAACGGCCAAACTGGACGGGGCCGACTTAAAGACAAGGGGGCTTCAGGTTTCTCCTCAGGAGATTGAAGAGGCTTACCTTAAAGTTGACCAAAGCTTTCTGCAAGCTTTACGTCAAGCCAAAGATAATATTTACAATTACCATGCCAAGCAAAAGCGCACTTCCTGGTTCGAAAGTAAAGAAGATGGCAGCCTGCTTGGCCAGTTGTATCGTCCGTTGGAGCGAGTGGGTATTTATGTACCGGGAGGAACCGCAGCCTATCCTTCCTCCGTGTTGATGAATGCCCTGCCTGCGCTTGTAGCCGGAGTGGAACAAATAGTTATGGTTAGTCCTCCCCTTAAGGACGGTACCATTCTACCCGAAGTTCTGGTTGCCGCTCAAGAATGCGGTGTGACGGAGATCTATAAAATCGGAGGAGCTCAGGCTATAGCTGCTTTGGCTTATGGTACGGCAACCATAAGGCCGGTGGACAAAATTACCGGCCCGGGCAATATTTACGTTACTTTAGCTAAAAAAGAAGTTTATGGCACGGTCGATATCGATATGTTGGCCGGACCGAGTGAAATCCTCATTTTGACAGATCAAAGCGGGCGTCCCAGGGAGCTTGCTGCTGATCTTCTTTCTCAGGCCGAACATGATCTGCTGGCTTCTTCCATCTTGATTTCCCCGGACCTGAAACTATTAGAGGAAACGGCGGCTGAAGTGGAAGAGCAGCTGAAAAAATTGCCTCGCGCGGACATAGCCAGGGCTTCTTGGGAAAACAACGGGGCTCTCGTTCTGGTGGAAGATTTAAAACAAGGAATGGATTTGGCCAATAGCATTGCTCCCGAACACTTGGAATTGGTGGTGGAAAATCCATTTTTGTGGTTGGGCCAGGTTAAGAATGCCGGGGCGGTTTTTCTGGGCCGCAATACACCGGAACCGGTAGGCGATTATTTTGCCGGTCCTAATCATATTCTACCCACAGGGGGAACAGCCCGCTTTTATTCCGTTTTAGATGTGGATACTTTCTTGAAAAAAATAAGTATAGTCAGTTATTCGGCCCAGGCCTTGCAAAGGGACGCCGAACAAATTGCTTTACTGGCCCGTCGCGAGGGGTTGGAGGCCCATGCCAGAGCGGTAGAGGTCAGGCAAAAACAGTAGTAAGAAGGGTTAGAGGAAACGGTAAGAAGTGTTATGGGAAAGGGTAAGAAAGGTTATGGAAAAGGAGGGATTAGGGTGCGCCAAGGGGTTTTAACCAGGAAGACTCTGGAAACGGATATCAAGGCTAAGCTGGTGCTTGACGGCCGGGGGGAAAGTAATCTGGATACAGGTCTTGGTTTTTTTGATCATATGTTGAATTCTTTTTGTCGCTTTGCCTATTTTGATCTTGATCTAAAAGCTGTGGGCGACCTTGAAGTTGACCAGCACCATACCATAGAGGATTGTGGGATTGTGTTGGGACAAGTTTTCAAGGAAGCCCTGGGGGATAAGAGGGGAATTCAGAGGGTTGCTGATTGCCTTTTCCCTATGGATGAGGCTCTGGCCCAGGTTGCAGTCGATATTTCCAACCGCGGCTATCTGGTTTGGCAAGTAGATTGTCCCCCGGGCATGGTTGGCGAGTTTCCGGTGGAAATGGCCGAGGAGTTTTTCCGGGCTTTTGCTTATAATGCCGGAATTACCTTGCATATTCGCCTGTTAAGCGGCAAGAACAGACATCATATTCTGGAAGCTATCTTTAAGGCTGTGGGCCGGGCGCTGGGACTGGCAGTAGGCTTAGATGGGCGTAACAGCGGTATTCCTTCCACCAAGGGAGTATTATAAATCTTAAAGTTAGTAACCATAAAGATAATTACTGAAGGTCTAGGAAAATGACTTCCTTGGGACTTATGATGATAAAAAAATTAGGAAGTGGGTTGTAAGCAAGTGATTATATATCCGGCCATAGATTTAAAAGACGGTCAAGTTGTCCGGCTGCTGCAAGGAAACATGGAAAAAGCGACAGTGTTTGGGCATGACCCGGTTAAGGTAGCAGCTGACTTTTTAGAGCAAGGCACCAAGCACCTGCACCTGGTAGACTTAAATGGGGCTGTGGAAGGGAAGCCTGTTAACGACCAAGCGATTAGAAACATCCTGGCCCAAGTTCCTTTAAAGATTCAAGTCGGTGGGGGTATTCGTACTTTGGAGCGGATTGAAGAGCTGTTAGAATTAGGAGTATCAAGAGTAATCCTGGGGACGGTGGCCGTCAGAAAACCCGAATTAGTGGCGGAAGCCGTGCGCCGCTACGGTGAGAGAATTATTGTGGGTATAGACGCTCATGAAGGGATGGTTGCGGTCCAAGGATGGGCGGAAAAAACGAAGCTTAAAGCCGAGGAACTGGGCTTAGCCATGAAAAAGGTAGGAGTTTCCCGGATTATATTTACGGATATTGCCAGGGATGGCATGATGACCGGGCCTAATATCAAAAGTACGGTTCAAATGGCTCAAGCTACCGGTTTAAAAATAATAGCTTCCGGCGGTATTTCCTGCTTGGAAGATTTAATCCGGCTTAAAAGCGAGGCTGACCGCGGCCATGGGATTGAAGGAGTTATTGTGGGCAAAGCACTTTATTCCGGTGCTTTTACCCTTAGGCAGGCTATGGAAGCAATGAATAACCGGGGAGTATATAGGGGGGATTAACATAGATGTTAGCCAAAAGAATTATTCCCTGTCTCGATGTTCATGAAGGGCGGGTTGTCAAAGGTACAAATTTTGTGCAGCTCCGTGATGCCGGAGACCCGGTGGAACTCGCTTCTTTTTATGACCGGGAGGGGGCGGACGAACTTGTTTTATTGGATATTTCTGCTACGGTCGAAGGACGGGCCACTATGGTGGAAGTGGTTCGAAAAACAGCTGAACAGGTGTCCATTCCTTTTATCGTCGGCGGCGGATTGCGGACCATAGAAGATATTCGCCGCATCTTGAAAGCCGGCGCAGATAAAGTCTCTTTGAATACAGCTGCCATCCAAAACCCCAAGCTTATTGAGGAAGGAGCCTTAGCCTTCGGCAGGCAGTGTATAGTTGTAGCTATTGATGCCCGGCAGGTGGGAGAAATGCGCTGGGAGGTTTATACCCACGGTGGCGGGACTCCGACAGGGCTTGACGTTCTGGAATGGGCCAAGCGAGTTGAAGATTTAGGAGCAGGAGAAATCCTACTGACTTCTATGGATCGGGATGGTACTAAAGACGGTTATGACAATGATTTGAACAGAACAATCAGCAGAGCGGTGTCCATTCCGGTTATAGCCAGTGGCGGGGCCGGCAACCTTCAACATTTGGCGGACGCCTTGACTAAAGGAGAAGCAGATGCTGTGTTGGCAGCCTCAATTTTTCACTACCGGGAATATAGCATTCAAGAGGCTAAGAATTATTTAAAGGAGCGGGGAATTCCGGTAAAGCAGGGAAATTACTAAAATAGAAAATCCGGCTTGTAAATGATCAAGAATATAAAATTTAAGAGAAATGTTGAAAGGTGACTAAAATGAGTAATAAAATAGATGAGACGGTACTCGAGCAAGTCATAAAAGAAATCCGCTGGAATCAAGACGGCCTTGTTCCCGCCGTGGTCCAAGATATAGAAAGCGGCCAAGTATTAATGCTTGCCTATATGAACGCCGAAGCTTTGAAAAGGACTATTAAGGAAGGCAAAGCCTATTACTTCAGCCGCTCGCGCCAAAGTCTTTGGCTGAAAGGGGAGACATCGGGCCACTTTCAGGAAGTTGTCGACTTGCGTTTCGACTGTGACCAGGATGCCATCCTCCTTCAAGTAAAACAAACCGGCATGGCTTGTCATGAAAACTATTTCTCTTGCTTTCATAATAAAATAAACCTTTGTGAACAGGAAAATAATAAGGAGCAAAAAAACCAAGGCTTTTGGGGCACGGTCGGTGAGCCCGGGCTTAAGCCCGCTATCCCTTTGGGCAGGATTTTGGAGATGCTCGCCGAAACTATTAAGCAGAGAAATCTAACAAGACCCGAAGGGGCTTATACTACTTACTTGTTTACTAAAGGTTTGGACAAGATACTGAAAAAAGTAGGCGAAGAGTGTGCGGAAGTTATTATTGCCGCCAAAAATAACAACCCGGAGGAGATACGGTATGAAACTGCGGACCTGCTTTATCATCTCTTGGTTCTGCTCGAGGATCGAAAAGTAGGGTTGCAGGAAATTGCCGCTGAACTTAACTCCAGAAGAGGAAAGAAAAGCGTGATCAAAGATAAGTAAAAAACAAACTAAAAAAATAGCTAAGAAATAACAAAAAGTTAAGAAAAAGTAAGATCATCTATTTTAAAAACTTTGTAAAACGGAGAAAAGAGCATGGAAAAGAATATTTCCAAGACTATTACCCTGCCACGTCTTAATAGGTTGAGCCCTTCTTTGGAAAGCACAGCTTTGAAAATCATGGAAGAATCCGGGGAGTTGGCTCAGGCCATAGGAAAGTTTAGAGGACTTAACGGGGAACAGCGAAAAGTAAAAGAATCCGAAGCCATGCAGATGG
>ERZ773359.5928-NODE-5928-length-11260-cov-4.968942_pt1 | contig 11260 bp, 8 predicted proteins | sample MGYA00374955_ERZ773359 | MGnify/ENA primary metagenome ERZ773359 (study PRJEB29098, sample SAMN04486028) | biogas fermenter metagenome | study: EMG produced TPA metagenomics assembly of the Biogas fermentation microbial communities from Germany - Plant 4 DNA1...
AATCAAGACGATCGGGTGATGTTCCTGCGTCCGGCCATTGATGTGACTATGGAAAGCCTACCTGCCGTCTATGGCAAGAACATTGTGGGAGTGATCCTAACTGGCATGGGCCGCGACGGAGCCAAAGGTATGGCCAAGATCAAAGAGGCCGGGGGAGTGACCATCGCACAGGATAAGGCCACTTCCACCATCTACAGTATGCCCAAAGCAGTGGCGGACGAAGGAAATGCGGACTATATCCTTCCGTTGGATAAGATTGGTGGGGTCATCACCGATTTGGTTTCTGCTTTAGGATAAAGAGAGGTAGGCCATGAGGGATTACGCTAAGCTGCAGAGGGATATCAACAAAACCTTAGGTATCGATCTTACGGCATATAAAGAGCAGCAGATGCGCCGCAGAATCAACCAGTGGTTGGACAGGCACCGGCTTTCGTCCTACGATGATCTCATCGAAACCCTGGGCAGAGACCGGGAACACAGAGAGAAGTTCATCGAGTACCTGACTATTAACACATCGAGTTTCTTCAGGGATAAGCGGGTTTTTGAAGCCATAGAGCAGGTGGTATTGCCCAGCATCAGCAAGAACCGCCGCCCGCGCATCTGGAGCGCAGGGGCGTCCATCGGCGCGGAGATCTACTCCATCGCCATGTTGATGAAGGAAGCCCACTTTACGCCGGGCCTGCTGCTGGCCACGGATCTAGACGAAGCTGTCCTGGATAAGGCTAAAGCAGGCGTTTATCTGCCGACTCAGATCAACGGCATGGACCCCAAGTATCTAGCCAAGTACTTCACTCAGATGAGCAACGGCAACTGGGCCATCGCCGAGAGCATCAAGAGCCTGGTCGTTTTCAGGCGGCACGATCTGCTCAAAGACCCTTATGAACGCAATTTCGACATGATCCTGTGCCGCAACGTCTTCATCTACTTCACCAGTGAAACCCAGAAACGCCTCATTACCAACTTCGTCCAGTCCCTTGTCCCCAACGGATACTTCGTCGTGGGTTCCGCAGAGCAGATTATGGACCCGACCAGTTTCGGACTCCAACGCGTGAGCTACTGTATTTACCAAAAGTCAACATAAAGGGGGGCAGCGGGTGACTAAGAAAGAGGCCTTGGGCACAGGCCGGACCATTGAAGAAGCCATCAAAGCAGCCTTAGTTGAGCTTGGAGCAAGCAGGGAGCAGGTAGATGTACAGATACTTCAGGAGCCCGCCAAGCGGGGCTTCTTGCGCTTAAAGAGTCAACCTGCCCAGGTTAGGGTCAGCGTGAAAGAACCAGCAACCCCTCCTGCGGCCGCAGGAACGGTTGCGGTGGTCAACGGGCAGCTGCAGTACACACCGCCCCCACCAGGCGGCAGTGAGCCCATCATTGAGTTTGGCCCAGAATTGCGGGTGTCCTATCACGGCGAGCCAGTGCAAAAAGAGTTGCAGCTGACAGCTGGACTCGATCCCTTGGAGATCACACTGCCCGCCGATACGGAACCAGAGCTGAACTACGATGTGGTTGTCGACCCTACAAAAACCAAGGCACAACTAGTCTGGAAAACCACTCCGGGTATCATCCACCGCCTCGCAGACCAAGCGCCCCGTACCCGGCTGCGGCTGCAGGTGATCAAGCAGGAAGTGCAGGCACCAAGGCTTACCCCGGAGATGGTGAAGGAGATCGCCCTGGCAGCCGGGTTGAAGCATGGCCTGCGTCTCAGCGACTTGACCGAGGAGACGCTCAGCGCCCCTCACGGCGTGTTCGATTTGGCTCGCGGGACTCCGGCCAAGCAGGGCCGTGATGCCTCCATAAAGTACGTGTTTCAAGACGATCCCCGCGAGGTTGATCTGGATGCCATCCGCGTTGACCACTATGAGCTGCACGGAACCTCTGGGGTATCAGAAGGTGCGGTTTTGGCCGTGAAAGATCCAGGGGAACCGGGAGAACCGGGTGTTGATGTTTACGGTCAGCCCATCATACCCCGGCCCGTTAAGGACGTCCAGCTCAAAGTGGGAGAGGGGGCCGTACTCAGCGAGGATGGCCTGCAGGCTATTGCCGCGGTTGCCGGTCTGCCTTTTCTGCAGGGGGGCGTGATTCGGGTCAAAGAAGTGTTTGAGCTGGCTGGGGACGCCGATGTATCCACCGGCAACATCACCATGGGCGGTGATATAGTAATCCGCGGCAGCGTACTGGAGAACGTGAAAGTCCAGTCCAACCATGGTTCCATTGTGGTGCACGGCTTGGTTAGTGGAGCGGTTCTGCGCACACGGGGCTCCATAACCGTTATGCGCAACGTGGTGCGTTCGCGGCTTTTTGCCGGAGGAGCTTCGGTGGCTCGAATGAGGCTTTTGAACTTGCTTGAGCAGGTTTCCGAGCAGATGGAAGGTTTGATCGCCGCTGCGGAATCCATCACTTCCCAGGCAGAACACATCTCCTTGGAAAACCTGGTCAAGCACCTCATCGAGTTGAAGTTCTCTGACCTGCCTAAGCAGGTAAAAGACCTGACCCGCTTCTTCCAAGCACCAGAGGAAGATACCAATGGCGACGGCGAGGACACCGCTGCCCTCCTGGAGCTTTTGGATGCAGACCTGTTTGCCACTGAGGGCTTGTTCAAAAGCGATCTGGCCCGTCTGAAGCGGTATCACCAGACGGTGCTCAGGAACAGAGCTGCCATCGAAGAAGTGGGTATCCTAGAAGCAGATGTGCGGGTAGGCTATCTGCAGAACAGCAGAGTGGAAGCGTCCGGAACAGTCACCGTAACAGGGCAGGGTTGCTTTTACTCAACGGTGCTGGCCGGGACGGGCTTTTCCGTAAGTAACGGAGTGTTTAGAGGAGGACAGGTCACGGTGGACTCGGGCAATGTCACAGCCCGAGAGTTAGGAGGGCCGGCAGGGATCGCCACGACAGTGAGCGTCGTGAAGCGCGGGCGCATTTCCGCTAGCCTGGTCCACCCCAATGTGGTTGTTACCATAGGCATGCAATCCTACAAGTTCGATGAGACTACCCCTGCAGTGAAAGTGTTTCTACACGAGGGTAACCTCACAGTTTACAGTGGTTCCAATAAAATCCATGGTTAAAGGAGCAGCACTTAGTGGGCTATTCGAAAACGCGTCGCGTGGTCTATTTAGGCCTGGCCACTGGCCTAGCCATGGCTTTGCACATCTTTGAAGGCCTGATTCCTCTGCCCACGGACCTCATCGTCCCAGGTTTTAAGCTGGGGCTGGCCAATATCATCAGCCTTTACGTTGTGGTAAACTTCGGCACCAAAGACGCGGTGGCCATTTCTATCCTGCGCACCACCCTAGGCTCTCTACTGGGCGGCACGTTCATGACCCCGACCTTCTTCTTCAGCTTTGCCGGCGGTCTGGCCAGTGCATTGCTCATGGGCTTGGTGTATAGGTACGGCTCGAAGTTTTTCAGCTTGCTGGGCATCAGTCTAATCGGAGCCATTACCCACAATGTAGCCCAGCTGATGGTGGCCTCTTTGATCATTGAAACGGTGAGCATTTTTGGCTATCTGCCTTATATGCTCTTTTTTGCCTTGCCCACAGGCGCCTTTGTGGGCCTGGTTACGGGACAGGTGGTCAAATATTACTCGTTTCAACGATCCTAAAGCACATTCTGCAGGCTCAAGACTTCCTGTTGGCGCACCTGAAGCAGTTGGATCTCAATATTTGTAATCTCGGCTAAGGCCGAGCCCTTATCGTGCGTCTCCAGAAATGCCTTCAACCGGGCCAGATGAAGCGTAACCGTATCCAAGTCGTGGTTGTGGATAAAAGGGCTCCACACATCCTTGCACCGGGACCATCGTTCATCGATGGCGTTAACGCTGGCTAGTGCTTCAGACCACTGATCGTTTCTCACCGCGGCTTTGACTGAGGTCAAGGTGCGGGAGATCTGATCGGTGGTTTTTAGGATGGCGCTTTCTAGGTAAAGACCTCCAGCAATAATAACCACCAGAACCAGGAACATAGCAATCCACAGCTTCATGGCGTTCTCCTTACGGTTTCTTCCTTCGGGATCGTTCTTTGCGCTGGATGTACAGCTCACCATCGGTACTAAGCGAAGCGATGAGGATATCCGCGGGGTCTTTGGTTCCGTGCTTTTCCAGTTCGGTACGGAGCCAGCCTTCAGTGAGCCGCGCTTTCTCCAGTTCGGTTCGCATGACTTTGCCATCGAGAATCAAGAATAGCGGCAGGCCTTCGTACTTGGTATCCAAGTCTAAGTCCTTGGGTGTGACGGGCCGTGCTTGAGACTTAAGCATCACGCTGAGGTCGCCACTGGTTTCCAATACCGCAAACTCCACATCGGATAGGTCGAAGACGGAATTCAAGCGCAGCTGCTCCAGAAGCTCGTGGAGGTTGTAGCGTGCTTTGCGCATCTCAGCTTCTTGTATAACTCCGTTCGCAATAATCACACTGTAGCGCCCGTCGAGCACAGTGCGAAACCAAAGGGACTTGAGGCTAAGCACGCTGAAGGTGACCTGGACAAACAGGAGGGTTAGGATGGCAATGATACCGTTAATGAGGGGTATGTCACGATCCTGCATCGGAATGACCGCGAGGTCAGCGATCATTATGGTGATCACCAGTTCAAAAGGTTCCAGTTGAGCAATCTGCCTTTTGCCCATAAGGCGCATGGTGATCATCACGAGAGTATACAGGATCAGCGTACGGGCCAAGGTGATGAGCATGGAACCCCTCCTCGCTCACATTATGCCCACGGGCTGGCCCCAGAATTCGGGCTTAGCGCTGGCATTTTTCCCGCTCCACCTGGCAAAGCCGGGCGACTAATAGTATAATTAGGGGGGCACTTACTAAATCCAAAGGAGTACCTGGCAATGAAGAAATTCTACTTGAGGACCATGGGATGTCAGATGAACGACCATGACTCAGAAGTAATCCGAGGCCTGCTGCTCTCTCAGGGTTACGATGAAACCGAGGAAGCGGAAGAGGCCGACTTAATCCTATACAACACCTGCTGCGTGCGGGAGAACCCTGAACGCAAGGTGTACGGCAACATGATGAACTACAAGCGCCTGAAAGAAGCCAGACCGAACTTGATTATCGGCATCTGCGGCTGCATGACTCAGCAAAAAGAGGAGCTGCAGAACATCCTCGCTCAGCTTCCCCATGTGGATCTCGTTTTCGGCACACACAACATCCACCGGCTGCCGGAGCTCTTGGCACGTGCCGAAGGGGGAGAGCGGGTGGTGGAAGTGTGGGATGAAGCTCCCTACGACGAAGAAGGACAGGACTTTCGGGAAAGCCTGCCCGTTGAGCGCGGCCACAGGCTGAAAGCCTTTGTGAACATCATCTACGGCTGTACTAACTTCTGCACTTACTGCATCGTTCCGTATGTGCGGGGCAAGGAGCACAGCCGCCTGCCTGAGTCCATCATCGCAGAAGTTAGTGGCCTTGTGGAAGCCGGTTACAAAGAGGTAACCCTGCTGGGCCAAAACGTCAACGCCTATGGCAAAGACCTCTCCATTGACACCTCCTTTAGCCGCTTATTGGCGGAGCTGAACGCTATTGAGGGGCTGCAGCGGATCCGCTTTACTACCAGCCATCCCAGGGACATGGGGCCGGACCTGATCAACGCCCTGGCCAGTTTGGAGAAAGTATGCGAGCATCTGCATCTGCCGGTGCAGGCTGGAAGCAGCACAGTATTGCGCCGCATGAATCGAGGTTACACCAGGGAGAGTTATCTGGAGCTGGTCCGGCAGGTGCGTCAGGCCGTTCCTGGCATTGCTATCACCACAGATATTATTGTTGGCTTCCCCGGCGAAACAGAGGAAGACTTCGCAGAGACTCTGAGCCTAGTGGAAGAAGTGCGCTTTGACTCCGCCTTTACCTTCATCTATTCGCCCCGGGAAGGCACTCCTGCAGCGCGTCTGCCTGACCAGGTACCGGAAGAGATCAAGAAAGAGCGCATCTACCGCTTGATCGAGCTGCAGAACCGAATCAGCTCTGAGTACATCCAGAGTATGGTAGGCACGCACCAGGAAGTCTTGGTGGAAAGTACCGATGACCAGGGGTTAGTCGGGCGGACACGCACCAACCGCCAAGTTCATTTCGCAGGATCAGAGCAGCTCCTGGGCGAATTAGTTACGGTGGAGATAACGGAAGCAGGGACCTGGACCCTCAGGGGAAAGATTGTGCAGCCCCAGGGCTAAACAGGAGGTGATGCGCCCTGAAACTGACGCCCATGATGCGGCAGTACTATGAGGTCAAGAAGCAGTACCCCGACAGCATTCTCTTTTTCCGGCTGGGCGATTTCTATGAAATGTTTGGCGATGATGCCAAACTGGCCTCCAAGATCCTGGAGATCGCACTCACATCCAGAGAAGCGGGCCCACAGGGCAGAATACCCATGTGCGGGGTGCCGTATCACGCTGTAGACGGCTACCTGGACAAACTGGTGCGCAGCGGCTACAAGGTGGCCATCTGCGAACAGCTAGAAGACCCGAAGGAAGCCAAGGGCGTTGTCAGGCGCGACGTGATCCGGGTGGTCACCCCCGGCACCTTCATTGAGGGCAACCTAGAGGGCGGCGAGAACCAGTTCTTGGTCGCGCTCCAGGCAGAAGAGGACGTGTGGGGACTGGCCTCTTTGGACATGTCCACAGGCCAGTTTATGACAGTGTCCACCGGCAGTTTCGCCAAGCTGGCCGATGAACTGAACCGCCTAAGGCCTGCGGAAATCCTCCTGACTCCTTCGTTTCCTGAAAAAGGAGCAGTACAGGCCCTGGCAGACTCCTTGGGAGCGGTGATCAGTGCGGTGGCCAATGGACCTGAGAGTTTGGCCCGGGCCAGCGAGGTTCTGCTCAACCATTTCGGGGTTACCTCCTTGACGGTATTCGGTCTCCGGAGTTCAGCGGAAATCCGGGCGGCTGGGCTAGCCCTGCAGTATGTGCAGGATACCCAGCGCAGCCTGTTGACTCACATCCGCGCGGTGCAGAGCTACAAGCTTGAGGAGTTTCTCCAGATCGACGGTCACAGTGCACGAAATCTGGAACTGACCCAAACGGTCAGGGAAGGGAAGAAGTCCGGATCACTGCTGAGCATCCTGGATTATACTCACACCAGCATGGGTGCCCGGCTGCTCAAGGCCTACCTGGAGAAGCCACTCTTGGATCTAGAGCAGATCGAAGCCAGGCATGATGCAGTGGGAGCGCTGCTGGAGCAGACTGCTCTCCGCTTGGAACTGGTGGAGCTGCTGGATGAAGTGTACGATCTGGAGAGGTTATTAAGCAGACTGGTGACGGGCCGAGGGAATGCCCGGGATCTGCGGGCTCTAGCGGCTTCGCTAAGTAAGATCCCTGCCATCAAGAAGCTTTTTTCCGAGGTGACCTCACCGCTGCTGGCACAATTGGCGCAGGGGTTGGATCCTCTCGCCGAGTTCGTCCAGTTGGTGGATAGGGCCATTGTCGATGAACCGCCCATCACGCTTAGGGATGGCAACTTGATCAAGGATGGCTACCACCCAGAACTGGATAAGCTGCGCCTAGCGCGCACCAGCGGCCGAGATTGGATCAAGAACCTAGAGGCTGCAGAGCGGGAGCGCACCGGGATCAAATCTCTGAAGGTGGGCTTTAACCGCGTTTTTGGCTATTACATCGAAGTTACCAACCCCAACATTCATCTGGTCCCCGATGATTACCAGCGAAAGCAAACCCTGGCGAATGCCGAGCGCTATATCACTCCTGAGCTTAAGGAACAAGAAGCGCTGGTCTTAGGTGCAGACGAACGCATCAAGGAGCTTGAATACGAGCTGTTTTTGGAGATCAGGCAAGAGGTGCTCCAACACGTGCAGGCCATCCAGGAAAACGCCCGCATTTTGGCTAACCTTGATGTCTTCCAGAGCCTGGCCACCGCTGCGGTGGAACACAACTTCGTGCGCCCCCGCATGTCCGAGAGCCTGACCATGACCATAAAAGGGGGACGGCACCCTGTCATCGAGGCCGCCGAAAGGCGCTTTGTACCTAACAATGTCTGTTTTGATGAGAAACAGCAGGTTATCCTGCTCACGGGGCCAAACATGGCGGGCAAGAGTACCTACCTGCGCCAGGTGGCCTTGATCGTGATCATGGCCCAGATGGGCAGCTTCATCCCTGCGGACTACGGGGAAATCGGGCTTGTAGACCGCATATTCACCCGCATTGGCGCCAGCGATGATCTGAGCACCGGCCAGAGCACCTTTATGGTTGAGATGATCGAGACGGCAGAGCTCCTGCTCAACGCCACGCGCCGCTCCCTGATCATCCTGGACGAGCTGGGGAGGGGAACCAGCACCTTCGATGGCATGGCCATCGCGCAAGCGGTGATCGAGTACATCCACGACAAAGTTCGCGCCCGCACGTTGTTCTCCACCCACTTCCACGAGCTGACCAAGCTGGAATACAGCCTCAAGCGGCTGCGCAGTTACCGTATGGAAGTGGAGGAAAGGGGCGGCGAGATCTTTTTCCTGCATCGCGTGTCGCCGGGCAGCACAGATCGCAGCTATGGAATTAACGTAGCCCGCATGGCAGGCGTCCCCCTCCCAGTGATTAAGCGATCCATGGAGCTTTTGGAGGAGCTGGAAACCAAGGGAAACGGACCCCTGCAGCTCAATCTCTTCAAGACCTTAGACTACGACACGTCTCGCCTGGAAGCCGCTCCCAGCAGGGAAAAGGGCCCCAGCCAGGTGGAAGCAGAGCTCCTGGGCCTGGATCTGAACAGCATTACTCCCCTGGAAGCACTGCAGAAGCTGGTGATCTGGCAGGACAAACTGCGCCGGCAGAGGGATGGTGATGGACATGGGGCAGATTAGGGTCCTACCACCAGAGGTAGCGCAGAAAATCGCGGCAGGTGAAGTGATCGAACGTCCCGCCTCCGTGGTCAAGGAACTGGTGGAGAACTCCATTGATGCTGCAGCCACCCAAGTGACTGTGGAAATCCGCGGTGGGGGGCTGGAGCTGATTCGCGTCCAGGATAACGGGAGAGGGATCGCCGAAGACGATCTGAAATTGGCCTTCGAGCCCCATGCTACTAGCAAGATCTCCAAGGCCGACGATCTGTTTGCCCTGCTTACCCTCGGTTTTCGCGGCGAGGCTTTGCCCAGCATCGCCAGCGTTTCCAGGATTACCTTGTACAGCCGGCCTGCCGAGCAGAAGACAGGCTTCAAAATCTACAACTCCGCTGAAGGGTTCACGATGGAGCCGGTGGGTACACCGCCCGGTACAACGGTGGAAGTGCGCGACCTGTTCTACAACGTCCCGGCAAGGCTCAAGTTTTTGAAATCTCCCACCGCAGAGCGCAGACGGGTGGTGGATCTGGTCAGCAAGTTGGCCCTTGCCCATCCCCATGTGGCTTTCCGTCTGCTGGTAGACGGCAAGATGATGCTGGTGACACCCGGCAGCGGACAGCTGTTGGACAGCATCCTGCTCATCCAGGGCAGCAACGTGGAACGGCAGCTCATCAAATTCTCAGCCGACACTTCCTGGGGCAAGGTCTACGGTTATCTGGGCTCACCCCAATTGGCCAAGGGCAACCGCAGCGGTCAGTTCTTTATCGTCAACGGACGGGTAATCGAAAACCCCACTCTGCGCGCGGCTCTAGAGAAGGGCTATGAGGGGCTGCTGCCCCAGCGCACTTTTCCCTGGGCAGTGTTGGTGGTTGACATTAGGCCTGAACTGGTGGACTGCAACGTACACCCGGCTAAACTGGAGGTGCGCTTCGCCGATGAGCAGGCCATCTTCAACGATACCTGGCAGGCCGTGCGTTCGGGATTAGCCGCGCGGAACATGGCACCCCGACTGACCCAGACTCCAGTGCAGCAGGCCAAACCTCCAGCACCGAAACCGGCCCTCCAGGCTGTGCTGCGCTGGCAGCCTGAGACCTGGGAACACATGGACCAGGTGCTCCGGGCCCACAGGCCGAGAAGGCAGCAAGAGTATGCTGCACGGTCCGCAGCAGATTTGGCTGTGGGCGAAGACCGCACTCAACAGCGAGACTTCCCAGGGGAAGAGGCGGCCACCCTACTACCGGAAACGGCAGCGGGAGAAGGCCCACAGGCAGGTGTGCACGAGGTGCGCAGCGCGCTGATGAATGGGCGCATCATCGGACAGCTCCATCAGACCTACATCCTCTTGGAGACGCCCCAAGGCCTGTGGATCCTCGATCAGCACATCGTCCATGAACGCATTCTGGTGGAACAGTTCCTAGAAGAATGGGAACGGTCAGAGATCAAAGTCCAGGAGATCCTGCCTCAACATCTGGAGTTCACCCCCAGTGAAGCGGTGTTGGTTCACGAATCCCTGAGCCTGTTGGCGGAGTTTGGGGTGGAGTTGGAGCCTTTCGGAGGCAGCAGCTTTATCCTGCGCGCTGTGCCCAGCTTCCTCGCCCAGAGCGGCGGCAGCTGGAAGGAAGAAATTCTGGAGATAGCGCAGAACGCGGGGAAAACTACGCAGAATAAAGAACAAGCCCTGATCACCCTGGCCTGCAAAGGGGCCATCAAAGCAGGTCAGTACCTGGACGAACGGGAAATGCGGGCACTGCTCAACAACCTGGCTCAGACGCAGAACCCCTTTACCTGTCCCCACGGGCGTCCCATCATCGTGCGTCTGGAAACGGCGGAACTGCTCCGCAGATTTGGCAGGGCTTAGGAGGTATGAAGTGGAACGGCAGAAGATTTTAGTGCTTGTAGGGCCCACCGCAGTGGGCAAGACAGAGCTCAGTATCCGCTTAGCCGAAGAGCTCCAAGCCGAGATCATCTCCGCCGATTCCATGCAGGTCTACCGTGGTATGGACATCGGCACGGCCAAACCAACCCTTGCCGAACGCCAGCGGGTACCCCATCATCTCCTGGATGTGGTGGACCCAGATGAAAGCTTCAATGTGGCTGATTATGTGGCCTTGGCGGCGGAAGTCTTAGCCAGACTACGGGCGGATAGGACTACCCCGCTGCTCACAGGCGGCACCGGGCTCTATATCGATGCCCTGCTGGACGGGTTTCTCTTTCCAGATGCGCCCGCTGACCCGAGCATCCGCCAAGAACTGGAAGAACAAGGGGCGAAAGATCCCGCAAGTCTATATGCTCAGCTGCAGGAAGTGGATCCGGTGAGTGCCGCTCGCCTGCACCCTCATGACCTGCGCCGCATCATCCGGGCCCTGGAGGTGTACCGACGCACCGGCGAAGCCATCAGCGCTTTACAGCAGAAACGTGAGCAGCAGCAAAGCCCCTATGATCCGCTGTATATAGGCTTGACCAGAGACCGGCAGGAGCTTTATGCGCGCATCAA
>ERZ773359.5930-NODE-5930-length-11254-cov-7.933565_pt1 | contig 11254 bp, 7 predicted proteins | sample MGYA00374955_ERZ773359 | MGnify/ENA primary metagenome ERZ773359 (study PRJEB29098, sample SAMN04486028) | biogas fermenter metagenome | study: EMG produced TPA metagenomics assembly of the Biogas fermentation microbial communities from Germany - Plant 4 DNA1...
TGACCGATGGTTTTTCCTTCTTTTTATTTTGCGAACTTAATTATACATGATCTTTGATAGATGTGTTAAAATATAAATATTCACTAAATGATAGGGAGGAGTACATATGACAATTTTGAAAGAAATTACCGAATATGTAAAGACAGGCAATGCTAAAAAGGTTGAAGAACTTGTAAAAAAGGCAATTGATGATGGCAAAGACCCCGGTGATATTCTAAATAATTCCCTTATCACAGGCATGAGTGAAATTGGCATACTATTTAAAAATAATGAAGTTTTTATTCCGGAAGTTTTAATCGCTGCAAGGGCAATGAAAGCCGGAATGGCAATATTGAAACCTTTACTTATTGAAAAGGACGTTAAGCCTGTAGGAAAGGTTGTTTTGGGAACCGTAAAAGGAGATCTCCATGACATAGGCAAAAATTTAGTCGGTATGATGTTGGAAGGAGCCGGCTTTGAAGTAATAGATTTAGGTATTGACGTTTCGCCGGAGAAATTCGTTGAAGCAGCAAGAGATAACCAGGCAGATTGTGTTGCAATGTCTGCACTATTAACCACAACTATGCCTCACATGAAGGATACCATAGAAGCTTTTGAAGCAGCCGGTTTGCGTGAAAATGTGAAGATAATGATCGGGGGAGCACCGATTACCCAGAGTTACGCCGATGAAATCGGTGCAGACGGTTATGCTTCTGATGCAGCCTCCGCGGCAGAATTGGCTAAGAACTTGATTTCTTAGTACAATGCTTAATCCGACAATCTGTATTAAATAATGATGCTGGGGAAGAATAACAATGATTTAAATGCAGACAATAGGGAGTATTTTGATTGAAAAAAATAAATATATTCTTCCCCGCGTTACTTACATTGCTTTTTCTGTTTATATTATTTATTTATGATTTAGTAAAGACAGAGAATAGTGCATTATCTGTACCTTTTAGTTATAATGAAGGTACAGCGAAAGGAAAAGTATTTCTCATATCTATAGATCGTATTGGATTGTCACATTTGCATAATGAGAATGTTCCAAATTTAAGGAAAGCTATGGATATGGGAGGGGTGGCTCTTATGACCACCAATACAGGAGGCAGCCGCTCTCAGAGGGATGCTTACCTCACCATGGGTGCAGGTACCAAGGTTGCCGCTGCAACTAAATCTCCTTTGAGTATCCATACAGATGAGTTTTATCAAGGGTATCAAGGCTGGGAGTTGTACAGGCAAATAACCGGGAAAATGCCACCACAAGATGCAATAGTCAACTTAGGTTTTGCACAATCTGTAAGAAATAACATTAACAAATCATATACCGTTACTATAGGTGCTTTAGGTAAAGCTTTACGAGAGGCAGGTATTATTCCTGCAGTTATTGGAAACAGCGACACAGTGGAAGAAAAAAACGATATATGGTTTCTTTTCTGATGGATGAAAATGGCATTGTTCCCAAAGGTGCAGTTCATTCTGGCACATATACAGCAGACAAAAGTCGCCCTTTTGGTATACGTACAGATTATGGCAGCATCATGGAGTATATTGAAACGCTGTGGGACTTCACTGATGTGTTTGCAATTGAATTAGGCGATACTTCCAGGGCAGAAGATTTCAGTTATTTAGCTGCAGATACTATAAATTTGGTGAATAAGAAACTGGCCTTGCATGAAGCTGATGCATTTATTGGAGAGCTCATGAGTAAATTGGACTTCAATCGGGATATGCTAATTATTGCTTCTTTCTTGGGATCTGTAAAGGATTTAAGCGAAAACAACAGGCTTGCTCCTGTTATTATTTTAGGCCCAGGATATTCAAACAGTCTGCTGACTTCTGCCTCAACACGCCGACCGGGCATTATAACCAATCTGGACATTGGTGCAACTTTATTGGATTTTTATGGTGCATCCAAACTGGTAGGCCAATTAGGAAATCGAATTTTTTCCTCCGGAGCAAGATTCAACATTGAAGATTTTTATAAATATAATAAGCGCCTGATTGAAGTAAATAATCATCGGACTCCATTGTTGCGAAGCTATGCAGCCATATTGGTAATAATGCTTGTAATTTCATTATTATGTATCTTTTATTTCAGAAAGTTATTATCATATGCAGCTTTCTTCATTCAATTTCAAATGGCTGTTCCTGTCGCTTATCTTCTTCTGCCATTATTTCATCGTTCTTCTTTAGTTGAAAACCTGATATTTTCATGGCTTCTGGCATTAGTAATTACTATTATTATATCCGCTGGAAGATGGGGAGAAATTGTTAAAGTATGGTTATATTCTATGATTACTGTCCTTCTGTTAATTATAGATCAAATAACAGGAGCACATTTGATTTCCTGTTCACCGCTGGGCTATGATCTGATTAACGGTTCACGTTATTATGGAATAGGAAATGAATATATGGGCATTCTTGTTGGAGCTTTCTGTTTGGGAATAGGATCTTTTTTTCAAATATGTGTAAAAAAAAGAATTCGAATAAGAATCTGGCAGCCAATACTGCTTTTTTTTCCTCCATTAATGATTTTATCTCATCCGCGGATAGGAGCAAATGTAGGAGGAACGATTGCTGCGATTTTTGGATTTGCGTCTTTTATACTTCTTCTTTACAGGAAGAGTATAAAACTAACACACTTTTTTTTCACTGGCATAATTACAATTGTTTTTTTGACGGTTATTTTTCTTTTTGATTATATAGGAGGGGTAGACACCCAATCTCATATGGGACAGACGGTAAATTTAATTATGAAAAATGGTTCCATTGAATTGCTGCTCATTGTAAAACGAAAAATAGAAATGAATATACGGTTGATTCGCTATACAGTTTGGACCCGTGTTTTTCTTCTTTCTTTACTGACTATGGTATTGCTCTTATTTCGACCAGCAGGAATCTTTAAGCATTTAGCAAAAGAGTATCCATATTTTATTAAAGGTATTACTTCCGGCATGATAGGCTGTATTGCTGCTTTGCTGGCTAATGATTCCGGAATTGTAGCTGCAGGAACATGTATGATATTTCTTGCGCCTCCGATTCTGATAATGATTATTGGTAATTTGCCTGACAGAATAAACAGATTGCCCTGGGAAAGGTTAAGAATATAAAGAAGAATATGGAGCTTATAGGAGATGAAATCATTAGCAGATTTCTTATATTGATAATTTCGACATACAAACAGCTATACAAGAGTATATTGAGCATCCGGATTATGAAAAAGAATTCAGTAAACAAGAAATAAAAGAAATTCATAAAGATTTGATTGAAGAAGAAATAATCGAATGAATCTGGCGTTTGGTTAAATTTTCGTTAAAACATAAATAAGGTTCTTTAGGTAAATATGCTATATTAATATTATTATGAATCAAAGGTGTGGGGGATAAAATTGATACCGATAAAGACAGAAATCAGATCCAATCAAAATTTGTTGGAATATTTGAGAGAAAAGGGGTATGAGTTGCCTTCTCCATGCGGCGGAAAAGGAATTTGTGGAAAATGCCGTGTACGTATATTAGAGGGTATAAAAACATTAGCTATGCCATATACAGGGTTTCACGAGATAACTCTAGACGAATGGGAAAAAGGATGGAGATTGGCATGCAAGACCAGATTGGATGAAGAGATGGTTATCGAAATAGATGATTTGTGGAATAAAGAAGCTGACATACTTGTAAGCGGAAATTATGATGTAAATTTACAACCATATAGTAGAAAAATATTTTTAGATTTGAACAAACCTTCAATAAGTGATCAACGCAGTGATGGAGAAAGAATCCTAAGCGAACTTGGAGATGCAGAATATCTGGATCTGGAATTAGTTAAAACTCTTCCGGAAATTCTGAGAGACCGGGATTATAGAGTTACTGTTATACTCTTTGGGAAAACTATTACAGGCATAGAAAGCGGAAACACTACCGATAAGCATTATGGAGCAGCTGTAGATATTGGTACTACTACCATTGCGGGTTCATTAATAAATTTGAACAATGGGGATGAAATCGGGACCTTTTCCATGCTCAACCCTCAAAAAAATTTTGGAGACGATGTAATAACTCGCATAAACTATACTATTGAGGTCGAAAATGGTCTTAAGAAAATGCAAGGTTTATTGATAGATGCACTTAATCAAATGTTTAAATATTTCGAGGAAAAATATCAAATCCCATCCCATCACATTTATCATGTGAATGTGGCAGGAAATACTGTTATGCTGCATTTGCTTGCCGGTTTGCCTGTTAAGAACATAGCGGTTTCACCTTTTCTGCCTGTTATTAATCAGATGCCGAATATTCGCGGCAAAGATCTGGGTTTGAAGATTAATCCGAATGCTTTTATTACGGCCGCACCTATGATATCAGGTTATATTGGCGCTGATACGGTTTCATGTATCTTAGCTGTAGATATGCTGAAGAATGACGGCTACTCCTTATTGGTGGATATTGGAACCAACGGAGAAATAGTTCTTGGAAATAAAAATGGTCTGATAGCATGCGCTGCTGCTGCAGGACCTGCCCTGGAAGGTGCTCATATCAAATGCGGGACAGGCGGGATAAAGGGTGCAATTAACAAAGTAAAGATAGGGAAGGATGGAGTCAATTATACTACTATTGGTAATCAGCCAGCCATTGGCATTTGCGGTTCAGGTATTGTGGATGCAATAGCCCAAATGCTACAATCAGGCATGATAGAACCCTCCGGCCGTATGCTGACTGCAAGTGAGGCAGAATTGCATGTGCCTGGAACATTGGCATCTAAAGTTGGAGAATATAAAAAATCCCCCTGTATAGTTATAGCTAAACAGGAGGATGGGGCTGTAAATGATATTTTCATTACACAAAAAGATGTCCGTGAAATCCAGCTGGCAAAAGCTGCAATTGCAGCAGGCATTCATATTCTTATGAAAGAAATGAATATAGATTTCGAAGACATTGAGAGAGTATATCTGGCTGGTGGTTTCGGTAACTATATAGATAAAGACCACGCTGCGGAAATCGGGCTGATACCCAATGCCTTAAGAGGGAAGGTTGTTCAAGTTGGTAATGCTGCATTAACGGGCGGAAAGATGCTTTTAAAATCAGTCAGGTACATTGAGGAAGCAAATCAGATCTGGAATACAACCAAATTTATTGAGTTGTCTACCAGGCTCGATTTTAATGAAATCTTTGTGGAACAAATGGAGTTTCAGAGATTATAAGCAAGTATCTATCCTAGGATATGATAACCAGAATCCACATGTATGTTTTCTCCGGTGATGCTTCGAGAGAGATCGCTCAAAAGGAATAAGGCAGCATCACCTATATCCTGCTGATTTACCATCCTGCGAAGAGGTGCTTTTTCTTCATATTCTCTTACTAATAAGCTGAAGTCTTGCACTCCTTTTGCAGAAACTGTTTTGATAGGACCTGCAGAGATGGAATTGACACGGATCTGTTCAGGTCCAAGGTCATTAGCCAGATAACGGACCGATGCTTCCAGTGCAGCTTTGGCAACACCCATTACATTATAATTTTTTATTACTCTTTCTCCACCAAGGTATGTAAGTGTTACAATGCTTCCGCCTTCTGTCATAAGCTGTCTGGCTTCTTTTGACACTGCAACCAGGGAAAATGCACTAATATTCTGAGCAAGCAAGTATCCATCTCGTGATGTATTATAGTAATATCCTTTCAACTCTTCTCCTTTGGAAAATGCTATACTATGTACAAGACCATGCAATATTCCAAAATCCTTCTTAATTGACTGGAAAAGATTAACAACTTCTTCATCTGAGGCTACATTGCATGGATAAAGAGTAGCATCAGGCAGAGTTGATGCTAGTTTTTCTACACCTGCCTTTCCTCGCTCATTTTGATAGGTTATTATGAGTCTGGCACCGGCTTTCGCGCATGATTCCGCAATTCCCCAAGCAATGCTCCACTTATTTGCAACTCCCATGATAAGAATATTTCTATTTCTAAGCAGTTCAGTCATTTTTCTCATCCTTTCTATTGAGATATATTATTTTCCTCCAAACGACGCTGCATATAAAATCTCTGTCATTATATAATATCAAATTATAAAATGATAGGGTAGAAAATAGTCCGGTTTGTACTATTGCATTCGATTTTTAATTATGTTAAGATACACTGTAGTAATTTTAGAATCCATTACAGTTCTTTGTGTATTGGTAGGTTAGAACTGGTCCTGTTATGGTTATTATATAGTATAGGAAACTATCAAGTAACAGCTATTTGACTGATGGATTGTTAAGGAGGATAAATTTGGTGAAGGTTACGAAAGAAACCCTTGAGAATAAAAAGGTAAAACTTGAGATTCAGGTAGATCCTGAGACATTTGAAAAGGGGATGCAGTCATCATACTTAAAAAACAGAAAAAACATTTCCATTCCTGGCTTCCGTAAAGGAAAAGTACCGAGGAAGATTATTGAAAGATATTATGGGGAAGCCATTTTTTATGAAGACGCCATAAATGAGATTTTTCCGGATGTATATGATGCAGCAGTAAAAGAAACTGGAATTGAGCCAGTTGACAGCCCAATGGTAGACATTATCCAGATCGGCGGAGGAAAAGATTTAATTCTCACGGCTGAAGTAGATGTAAAACCGGAAACTAAACTTGGACAATATAAAGGAATAGAGATTACAAAGGTAGAAAAAATCATTACTGAAAAAGATGTAGAGCATCAGTTAGAGCATGTTCGCGAGGACAATGCACGCTTGATAACCATAGAAGACAGAGGCGTAAAAAATGGTGATATGGTTACTTTTGATTTTGCCGGCACCATAAATGGTGAGCCTTTTGACGGAGGCGCTGCTGAAGGCTATACATTGGAAATCGGACGCGGACAGTTTATTCCTGGTTTTGAAGAACAAATGATAGGTATGAATTTGGAAGAAGAAAAAGATATAACAATAACCTTTCCTAAAGAATACCATGTAGAGGACTTGAGGGAAAAAGAAGCCGTATTTCATGTAAAAATACATGAAATAAAAGAAAAAGAATTACCGGTTCTTGATGACGAGTTTGCCAAGGATGTCAGTGAATTTGACACTTTAGAAGAATATAAGGAAGATCTGAAGCGTAAACTCAAAGAAAGTGCGGATCAGGACGTAAGAACGCAGATGGAAAACCAGCTTCTGGAAATAATCAGAGACAACGCAGAAGTTGATATACCTGAAGTTATGATAGAAAAAGAAGCTGACAACCTTATGCGCGAAATGGAAATGCAGATGCGATTAAGCGGATTTGATCTGGAGACTTTCTTAAAAATGACCAATACATCAATAGATGATTATAGGGCACAATACAGAGATAGGGCATACAATAGAGTTAAGACCCAATTAGTATTAGAGGCAATTTCTAAAGCAGAGAATATAACTGTAACCGAAGAAGATCGAGAAAAAGAGTATGAGAGACTAGCTAAGGTATATAATAGTGACATTGAAAACATTAAGAAAACTTTTTCTGCTAATCAAGATATTATGGATAACAGTATTCTCATGCAGAAAACTATTGACATGCTGATGGAAGAAGCAATCCTGGTTGAGAAAGAATCTTCAGAAAATGAATCATCCGATGTTGATAAAGAGGGGCATGTTCCTGAAGAAGAAAAAAAATAAGAGTTGTATGGAAAAAGTGAGCAAGAACAAGATCATGAATATAAGTAAAAGGAGGAGGTAAAATGAGCTTAGTTCCTATAGTTGTAGAACAGACAAATCGCGGAGAAAGATCATATGATATATATTCCAGATTGCTGCAGGAAAGAATTATTTTTTTAGGAGAGCCAATCACTGATACAACTGCCAGTTTGGTTGTAGCACAGCTTCTTTTCCTCGAGTCTGCTGATCCGGATAAGGATATTAAGCTTTACATAAATAGTCCTGGCGGTTCAGTTTCTGCCGGATTTGCTATTTATGATACAATGCAATATATAAAGAGTGATGTTTCAACTATTTGCATAGGTATGGCTGCTTCCATGGGAGCATTCCTGCTTGCTGCCGGTACGAAAGGAAAGAGGTTTGCGCTGCCCAATAGTGAGATTATGATACATCAGCCCATGGGCGGCACCCGGGGTCAAGCTTCTGATATAGCAATTCATGCTGAGCATATTCTTAAAATGAAGAAGAATATAAACAAAATACTAGCGGAACGAACCGGGCAACCGCTTGAGAAAATTGAAAGGGACACAGACAGGGATAACTTTATGTCTGCCATAGAAGCAAAGGAATATGGTTTGATTGATGAAGTAATTACTACCCGCAAATAGCTGATAAGTAAGAGGTGACAAGATGGCGAAATACGAGGATAAGAAGCAACTAAAATGCTCTTTTTGTGGGAAGACACAAGATCAGGTGAGGAGACTGGTTGCCGGTCCGGGTGTTTATATTTGTGATGAATGTATCGAATTATGCCAGGAAATTATTGATGAAGAGTTTGAGGATGCATCTGAATTAGAATTAAAAGATATTCCAAAACCTGTAGAGATTAAGCAAGCATTGGATCAATATGTTGTTGGTCAAGAAAGAGCTAAGAAATCCTTGGCAGTTGCTGTTTACAATCATTATAAGCGTATCAACAGTGATGTTAAAAATTCAGATGATGTAGAACTGCAAAAAAGCAATATAATTATGTTAGGTCCTACAGGTTCCGGTAAGACTTTATTGGCGCAGACACTAGCTAGAATCTTGAATGTGCCTTTTGCAGTAGCTGATGCTACAGCTTTAACTGAAGCCGGTTATGTAGGTGAAGACGTAGAAAATATTCTCTTGAAGCTGATTCAGGCAGCAGATTATGATGTAGAAAAAGCTGAGAAGGGTATAATATATATAGATGAAATAGATAAAATAGCGAGGAAATCAGAGAATCCTTCTATTACCAGAGATGTATCCGGCGAAGGTGTACAGCAGGCATTGCTTAAGATATTGGAAGGAACTGTGGCCAGTGTTCCACCGCAGGGTGGACGCAAACATCCCCATCAGGAATTTATTCAAATTGATACCACTAATATTTTATTTATTTGCGGTGGTGCTTTTGACGGAATTGACAAAATAATCCAGAAACGCACTGGTAATCAATCAATTGGTTTTGGTGCAAACATACGAAGCAAAAATAGTGGGGATATTGGTGAGATATTAAGGAACATATTACCTGAGGATTTATTGGCGTATGGTTTGATTCCAGAGTTTGTAGGACGTCTGCCAATAATTGCTACACTTGATTCCTTGGATGAAGAAGCTCTGATCAGAATTCTCATAGAACCTAAGAATGCTTTAATTAAACAATATCAAAAGCTTTTTGAGATGGATAATGTGCTTTTGGAGTTTGATGATGAGGCACTCAGAGTCATCGCTAAAATGGCCATTGAGCGCAAAACAGGAGCTCGGGGGCTTCGATCCATTCTTGAGGACATCATGCTGAATGTAATGTATGATATTCCTTCTCGAGAAGATGTTGAAAAGTGTATTATAACGAAAGATACAATTGTAAATGGACAGGACCCTATGTTAATCATTGGTGAAGGGCAGAGAACAAAGAAACCTGCAAAAAAGTCCAGAGAGAAAAAAGAAACAGCCTCCTAGTTTAGAAAGATCTGTAACTAAAAGGGCAAACGAAAAATCGTTTGCTCTTTTTACTACTGTTAGATAAGCAAGATTTGGATAAAAACTTTCCCGCTGCAGCATAATACCTTTAGAAACTTAGAGCAAGGCGTGTGGCCGGAAAGGCAGGTAACAAATCTGTGAGCGAAACCATCATGATAATTCAATTATTTTTTACCATTGTAATAGGATTATATTTCTTTAATCTATTTAGAGGGCAGCAAGGAAACAAGTCGGCAATAGAAAAAGAATCTAGGATAGAAATGGAAAAAATACAAAGGATGCGGGAAATTTCCTTGAGCGAGCCTCTATCGGAGAAAACCAGGCCTGCAAGTTTTGAAGATATAATTGGCCAGGAGAATGGTATTAGGGCATTAAGAGCTGCATTGTGCGGGCCTAATCCACAACATATTATAATTTATGGTCCTCCGGGCGTGGGCAAAACATGTGCTGCCAGATTGGTATTGGAGGAAGCAAAGAAAAGTGGATGTTCGGCTTTTAAAATGAATGCAAAATTTATAGAAGTTGATGCAACTTCTGTTAGATTTGATGAACGAAGCATTGCCGATCCTTTAATCGGATCAGTGCATGATCCGATTTATCAGGGAGCTGGTGCTATGGGAGCAGCAGGAATACCTCAGCCAAAACCTGGAGCAGTCACCAAAGCCCATGGCGGCATTCTATTTTTGGATGAAATTGGTGAATTACATCCTATCCAGATGAATAAACTTCTGAAAATCCTGGAAGATCGCAAAGTGTATTTGGAAAGCGCATATTATAATTCGCAAGATAAGAATATTCCGCGGCATATACATGATATTTTTCAAAATGGCCTTCCTGCAGATTTCAGATTGGTAGGCGCTACTACTAGGAGCCCGTCTGAAATACCTCCTGCGATACGTTCACGTTGCCTGGAAATATTTTTTCGTCCTTTGGGAATGGAAGAAATAGGTCTAATAGCTGAAAATGCTGCTAAAAAAGGCGGTTTTCAAATTGAAAAAAATGCAGTTAATATAGTCAGCACATATGCAAGCAATGGACGAGAGGCGGTTAATATTATTCAATTGGCTGGTGGAATTGCTCTTACAGAAGGTAAATACATAATAACAGCAAAGGATGTTGAATGGGTAGTAAATAACGGGAACTATTCGCTTCGACCCGAGAAAAAAGTATTAAAAAGTCCGAAAGTAGGTTGTGTAAATGGTTTAGCTGTATATGGTCCAAATTTGGGAGCAGTTATTGAAATTGAGGCCACTGCTGTACGTGCTGCAAATGGTAAGGGGATAGTAACAGTTACCGGAATGGTTGATGAAGAAGAGATAGGGGGAGAAGGCAAGAAGGCAAGGCGGAAAAGCAGTGCAAAAGGTTCAGTAGAAAATGTAATGACAATATTGCGAAAGCATTTTCAGATAAACACTAAGAATTACGATATACATCTGAATTTGCCTGGAGGAATACCTATAGATGGTCCTTCGGCTGGAATTGCTATAATGGCAGCAGTATATTCAGCAATTATGGAAGTGCCTATAGATAATAAACTTGCTATGACAGGAGAAATTTCTATATTAGGGGAAGTAAAACCTGTTGGAGGCATATCAACCAAAATCGAAGCAGCTATTAAGGCGGGTGCTGAAAGAGTTTTAATTCCCGAGGAAAACTGGCAGGATATATTC
>ERZ773359.5937-NODE-5937-length-11243-cov-5.828656_pt1 | contig 11243 bp, 13 predicted proteins | sample MGYA00374955_ERZ773359 | MGnify/ENA primary metagenome ERZ773359 (study PRJEB29098, sample SAMN04486028) | biogas fermenter metagenome | study: EMG produced TPA metagenomics assembly of the Biogas fermentation microbial communities from Germany - Plant 4 DNA1...
CATTGTACCAGAAAGGCTGACGGGTCCTCAACTTTCATTTAACTTTACAATACGGAAAAATGCTGAAGGAGGATATGAAATGCTGAACAACACTTGTTTTGACGGCGGGCATTTGTCCGATTATGCCATCGACCTAATTGCCGGCGGCGGGACACACGATGCCGATATGTATATTCTCCTTGACCACCTTGAAAACTGCAGCGAATGCATGGGCAAATATATTTACGCGGTTACGGCCTGCGGGCTTGAGGAACCGCCCGCCGGCCTTGACGAGAGGATTATGGAAAAAATCAAATCCCAAAAGCCTGCGCAAGGCGGCGTTCAGGTAGTATTCATAAACATACTTAAGATGTGGGTTGGCGTATCCCTTGCGCTGCTGCTGTTTTTCAGCGGAGCGTTCCAGAAAATCAGCTTCGGGGCGGCGAGCCTGATTGATTTAATCGGGGAAAGGCGCGAACCGACCCAATCCTATCAACCCCATAAAAGCCCCTGGAACACTTTTTTTGCAAACGTTGATTCCGGTTTTTCAGATTTCGCAGCCCAGTTGAACAGTCTTTTTAAAGGAGATGTCAAGCATGAACAATAACGCGCCGAATTTCATCCCAACCCCGCCGGCACAGCCGAATTACACCCCGACACGCGCGGGCGGTCAGACCAAAAGCAAGTTCCTGACCTTCATTTTTTCTTTAATTCCCGGAGCAGGGCAGATGTATCAGGGGCTGATGAAACGCGGTCTTTCCATTATGCTTATATTCACCGGCATAATCGCGGCGTCCATCTTCACATATTTATCGGCCATGATAATAATACTGCCCGCAGTATGGTTTTACTCGTTTTTTGACACCATTAACCGTATTAACTTCACAAGGGAGGAACTGGCACGACAAAAAGACGAGTTTTTGCTCTTTGGGCCTTCGGACGGCGGCTCTATGAAGAGCCTGAAACAGGTGTTTGAACAGCGGCACCTGCTACTCGGAATTGGAATAATCGTTTTTTCTATATGGCTGATTTTAAAGCTGATGTTTCGCTACTATTTCATCTATTCCAATATTCCTGAATACATTAATTCGATTATAGGTTTTATAATCAATTTCTTACCTTCAATGATAATCCCCGCAGCCTGCATATATATCGGCGTCAGGCTGATTAAGGGAGGCGGCAGCTGTCAAAAAACGCCCGCCTCGTCAAAGCACTCCGATACGGGAGGGGAAGAATAATGGACGCCAATTATCAAGGTAATCTATCTGAAAAACCCGCGCCGGCCATTCGACGGGTCGGCACCTTTACTCTGGGGATATCCTTTATCCTGCTGGGTGTTATAATTTCCGCCGCCCTGTATTTCGGCGAGGTGTGGTGGAAACTGCTACTATTCTCTCCCCTCGTACTCATCTGTCTCGGCGCGGAAATACTGTATTACTCTTTCAGATACAAAGACGTAAAATACAAATACGACGGGCTTTCGGTCTTTTTTATACTGTTTATCACCCTGGGCGTAATGATTTGCTCCGGTGTCTCTAAAGCTGCGACAAGCGCCGCCTCCTACTCGAAGATGATTGAGGATGCCCGCATTTCTGCAATTAAAACAGCACAGAAAGCGGTCGCGGACAACAACTGTGCCGCAAATGTCAACGGAAACCTTTCGACGTCAGCCAGCCAGATTATCGCCGCTATGCTGAACAACGACAGGGATTTCAAATGCCCTGTTACAGTCGGAATTGAGTTCATCACCGTAAACGGCACCAAAACCCCGGACAAGGAGCAGATTTGCAAAACCTTTGCTAGTGTCGCGTCCGCCTGCGACCACCCGAATTTGAGTTCTCTGTCGCTTTGTTTCATTGTGGACGGCACGGGATACCACGCGGTATTAAGCGGCAGCGAAATAGCCAACGCCAATCCGCAGGATATAAAAAACCGTATTCATTCCTACAAAAATATATAACACAGCTTAATGGCAGTGCCTTATGCACCGCCATTAAGCTGGTTTTGCCTGTATTCGCGCCTCTTGTCCGGCTCAAAAACGTACCGGCGGATATGATAATCCGCCGGTACGTTTGCATAATTCGAAAATACATCGCCGTAGCCGAATTTTGCTGGTCGTATCTTCCGCTAAACGCTCATACATTCAGCAGTTTTTTAACTTCTGCGGTCAGCCATTCCGCCATCTGCCCGGCTTTTTCCAAATCCGCACCGGTCGAGGTGATATACGCCTTAATCTTGGGCTCGGTGCCCGACGGGCGGACGATAAAGCCCGCATTCCCCTCAAGCCGGAAAGACAGCACATTGGATTTCGGCAGGTGAATCTCACTAATCTCGCCGGTTTGCAAATCAATCTCCTTTGACTCAAGATAATCGAGGTACCGCAGGACCTTCAGTCCGGCAACTTCTTTCGGGCGGCTGTCCCTCAGCCCCGCCATAATCTGCTTCATGGTTTCCATGCCCTGCGCGCCCTCAAACGCCGCGTTAATCAGGGTGTGCCTGTAAAACCCGTGCTCCCTGTAAAGCCCGTCCAAAACGTCAAAAAGGGTTTTGCCCTGTGATTTATAGTATGCCGTCATCTCGCACACCAGCATGGAGGCGACCACCCCGTCCTTATCACGCACGTGGTCGCCGGCGAGATAACCGTAACTCTCCTCAAACGCGAAAACAAAGTCGGAAGCCCTGCCCTGCTTTTCAAGCAGGGTAATCTGCTCCCCGATGTATTTAAAGCCGGTCAGCACGTCCCTGATTTCACAGCCGTATTTTTCGGCAATCCGGTTTGCAAGCTCGGAGGTTACAATCGTCTTTATCACAACCGGGTTTTTTGGCAGGGTGTCGGCTTTTTTTCTGCACGACAGTATATAATCAAGCAAAAGGCAACCCACTTCGTTGCCGGTCAGCAGACGGTAATCCCCGCCGACGGCGGCCGCCACCCCCAGACGGTCGCAGTCGGGGTCGGTCGCAAGCAGGATGTCCGGCTTTTTTTCTTTCGCCAGTCTCATCGCGCATTCAAAAGCCTCGCGGGTTTCGGGGTTCGGGTAGGGCGCGGTCGGGAAATTCCCGTCGGGCAGCTCCTGCTCCGGCACCACAGACACTTCCTCAACCCCAATCCGCCGCAGGATTTCGCGCACCGGCTTGTTCCCTGTTCCGTTCAAAGGAGTGTAGACAACCTTAATCGGGGATTTTTTGAGTATCCCGGGGTTTACCTGCTGTTTTTCCACATTTGATAAAAACTCATAGACAAGGCTGTCCGAAATCTTGAGAATAAGACCGGATTTTACCGCGGCATCATAATCCATGACCTTGACGCCACCGAATATGTCCACCTTCCTGATATATCCGGTTACCTCGGAGGCGTCGTTGTCGGTCATCTGGCAGCCGTCCGGCCCGTAGCACTTGTAGCCGTTGTATTCGGACGGGTTGTGGCTTGCGGTAATCATTATCCCTGCCTGACAATCAAGCCTTCTGACGGCGAAGGAGAGCACCGGGGTCGGGTTGATTTCGGTAAATATATGGGCTTTAATCCCGTTTGCGGCCAAAACCCTCGCCGCTTCCGCCGCGAACAAATCGGATTTTATCCGGGAATCGTAGGATATCGCGACCGCCGCGCTGTCATAGCGGTCTTTCAGATAATCGGCAAGCCCCTGGGTGGCCCTCCGCACGGTATAGATGTTCATGCGGTTCTCGCCCGCGCCGATAATGCCGCGCAGCCCGCCGGTGCCGAATTCCAGCTCGCGGTAAAACCTCTCGTAGATTTCGGCCCGGCTGTACCGAATGCTTTCCAATTCTGATATCAAGTCCGGGTCTTCTTTCGCATTCTCAACCCACAGGTTATACTTTTCCGCAATTGCCGACATATCCATCATCTGGCCAAAACCGCCTTTCAACTCCAATTTGAAGATTGCGCCAAAAAGACATGCTCCGGCACAACAACGGTATTATATCATTTTTAATTTGTCGAATGCAATACCGCTAATACATTCGTATTCCGCAGCGCAAAAAACTCATAAGCCTATTATTGCCGGCGGCCTGTCAAAACAAATCCCTGAATTTCTCATGCAGGATGATTTTCCTGCCTGAAAAGTCCAATATACCTTCCTTTCTCATGTTTGAAAGCTCGCGGCTCATCGCGCTGCGGTCCACGCACAGGTAATCCGCAAGCTCGGTGCGGCTGAACGGGATTTCAAACTCAATGGTTTTAGGCAAATCCCGCGGGAAGTCGTTTTGGGTCATCGCCTGCTCGGCGCAGTCGAAGAAATAGGCCGCAAGCCGGCCGCGTATTGTCTTATATGTCAGATAGGACATTTTTTTGTTTAAAGCCGCGCTGTTGCCGGCCAGTACTTTCATCAGGTTGAATATCATCCTCTGATGAAAAACGCAGGAATTGCTGCAGGTCTGCACCACCCGCTTCAAATCCATCATCAGCGCTTCACAGTTTGTAAAGGCTATCACCGAAATTGGTATGGTATCCGCGCCCATGCAGGCGTAGGTTTCGGCAAAAATATCTCCGGGACCGAGGTGGCCGATAAGCATCGCGTCTCCGAAAATGCTTTCCTTCACAACCTGCGCCCTGCCGCTAATCAATATGCTGACCTCAGGGACGGACTGCCCCGCCAGAAAAATAAAATCCCCTTTTTTGTAACTCCGCTTGACGCTCCCAAGGCAGTTGAGGATTTTGCCGATATCCTCCTTTTCAACCCCGTCGAACAGCGGGTTGTTTGTCAGTATCTCGTCAATAACCAAAACCGCCAACCTCCCCAAAAATGCTAAAATAATTTTACCATAAAACCTTATCTGTTGCAATTGCAACAGATAAGGGCGGATTATTATATTATCATGCTGATGAGGATAGAGAACAGGAGGAATAACTATGGTACGCCAGATAATAAAAATAGATGCCGACAAGTGCAACGGCTGCGGGCTGTGTGTAACCGCGTGTCATGAAGGAGCTATCGAAATCGTAGGCGGAAAGGCAAAGCTGGTTCGGGACGACTACTGCGACGGGCTTGGCAACTGCCTGCCCGTATGCCCCACCGGAGCCATCTCGTTTGAAATCAGGGAAGCTCTGCCGTTTGACGAGGAAGCGGTAACAAAGCGGATTGAGGCCGAAAACAGCGCCGAGCACCCCTTTTTCGGCGGGTGTCCCGGCTCCCGCTCAATCTCAATCAACCGGCAGGAGAGTGCGCCGGCGGCGCCGACTGCGGCGCAAAGCCAGCTCAGGCAGTGGCCGGTGCAGATAAAGCTGGTGCCTGTCAACGCGCCCTATTTTGAGAACGCGAACCTGCTGGTCGCGGCCGACTGCACAGCCTATGCCTTTGCAGACTTTCACAACCGCTTTATCAAAAACCGCATTGCCCTGATAGGCTGCCCCAAGCTGGACAGCGGCGATTACGCCGAAAAGCTGACCGCGATACTGAAAAACAACAACATCAAAAGCGTTACCGTGGCGCGGATGGAGGTGCCGTGCTGCGGCGGGATTGAGTACGCCGTCCGCGAGGCCCTTAAAAACTGCGGAAAGCTGATTCCGTGGCAGGTGCAGGTGATTTCCACCGACGGCGAACTGCTCGAAGATTAAAATAAGCCGCAAACCCCATTTATATAAACAAAATGCCGGCAGGCGCCCTTTTTACGGGCTGTCCTGCCGGCATTTTTTAACCCAGCAAAGCGCTGACGATTTCATCCGGCTTGTCAAAAATATAATCTGCGCCTGCCATGCGCAGTTCATCCACGCTGCGAAAGCCCCACGCAACCCCGGCGCTTTTCATGCCGGCATTGATTGCGGTGAATATGTCCACGCTGGAGTCTCCGATGAACAGGGATTCTGCGGGGCTGATGCCCGCCCGGCGCAAAAGCCATAGTACCAAATCCGGGTCGGGCTTGGTTTTTCTGCCCTCTTTGTTCCCGTAAATTCCTTCAAACATCTTTGTGCCGAAAAAAATCCGGATTATCTTCTGCGCCTGTTCGTCCGGCTTGTTGGTTACAACAAACATCCTTACGCCGGCCGCGTGCAGTTTTTCCAACATCTCCGGTATCCCGCGGTAGGGCTTTGAGCTCCTTATGCAGTTGCGGTCGTAATACCACAAAAAATCCTTGACAAACTTATTTATCACCGGCTGTTTTGTGCTTCTGGTCGCCCGCTCGGCAAGCTTGTATATCCCGTTTCCGACCAGTTTCGAATAATCGCCCGCCGGTCTTGGCTGAAGCTCGTTTTCGACCAGCGCAAAGTTTGCCGCCTCGGCTATGTCATCCAGAGTGTTTACCAGCGTCCCGTCGAGGTCGAAAACTACAACCTTAAACTTGGGCACGGCCGTCAGAATATCTTTACCGTAAATGATATTGACGCCTCCTCTCCGGGGGCCAGCAGGCGCATTCCCCGCTTTTTCTCAAAAACGTCGCTCTCGCTTTCAAGGGTGGCGGTGCCTGTCCACGGCTCAAGGCAGACAAACGGGCTGGCTTTAATCGGGGACCATATCGCAAAATAGTCCATGCCGCCAAAATCCATCCGCACGCCCCTGCCGCTTTTTTCGGAATACAGCCGGACGCTGCGAGATTTAAGGTTGTCAAACACCAGCGCGTCGTGTTTAAAAAGGCTGTGGCTGAGACGGATACTGTCGCTGTTGTCCAGTATCGGACGCCGCTCGCTGAGAATTATCCCTTTCTCCAAATCCACATAAGGGCAGGCGGCGGTTTCAGGTTTTTCAAATCTTACGATATAATCCTCAAACCTCTCCCCCTCGACCAGCGGGATATTGAAAGCCGGGTGGCCGCCTATGCAAAACGGCATCGCCTTTTCGCCCGCGTTTTGTACCGTGAAGGCTGTTGTTACCGAACTGTCCCCGATAATGTAGCTTACCCGCAGAATGAAATCATACGGGTAGGCGGCTTTTGTTTTGGGACTGGACTTGAGCAGGTAGGTCAGCCTGTCCTCCCCCGCGGCTTCAAGCTCCCATTCATGAGTTCTTGCAAACCCGTGCCGAGGAAGGGTTATCTCCCCCTCTGCCGATACCGCGCGCCCGTTTCTCAACGCCCCGACTATCGGGAACAGTACAGGCGCCCTGCCCGCCCAGTATTCGGGGTCTCCGCGCCACAGGTAATCTAATCCGTCCGCGCCTGTTATGGAATGCAGTTCGGCGCCGAGGCTGTCAACCGATATTCTTATGGTGTCATTCTCAATAGATTTAACCATTCAGCCAGTATTCCTTTCATATCCAAAAATCGGTGCCCGCCTGTTTATCATACAACCAACCACGTTTAAAATCAAGGTTTTGAAAACTGCACATTTTTCAATATTTTGACAATTAAAATACTTTATCGCGCCGTTATGGCAAAAACGCTTATTAAACATAATATGGAGTGTAGAGGCTTGTACCTCCGCTTTAAGGAAAATTTATCCATTTTTGAATAAATCCGTTTAAACCTTAATATTCCGGCAAAAATATAATCGGTAGCAATCACCAAACGCTGAAAACGGGAGTGAAAAAAGTGAGTGTCCGCAGAGGAGATATCTATTACGCCGACTTAAGCCCGGTGGTAGGCTCGGAACAGGGAGGAGTCAGGCCGGTACTTATAGTACAAAACGATATCGGAAACCGTTACAGCCCCACCGTGATAGCGGCCGCAATCACCAGCCAGAAAGACAAGGCAAGGCTGCCCACTCATATAAGGCTGAACACCGAGGGCAGCGGCCTTGCGCGGGATTCGGTTGTCTTGCTGGAACAGATACGCACAATCGACAAGCGCCGCCTTAAAGAGCGGATGGGGCGGCTGGACGACTACTCCATGCAGCGCGTCAATCATGCGCTTCAAATCAGTTTCGGTTTGGGTAGCGAAGCTGATGACCGGACTACATAAACTGTCCGAAATTCAATTCAGCTTCGCGGCCTACCTTGCGGCTTTGATATAGCAAAGACAAACTCCCGCTGATTAAACCCCAGCGGGAGTTTTTTTGCCGCAATCATGTTTTTATAAATCCATCTCGTTAAGCAAATCGCGCAGCAGAATAATCTCGTCTGCCGTCAGCGTAATCCCTTTACCCATTTTATTGTGGTCCGGAGCCCAGTCTCTTATATCATACTTCGGCTCCCGCCCATTCCAGCTCACCAGATTTAATTCCTTGCTCCACCCGGAAGGCGACTGGGACAGCACCCCCAGATGTTTGACCACCTCGAATTTCAGTTCAGCCATTGACCGCACTCCTTCTTGTTTTTTGATTAGTATAGGATATGCACCGATACGCCTGCATTATCCGTAAAAATGATTTATCCCCGCAGCTTGAACAGGTTCCTGCCGCGGCTGTCAATCCCGACAATCAAGGGAAACCTGTCTAACCTGAGCTTATGCACCGCTTCACAGCCTAAATCCTCAAACGCCACAACCTCGCTGGACAGCACCGATTGCGCGGCCAGCGCACCGGCGCCGCCGACGGCGCAGAAATAGACGGCGCGGTTCCGTTTTATCGCCTCCTCGACTTCGGCAGAGCGGTTCCCCTTTCCGATGGTGGCGGCCACCCCAAGGCCGTAAAGGCGGGGGGCATACAAATCCATCCGGCTTGACGTAGTCGGGCCGCACGAGCCTATCGGCAGCCCTTTCGGGGCAGGGGTAGCGCCGGTATAGTATATCACCGCGTCCATAAGGCTGTACGGAAGCTCGGCGCCTTTTTCGAGCAGTTCAAAAATCCGCTTGTGCGCGGCGTCGCGGGATGTATAGACCGTGCCGGAAAGCAGAATGCGGTCCCCGGCATTCAGCGAAGGCAGATACTGCCGAAGATTATCTGTGTTAAGATGAACGGTTCCCGTAACAATCGCCCCTTAACCGGCTGTCAGCGGCTGCTTGTCTTCCCCGGCAGCGGCCGGAACATCGGGGTTTTTCCCGGCAGACGCCTCGAAGGACTGCATAAGCTCGTCAAGTCTCAGTCCCGCCACCGCTCCGTAATCAAGCAGTTCCTGACGCGCGTTCTTTACTTTTTCCTTTGCCTGCGCAAGCTGTAAAGTCAGGGTTTTCAGGGTTTGCTCCAGACTTTCAAGGTAGTTGTCGCTGCGTTTATATGCAATCTCCAGAAATCTCTGGCCCATTGAATACATCTCAAGGATAAAGGCTCCCGCGTCCCCGACAAGGCCGTCGTACTTTTTGTTTTTAGCCTCTAATTCCGCGACCCTTTTTTCAAGCCCTTCGCTGCGGGCCTTTTCCTGCCTGAGCAGGGATAACAGCTGCTCATTCCTTTCGCTGAGCTGTTCCGCCTTGCGGCTTAACTCCTCCTGGGACGCCCGGCCGGACTCCAAATCCGCTATTTTCGACAAATGCCGGCTATTCTCAAGCCGCAGGGTTTCGATTTCCTGCGTAAGCTGTTCTAAACCGGCGGAATGCTGCGCGTCGGCAGCCTGTTTTTGCTGCTCGCTATCCCTGGACATACGCTCGATTTCCGCTTTGTACCGTTCGACTTCATTTTTCAGCCCTTCATACTCGCTCTGCCAGGCGTTCAGCTGTTCCTTCAGCTCATCAGCCTGTTTTTTATACTCCTCAATCTCTGCGGAATAACGGGACTGCAGCGCGTCTATATATTCCAGTACGTCTGTTTTGTTAAAACCGTTTATCGCCCTGCGAAAACTGCCTTGTTCAGCCACCATAATCCCCCTTTCTTTGGTTTTTTATTATATCATTAGTATTTTTAAAAAACAACCAATAAAATAAAATGCATGAAAAACAGGAAAAACCGACCGGTTTTTGCGCCGGTTTCATCAAACCTGATGACAACCGCCCAAGGTTGTGATATACTGATTGAGTCATATATTTACAGTTTGTTGTGGGGAGAATGGTTATGGACGTAAAACAGATTGCTTTAAAAGAGCATTACCAGTGGAAAGGCAAAATCGAAGTGGTGTCCCGCGCAGAAATCACAAACGCCGAACAACTTTCAATCGCCTACACTCCCGGTGTTGCCGAGCCCTGCCTTGTAATCCAGCAGGATTACAGCAAATCCTTTGAGCTGACAAGGCGCTGGAACATGGTCGCGGTGATAACCGACGGCTCCGCGGTGCTTGGACTTGGGGATATCGGCCCCGAAGCCGGCATGCCGGTGATGGAGGGAAAGTGCTGCCTTTTCAAGGAATTCGGAGGGGTGGATGCCTTTCCCCTCTGCGTGCGCACCAAAGACGTTGACGAGTTTGTCCGCACCGTGTACCTGATATCCGGCAGTTTCGGCGGTATCAATCTTGAAGATATTGCGGCTCCCCGCTGTTTTGAGATTGAGCGAAAACTGAAGGAGTTGTGCGATATTCCGGTTTTTCACGACGACCAGCACGGCACCGCGGTGGTTACGGGCGCAACGCTCCTGAACGCGCTGAAAATCGTCGGCAAAAAAATAAATGAAATCCGCTGCGTCATCAGCGGCGCGGGGTCCGCGGGAATTGCAATCGCCTACCATCTCCTCAAAATGGGGGTAAACGACATCATACTCTGCGACCGGGCCGGAATAATCTGCGAAGGCGCGCCAAACCTTTCGGGCTCAAAGGCCGAAATAAGCCGAGTAACCAACCGCGGCAGAATGACCGGCAAGCTGGAAGACGCCATGCGCGGCGCCGACGTTTTTATCGGGGTATCGGCGCCCGGCATTGTAACGCCCGAAATGGTCAAAAGCATGGCAGAAAACCCGATTGTGTTCGCAATGTCAAACCCGGTACCCGAAATCTATCCCGACAAGGCGCTGGAAGCCGGCGCCGCAGTAATCGGCACCGGGCGCTCCGACTTCCCGAACCAAATCAATAATGTTCTGGCTTTTCCGGGCATTTTCAGAGGCGCGCTTGACGTGCGCGCAAGCGATATCAACGAAGAAATGCGGATGGCGGCCTCCCACGCAATCGCGTCATTGGTTTCTGACGAGGAGTTAAGCCCGTCATACATCATCCCGAAAGCCGTTGACCAAAGGGTGGGCAAAGCGGTCGCAAAAGCGGTGGCCGACGCCGCCCGCAGAAGCGGGGTCGCGAGGATTTAGCGGCACGCGCAGAGGATACATGCAAAATCTTAAGCCGGCTGGGGCTCAGCCGGCTTTTTTATATGGTATCGTCGTCATCGTCATCATGGTAACCCTCGCGGTGGAGTCTTCTTAACTTCTTCATCTCCTCCTGCGAATACTGGCGCGGGAAAGTGGCGGGCTCTCCGTCGTCCTGATCGTCATCTGGGATGGCATCCTCAAACACGCGTTCCTCGTCGTGCTCGTCCTCCTCCACGATGTTCAAGGCATACAGCGCCTCCCTGTCATCGTCAGGGTGCTC
>ERZ773359.5942-NODE-5942-length-11240-cov-4.476710_pt1 | contig 11240 bp, 9 predicted proteins | sample MGYA00374955_ERZ773359 | MGnify/ENA primary metagenome ERZ773359 (study PRJEB29098, sample SAMN04486028) | biogas fermenter metagenome | study: EMG produced TPA metagenomics assembly of the Biogas fermentation microbial communities from Germany - Plant 4 DNA1...
ACATTGTAAATTTAATCAGCTCTGTCTTTCCCGCTTGGTTTAGATGAATCTTCTCAAAGATCATTTCCTTAATTTTCTGGCCGGAATAAGAAAAGTATTCCCTTTTAACCGGTAAGAGGTTGTCCGGCCGAATAAAAATATTAATGCGGTAATAGGCTACCATCTTGGTTTTGGCCTGTAAACGGAGGATATAATATTCTTCTCCTTCGAAAATGGCTTTTTCCCATTCTTTCAAGTCATAATAAGTAGCTAGCTTCGTATTGAGGACATCTTCCTGAGTCAAAAGGGAGTTGTGGAAAGCCACCTTGGCAGAGACCTGTTTCATACGGTCAACCCGCTTTATGTACTCGTAGATAACATCCTCCACCCGCAAATGGCTCATCCCTCTGAGCACTGCCGGTTCCTTCCCCACCAGCAAATACCGGTCAACCCCTTTCACGTAACCATCAAACAGAAAATACTTTTTATATGCACCCCGCTCATAGTCTTCCATATGAAAAGAAAATTTTGCCTCATTCATAAAAAAAGTATCATCCGATTTTTTCAACAGAGCATAGCCATCAACTTCTCCCCCCACTGAACCACAACAGATTAATAAAAGAAGGGAAAGAAACAATGGCCATCTCCATCTTCTCATTCCATACAACGACAATCCACCCATAAGGCACCCTCCTTTCTCGGTTCTAGTTTTTTCTTTTAAACAGCTGAGATCACTGCTCTGACTTCCATTTTTAAGTAATTCCTAATCCCTGTGTGAACACCTAATAAGGTGCTGAACAGGATAAAACCTCCCACAAACAGTAGGGAACTCAGTTTAAAGTCAAAGACGACATTAGGTCCGCCCAACGCCATCATCAAGGCATTATATTGGGGGATTATCACTTTGACTCCCTTTAAAAACATAGTTACACCCCGAGCCGTCAAATACCCCAATGTTGTCCCCAGAATAAAGAGATACAAGCCCTCATAAAAAGCCAAAAAGTAAATCTTTATATCCTTCATTCCAAAGGTTTTCAAGGAAGACAATTCCTCTCTCCTTGCCCGGAAATTGATGTAAAAAGAATCCTGGATAGAAAGATAGATAATAAGTAAAAAAACAAGGTTTAATAGATAAAAAATGAACTGCACAAAGCCTCTAACAATTTTAAACATATAATAAGCCAGATTATGTTCGGGGTTTAATTCCCAGGCCTCAATGATCACATCCATGAGAAAGTCCTTCCTTATCGTTGAGATCATACTTAACAATTCAGGCTTTGAAACTCCTTGTTTCAAGTAGACAAGAATTTCATTTACTCGCTCCTCTTCTAAAGCCAGTTCTTGCGCATCCCTGATATTCACATAGGCCACGTTTTCGTAAAGCAAAGCATTCCCCATAAAAACACCTGCTACGCGAAAGGTTTTGGTGTTGATAACCCCGGCTTTCGTTATGTAAGTCATAATTAAGTTTTCCCCTGTTTTCGCTTTCAACTGTTCGGCCAGGTTTATGTCTAATATTATGGTCCCTGGAGCGAGAAAGGGTAAACCTTCCTCCTTTTCTAGCCAAGAAAGGCTCGGACTGATCTTTGCAATGTATTCGGGAGTAGTTCCGTACACCATCCCTTCATCAGAATAATATCTGCCCAGGTGAAGGGTGTATTCGGAAAAACTTACCCGCGGAATCATTGCTTCTATTTCCCGGCTATAGTTTTCCGCAAGAAAGGTTGCTACTGGACTAATGTCCCCCTCAAAGATCCGGTTTGCAATAAAAAGATCACTTTGGGCTTCGCGGACTGACTCTTTCATCTGAACCGTAGTCCCGTTTAGAAAAGCCACCGTCAAAAAAAGAAGGGACGACACTAAAGTGAAAAAAAGAATTCGCTTTAATGTCTTCTCCCCATTGTTAAGTAGATTTTTGGCGGCCCATTTCCATAAAAACATGAATCTATCTCCTTGTTAAGGCTTTAACAATCTCTTCCGTTTGTGATGTGCGATCAACTATCTTTGAGGAGCTAGTAATGAGAACAATCCAGATTAAAGCAGAGGACAGTAGATAAACCCTAAAATCATAATTTACCGTAAAATGGCTGGTTGATAGAAACACTTGAAAAACAGGAGAAAAATCCGTATATAACTGAGCCCTGTTGAGGGCAGAAAAAGCTAACGTGCTTAGGATTGAACCCATAAAACAACAATATATACTGTAGATCGTCATCTCCATATTAAAAAGCCTTTTCAGCATTCCCGGTTGCGCCCCAAATGAAAGATAGACTCCCATTTCCCGTTGGCGTTCACCAATACTCAGTTGGATATTGTTGTAGGATGAACTAAAGGCAATAAGGACGATTAACAAGAAGAAAACAAGTAAAAAGAAACGGAAAAAAAGCCGAATTAAAACGAGGATTGGAATCGTCGCCAAGCCATCGATGATGTTATAATCCCGAACAATTCTCCATTTCTGAAGAAAATTTAAATCCCGACAAACAATTTCACTGATATCATCAGTAGAAATATGCTGCAAAGAGCGTAAATGTTCAATAGGAACAAATCCTAAAACTCCGCTGCCCATGTATTCGTTGATTGTTTCGTATTCAATAATACCCGTCACCTTTATAAAGTCGACATTGACATACCCGTCCTTAGTGTGCAAAAAGATGATGACCTCATCACCGACCGCAACCCCTAATTGTCCCGCAACTATCTGGGAAATACATATTTCCGCACCCTCTTTAATGTATCGACCCTCGGCCAGATCAAGATTGGGTGTAACTGATCGTTCTTTCTCCGGATCAACACCCAGTACAATCAGCCCCTTTTCATAATCGCCGTTTTCAATAACCACCGGCACCCTTAGGCGGGGGGAATGGAGTTTTCCGGAGATATCATACTTATCTTTAATCTCACTATAACTAAAATAGCTCTCCTGCTCGATTGGGCGGAAGATATTTATCCTTTTTTCAGTCTTGGCAACGATCAAATCTCCCCCGACCACTGTCTCAAGCCAATATTTTTCCATGTTATTAAAGAGCGTCAAAAATATGGTCGTAAAAAAACACATCAAAAAGAAGATACAGACCAGAACTATAGTGAGATTCCTTCTTCTTTCCCGAAATCTGCAAAACCCGGTCCATGCCAATTTTAAGTTGTGTAACACTTCCTATTCCTCGCTTTGCGTTTGACCCTTAGCCACCATTTTTGGTTCCATTGTAGCTCCTAGCTGTATTTTGTACTTTTTTCTTTTATTAGCCGCTAGGGTTGTAATAATCTTTTTAAAAAATCCAATAGTAAATAAAGAAATACCCATTAAAATAAAGGAGTTTTTTAGGGCTAGGTTAAAATTGCTTATATATTCCTCATTAAAGAAACTTCTATAGTTCCTGACTATATAAGTAAGCGGTTGCAATAGACTATAATTAAAGGTTTTTACGATCGCCATAGCTTTCACAGTAAAGCTAACCAAAAATACAAACATAAAGCAGAAAAACACCATGGTATAGAGGAGAATAAACCTTCTTATTCTTCCTGGGTAATCAGCAAAAGGGTCTGAATGGGTGTCTCTTTTGCCCAATATTCGTTGAAAATATTGAGTCATCTTGTTCTGAAGGTTGGTAACCCCTAAAACATCAGAAAGCAACCAATAACCATCCATTTTAAGAAAGGGATTGAAGGTCCTTAGGGCCGTAAAATTGAAGAGTAATAATCCGTCCCTAAGGGCGGCCGATCTAATGATTAAACATAAAAGAGAGAGGGGAACGAATAACACAAGGTTAAAATACACTCCGGCCCCAGCGATTAGCGACCGATCTTTCCTTGGCAGCTTCCATGCTTCATGGGTATCAACATAAACTACACTGTTAAAATAATACAGGCCTATGCCCATATCCGCATAAAGCCCATATTTCTGCATCGCGCTAGCGTGGCCCACTTCATGGAATAACGACATCAACATACTTAGTAACCCAAAAACGAGAAAATAATCTATTGTGCTAAAGTAGCCAAAACCATCAAACGCAAAATAAGAATAGATGATCGTAAAGTCCAGCAATATAAATAACAAAACAGAAGCAACAATAAGTTTTTTATTTAAAAGGAACTGAAATAGTTTAAGAAACCTTGAAATCTGCCGGGAATTAATTATTTTCTTCCGCAAAAACAACCCGGGCATTTTTTCGGGTTTACTTTTTTCAAGCAATTGGCACCCCTCTATGAGCAAAACATTTTTATCAATTAGAAGTTGAAACCCCTTTAAAACCGCACTTTCGGTAGCATTCGGATAATTATTTCTAAAGGCTTCCACCATATCTCGGATCTTTTTTCCTTCCAACTTCACAACCAGATCCAGCAATTCCTTAAGCCGATCATTAATCTCTATATCAAAGTGCTCGGAGTATACCCTATATTTAATCGTTTTCTCGGAGGTGTCCAACTCATGGACTTCAAATGCTTGCACCACCGGGATCAGATCTAATAATTCGTCTGTCATTACGAACAACCCCTTATCTCCAAAATCCCGTGTTGGTGTAAAACCGACAAAAGCTTTTTCACCTGCTTTTCGTTGTTCTTATTTACTTTTAGTCGACTACCTTTTTTTAGTAGTCTAATTATGGCAAGACCCTCTTTTTTTACCGTAAAGGCAAAGAACGGCCTTAAACTAGTAACTAAATATTTCTTCTTACCCAGTCGGTTTATGACAATCTCCGTAGACAATTTGTAGTCTTCATGGCAAACATCAATAGCACGAACAGGTTTATTTGGTTTCGCTATATTTTCTTTCATAAAGGCCCCCAGCCCCTCCATCCCACCGTAGGTTATGGGACTTTCCCTGATGTTTTCCACGAGGAAATCATATAACTGGTTACAAATTCTTTGGCCCTCTTCCTCGAATACCCCGCTTTGGTTATAGGAGATAACCTGTCCGTATTTGACTTTCGTAAAACCCCCAAAGGCCAATCTGGTAATCACGGGAACCAATTTGACCTTTTTTTTCTCCATAAGCTTTATTAACAAAGAAGGCATATAGATAATATTTTCTCCTTTATACCTATAAACAAAGGATTTTCTCTCGTCCGTATCCTTTTTCAGAGCTTCCTTTTTTTTATACCATTGATCAAACACATCGTAAGCCATAATTACCAATGAACCACGCGACATCTCCCTTGATAACTTTAGATAAAGGAGGGGATCATTTGAACGTAAGTATATTGCTTGTTTCGGATTCTCACGGAAAAAAGACCCATAATGGAAGCATTTAGTACAAAATTCATCCGCTTCTTCCCTGCCCCTTCCTTCACTTACAAAGGACTTTTCCCCCAAGACAACACAAACTCGATCGTGCTCTGCTATTTCCCTCAGGTCAAAGGTGAAAAAACCAAGGAAATGGTAAGTAATGAAGAGCCTTTTGTCCTCGCCCAAATCTTCTTTATTGTAAACGTTCCCCCTAAATTGAAAAAACGGGTTGTTCATATATTTCATCCGGAAAAAATGGAGTTTAAGGGTGGGGTATCTCATTAAATAATGTAAGTAAAAATAGCATTTATATTTCCGCCCGAAAAGAAAGTAGTATGCCGATTTAATTAAATTTTCTTTATTATAGTCCCCATAGAGAGGCTTGTTAAATATAAACCTTGCAACCCCATACTGAAGAGCAAAGATAAAGAACAGCAGGTTATAGATGACCAAAACAATCAGGTTATAAAGAAGCAAACACGGATTTTTAGACCCGGCCCAGAAAGATGTTTTCCTCATCTTTTTTCCTTTCCTTATATCGATAGTAACTTAATAATTTAAATATTTCCATAATAAAGTTTTTTCTTGCTCCACCTACCGAGCATTTAAATTCACCGGTTAGATATTTGTTTAAGATGCAGCCTCCTGAACAAAAATAGGGAAAGATTATGCACTCCTTGCAATTATCATACAAATAGTTACTTATGTTTTTCTCGGAAAAATTCAGGTAACGATCCCAGTTGTATTCAATACCATTATCCGTCAATTTGCCCAAGGCCCTGTCTTTCTCAAGTGCCACAGTACATTTGGTCAGGTAGCCATCGGGCCTGACGGCCCAGAAATTGTTTAGTTCGGATTTACAGTACACCAGGTAGTTTTTCATTCCACCTTTGTAAACCTTGAATCCTAGGTCATAGATTTTCCCCTGCCATTTCCTATACAATTCAATTTCCGCCGCCAGTTGCTGTTCTCCCTTTTCCTTTCCTGGCTTTTCCCTTTCTTCGCTACATGAATCAAACATCTCGTAATGCAGACTCTGGGTTATTCTTTTACGGAGTTCCGGGTTGAAACCTTTCAAAACAGAATAGACGGCCTCATGTTCCCCATCATCATATTTGTGTATATTTATTCTAAGTAAGAGCCGATTTCTTGCGTTGAATTCTAGATAACGTTTAATGTTGTCTATGATCGTTTGAAAGGTCGGTTGATGGTTTTTTATGAAGCGGATTCTATTATGGGTATCTTCACTACCATCCAATGTGACCTGTGCAGTATGAACACCGGATTTATTGAGGATAGAAATATTCTCATCATTAAGCAGATAACCATTGGTCGTCACTTTAAACGCATAAGTCACACCGTTTTCTTCACAGAGCCGCCGACAACTTGTTGAAAGATCTTCAATTATCACCGGACAAAGCAAGGGTTCCCCACCAAACCAGTCTATTTCCAACCTCTCCAGGTTCTTAATACGCTCCTCAATAAATTTCTTTAAGTTGGCCACCACTTTCTGGGACATAATCCCCTTTTCTCTTCTTTCAAAACAATAAAAGCACTCGAAGTTGCAACCAAAGGTTGGAATAATTGAAAACGTCCAGTTGGCGTTGTTATAAACTTGTCTCTTACGATTGTATAAAAGATAAGCGAAATCATCGAAGCCGTCATCAAGCATAATTTTAGCTTGTTGCAACCTTTTCAAAACCTCAGCATCTTCGTTGGATGCAGCAGAATCCGGGTTTTCCATCAGATCTTTTACAATCTCCTTTTTATCCCTTGGAAAAGCCACAAAAGATTCCTCGAGCCAGGAAAATAAAACATATTCATCTTCTGTTTCGAAATCAAAGACATACTTGCTTTTCTTCAATTAAGTCAAACCTCCACGTATTTTTTCAAATTTCGCAGGATTAGTTTCTCAACAATTTCTTCAACTTTGTTATTAAAATTATTTTTCCAGCAAGTCTGGCTGTAATAACCCTTCTTTAATTGTTCTACATCGCTATTGATGTTCTTGAAAACCATCTTGTTCCAATTACCCTTCGGTTTATACTCAGGCAAAAGAAAACCGTAAATATTCCTTTTCCCAAGACACAACGGGCAAAAATCCATCCCACCATTAAGATCGATAAAAACCGTTTTATATATAAAAGGGCAAAAAGCAACCCATGTTCGTTTAAAGATGTCAAAGTTTTGGATCATCTCGGAGCTAAAGATATATTCATCCACCATATAACCGTCTAATGCTGAAACGGAAATTACCTTTTTCAGAGAAATACCTTCCTCCTTCAGTGTCCTAATGAGCCCCCCAAGGCAAGCATTTGCTTCATCTCCTGATAATACCGATAGTGTCGACATCTTTGTTTTCTTTAATTGCCGGGCCAGACTAACCAGTTTTTCCTTGTCAAAAGTAGTTACAATGTCTTCCCTGGTTTTCTTCTCCGGTTCGTCTTTTTTCCTCCAACATAATCGATCAGCATATTTTTTCTCTAAAACAAGAACAACGTTCTTCTTACCCATGAGCACATTGTCTTTCCGCTTTTCTATAATCTTAGAATACTCTCGCTCCGCTTCCTTTGGACCATAGCATGTTATGTACCCTTGTTGCGTCGAATTCTCCAAGATTGAAAGGGAGTATTCCCACTCCGCCTGGCTAAAAGACCCTTTTTCTCTTAGCTTTTCAAAATAATCCAGTAAGTCCAAGGGGATTTCACTCAAGGTTCCGTGAACCAAGTGATAGATATAGGCATTTCCATTAATTACAGCCCATTTAGTGTAATCACAAATCCTCATAAATAGTCACGACCCTTCTCCTTACCAGGACATAATGAACTGAGATATTTCATCTTATGTCCAGACACAATCCCCTCCAGTTTTTCCCTTTTGTCTAGGAGACAGTTCTGATAATCCCCCTTCATGTATCTGGCCAGAACACAACCTCCACGACAGTATGGAAACAAAGAACAGTCATTACAAATTTCCAGCAAAGGGTTGGCAATCTGTTTAAAATGGAAGTTCAAAAACCGATCCATAATAAATTTTATCCCGTTTGTGGTAAGTTTCCCTATTGACCGCTCCTTCTCAAGGGCTACTGAACATTTGTTGATAAATCCATCCGGCCTTATAACGTAATAGTTGTCCAACTCTCCAACACACGAAACCATGGTGGAAGTTCTTTCCAGCATAACATCGCCATATTTAAATCCCTTTCTGACTAATTCCAAAAGCATCCGGTTGGCTTCGTTTTGAATTTCACTTTCCGCATTAGCCACACATCCCTCCTCCAAGGTGTGACTTGATGGTGAATACAGAGAACGAAAATAAACATATATTTTTTCCCGTAAGTCTTCACCTATCTCATTTAATTCTTCTACAATCTTTTCTGTTTCATTATTTTCCAAAGTGTGGAGATGGATTCTGATCGTAACAGTATTTTTTGGATCCGTTCGCAAATAGCCGATTAAATTGTCAATGATCAGATCATAAGTGGCCGTTCTTCCATCACCTTTAAAGACCCTTATTTTATCATGAGTGGCTCTTGACCCTTCAAGGGTGGCATTAACCTTGTTGATACCGGATTTAGTAAGCAACAATGAAGTTTTCCGATCGAGAAGTGTCGAATTAGAAGTGATGCGGGAACTATATTCAATATTGTTTTTTTCACTGAAGTCTTTAAAGAAAGATGCTAGTTCTTCTATGACATCTTTTTTTAATAAGGGCTCCCCGCCAAACCACGAAACATAGAGTCTCCTCATTTTGGGTTTTCTAGTTATAAGGAGGTTTTTAATATTGGCTACCACCTCATCATTGATTGTAGTTTTATCGCTGCTTTCATAACAATAGAAACAGCGGCAATTACAGGCCATTGTAGGTATTATCGTAAGAGATAAAATATCTTTTTTGTAGCAATCAAATTCTCTGAGGTTTAAGAGGTAGTAAAATTCATCAAAACTATTATTAATCAAAAAACGCTTCTCCCGAAGTTTTTCCACGATATCAAGATCCCCTTCGCATATCGCCGTATAGGGATCCTCTAAAAGCATATCAACTCTTTCCTTGTTTTTTAGCGGAAAGTCAATATAGTTATCGCCCAACCAGGAATAGCCAACATAGCTTTCATCCAGTTCGAAGAAATAGGTGTACTTTGATTTTTTCATATTTTTTTCTTCTCGCTTTCGATAAGAGCCACCCAATCCTCCATACTCACCTTTTTAGCCCACTGTAACTCAAGAACTTGTCCATTCGGATAATATGAACCCACATCATTAAAATCTACAATTTTCACTATATTACAGGGTTCATCATTAGCAATCCAGATGTAGAAATTTTTCCCGAACATCACTGCCAGCAATCCCTTGCCGGTAAACTTATATTTTTGGCAGACAACACCGTTGACAATGTCTTGCCCAAGATTTTCCCCGGCAAGATCAAAATAAAGACCGGAGCGGTAATAGCCAACCTCAAACTTCTTTTTTTGTTGATTGAAAAATTTCATACCAATGGCAAGTTCAGTTGTTTTCTCAAAGGTGGGAAGCCTTTTAAACTTTGTTTTCTCGACATAGCCATTTATTACTCCTTTTTTATTCCTCGATCTGCCTTCGCATTGCCAGTAATAGTCATGGAAACTATCAACTGTCCTCAAATGACTGATTATAAAGTTAGATGGTATTTTTTCAATCGGATTTAAACATTTTATTTCCCTGCTTTTCGGCATAAAATAATTCCAGTCATACTCAAAAACATAATGATATACCACCGTAGGGTTTTTATAGGTAAACAGTGTTTCAATTACATTTTCCGCGCTTATGTAAATGTAATAGTCACAAACCTCACCCGTCACATCATCCACACCAACACTAGTGTAGTAACATAAGGAACCAACATCTATTTTGTTCGGATCAAAAACAAACAATTCCAAACTGTTACTGGCCTCCACAGTTGAACCTATACATAAAATAATTAAAAAAAGGAGCAGGGATATTTTCTTCATTTTTATAACCTCCATAAACAAAAATCTTTTGAAAGAGTGGAAATGAAAAGCATTGTTGTGTTGTTAGAATTAACTATTAAAGCAAATCGGCAAAATATTAAATCCGAATTCCCGACCAATAAGCATGATTATATGATTATCTTTTTACTGTTCTACCATTACCCATTACAGCAGCAGATAGAACCATCACCAAAGTCTAGCCTTTCCTCAACATCAACAACGTCAAACAGCTCATCATCATGCATTTCAACTTTGACTAAGTCTTCCATCTTTTCACCTCCCTTTTAAACTAAAACAACAACTTAGGCTCGTCATTTCCACATTTCCTTTCCAAGTTATAGCCTGATAAATTTTGTTAAGGTATATATTACCATAATATCCTTTTCTTATCAAGACCGTTTGTGATTTTAACCAAAAAAAGCCTTGGTTTCTATTTTCAGAAACCAAGGCTTTTTTCTAACTGGCCTGAACCGCTACTTATTTCGCACGATATCCTTGACCTTCATCAACCGGGTTAAGTTGGCCCGTTCATTCTCATCCAGCTTCATGGTGATGTACTTAATCTGGTCCTGCAACTGCGGGATGAGGACATACTCCAAGGCGTTCACCCGGCGGCGGGTCCGTTCGATCTCGGCCGCCATCAGTTCAACAGTCTTCTCCACCTGGGCCAGTTCGATCATGGACTGAAAACTATTGGCCAGAAGATCAATGGCCTCATCAAACTCGGCCGAGGTCTCGGTCATACCAAAACCGTTGCCTAAGGCAGGCGTCATCTCCAGCTGAAAGAGGGGCACTTCCACCCCCATCCGGGAAGTGGTCGTCGCTTGCAAAGCCGCTTCCCCCCGGGAAGTAATAATCGCCGCTTCCAAAACCGACCGGGAGATGACGGCCCGCGCCATGGCCATTCCGCCAAGGGCCGTATCCAAATTCTCCTCCACCTTATGGCGTAGGTTCCGGTTTTCTTCAACCAGATCGAAGAAGTTTTTCATCAGTTCATCCAGCTTATCTTTGAGCAGTTTATGGCCGCGTACCGCCGTGGCCAACCGCTTCT
>ERZ773359.5943-NODE-5943-length-11239-cov-12.635283_pt1 | contig 11239 bp, 8 predicted proteins | sample MGYA00374955_ERZ773359 | MGnify/ENA primary metagenome ERZ773359 (study PRJEB29098, sample SAMN04486028) | biogas fermenter metagenome | study: EMG produced TPA metagenomics assembly of the Biogas fermentation microbial communities from Germany - Plant 4 DNA1...
TATTGCTTCTGGCCGTGTTCCAAATATCATCGCTGTTTTCATTTGAAGAGCTCCTATGATAAAAATCAAGATTTTAGTAAAGAATCTATCCTAATTTTTTATGCTAATATGAAATTGTTGAAGTCCTCAAACACCCAATCGTTTTTTAAGGTCTCATAAATTATGCTTAACATTTTACGTGCGGTAGCGATTATTGCTTTACCGCTACCTTTCTTATGTTTCAACCGCTCGTAAAAACCTCTTATATATGGACTATATTTTATCGCTGTCAGTGCTACTTGTACCAGGGTAGTACGTAATATCTTATCGCCTCGTTTGGTTATTCGTCCATGTCTTATACTTTCATTTGAATCATATACACGGGGTACCAGTCCAGCATAAGCACATAATTTCTTAGAATTATCAAAATCATTAATGTCACCAATATTGCTCAGAATTATTGTTGAACTTAGTTTACCTATCCCTGTTATACTCTGCAGATTTTTCTGGCCTTTCAATCCTTCTCCGTTTTCTTTTATCTTCTCTTCTATCTTCTTTATACCCTCATTTAACGACTTTATCTGGTCAACAATTACCCCTATCTCAAACCGACTTGTTTCACTCACTGCCGCATTTCTAACTTCTTCTAACGCTTTATCACTGGAAAACATTTCCCGGCGAGTCGTTATTCCATGTTCCAGCAATATCCCATGTATCTTATTCTTTAAGGTACTGCGTAACTTTACTAGTTTGTCTCTTGTCTGAATTAAACTCTTTAACTCCCTATTCTCTTTACTCAATACTCTTACCTCTGGTAATAACCCTTTGCTTAAATATTCCGCTATTATTTCTGAATCGTGTTGGTCAGTCTTTTTCACACTCTCACTTATTACCTTGAACTGGGACGGATTTATTATTCGAACTTTCTTTACCTGGCTAACTATACTGTTGTAGAAAAACCTGCTGTTACCCGTTGCTTCTACTGCCACTTCTGTCTCTTTGTCTAAATTCTTTTTGAACTCTTCTATTCCTTTTTTCGTCATCGGATATTTTTTGAATACCCCTTTACCTTCTTCTGTCTTCCAGTACACACTAAACTGATTCTTGTGTAAATCTACCCCTACATACTTCATCCCTTTTACCTCCTATTTTTTTCGGAGTAGATTCTTTACTGGTGACTCACCATCCTCCTATCCAGGGTCTTTGCCCTATGGTGACCATTCGGTAATAGGTCTGATTAATCTCCTTCTCGGGATCTTTATCCCATTGAAAAATTTAACCTATTACCTATCTTCTATGATATTTGATGTTACAATATAAGCATTTTATGAATGTCTGCAGCGATCTTTCCTGTGCTTCCTATTCCAAAAACTATATTTATTTGTAATATTTTCATTCTGTTGCCTCCAAGCAATTCACTTAATTCCTCTGTATAAGAGATAATCTTCTTAAAACTTTATTAGCAATCTTTGCTGTGGTATAATCAATTATTGGTTCTTTCCCTATGGTTGTTGGCTCATGTTATTAACTTCTTCAACCAATAGTTCAGAAATCAAAATGTACTTTTTGTAGTTTCATATATTTCTTCAAAGGTTAGGTATTCATTTTCCCTTTTCCCTTTTATTATATCTCTGATATATTCGTATTCATCCATAAATCCTTTATCTTGTTGCAATTTTGATTTTTTGATTTTTCTTCCGCCTTTATATATTTCAGCTTTCACAAAGTTTTTTAATTCCGCGACGTTTCCATTGCTAAATACCCTTACACTCTCTTTTGGATAAGATTTAGGTCCCATTGATGTGTAGATAATATTTGCAAGAGAGCCATTCGCAAACTCTATATTCATAGAAATATTATCGTTGTTTATATACTTTTCGGAATTTCCATTAATCGAAAATGTAGAGGCATTTTTAATTTTTGAGCCTGTTAAGTATTGGCAGAAGTCTACGAAGTGGCAAACTTCTCCAATTATTCTTCCTCCACCTACTGTTGGGTCGTTTATCCAATGGTCTTTTGGTATTTCTCCTGCGTTGATTGTGTACTGTATTAATGTCGTAAATTTATCTGTTTGTAGTTGTTCTTTGATCCATTTTGCAAAAGGAGAAAATCTCCTATTGAAACCTACTATGAGATGCTGAGAGTTTCTTTCATAAGCCTCTTTCACTTGTTCTAATTGCTCCATATTTATTGCCAAAGGTTTTTCTACATACACATGCTTTCCTGCATCCAACGCTTCTATGGCAAATTTCGCATGTGTGTTATGGGGTGTTGCGATAATTATTAAATCTATATCTTTGTCTTCCAAAAGTTTTTTATAATCAGTTGTTGAATATTTAAAGTTATATTTTTTTATAGTTTGCCCTGCACTAATACTGCCACTAGTTGAGAGTCCAACCAATTCAAAATCGTCTATTTTTGTTAAATTAGGTAAGATAGTATTTCTTGCAAAATTCCCAGATCCTATTAATCCTATACCAATTTTATCTTGGGCTTTCACCTTGCTTTTGACAATTATGTTTTTGTTTTTTTCCTCATTATTTGGGTAATTAAAGATTACACCTAAGTATTTTTCTTTGTTTGGATTTTCTGTTATCATTTTATAAGCTTCGGGAGCTTTGCCTATTTCAAAGTTATGTGTGATTAATTTTTTCATGTTTATTCTTTTAGTATAAATGAGTCTTATAAACTCTTCCATTATACGTTTCTCTGTCCATCTAACATATCCAATAGGATAATCGATACTTTTTTCTTCATAAGTTTCATCATATCTCCCCGGACCATAAGAACGAGATAACTTAAAGGTCAATTCCTTTTCATAAAAGCTCCTTCTTGGTATCTCCATTCCTGTAACTCCAACCATAGATATGATAGCTCTATCTCTTGCAATTTCGGCAGAAAATTCAATAGGTTGATTTGAAGTTGTTGCAGCGGTTATTAAAATTTTATCGACACCGTAACCGTTAGTAATATTCATTACTTTACTTACTGCATCGTCTTCGGAAGAATTTACAAAATGATCGATATATTCTTTGCCAATATTATACTGTGAATCGTTAATATCTATGCCTATTACTTCATTTCCATAAGCATGAAGTATTTGACAAGCTATTTGCCCTAATAACCCTAAACCTATAACCGCAACTTTATCTCCCAATTCAACTTCAGCTTGCCTAATTCCTTGCATTGCGACTGCACCTAAAGCTATAAAAGAGGCTTCTTCTATATTTTCAAAATCCGATGGTAGTTTAACCGCAAGATTTTTTGGCACGTAATTAATTTCCGCATGGTTTGCATGTAGGGTTCCAGCTATTGCTACTAAATTCCCCACTTTGAATTCTATACATCCTTTCCCCACTTCAATAACTTTCCCTACACCACTGTAGCCAAGAGGCAAAGGTTCATCTAACTTATTAAAAGCTGCTTTTACTGCAGTTATAACTCCATCTGTTTTCATTTTATCTATCACTTTTTTAACTTGGTCTGGCCTTTCTTTTGCTTTCAGAATTAAATTTTTCTTCCCAAAATCTATAAGTGATCGTTCCGTTCCTGCACTCACAAGTGAATACATCGTTTCTACCAGTATTCCCTCGTTTTTACAGCTGGGTTTAGGGACTTCCATAACCAAAATATCACCAGTTTTAACATCTGAAAAGACTTGCTTCAAATCAATTCAACCCCTTATTAGTAATTCCCACAACATTCAATACCTCTTTACTCATAATTAAATCTATATTCTGTTTGAATTCATCGTGAGCCAGTGTGAGCACTAAGTAGTCAGATTTTTCTAATATCTCATTCAATGAAAGATTTTTGATTCCTTTTATCTCTTCTTTCAAAACGTTTGGTTCACAACCTACTACGTTGTATCCTTTTTCTTTCAAAGTAAGAGCAATTTCAATTGAAGGACTTTCTCTCAGATCATCTATATTTGGTTTGTAAGATAATCCTAAAATCCCTATGGTTATCTCTTTTTCTTTGTTTGGAAACTTTTCTTTTAGCTCCTTTTCTATTTTTTCAACAATCCATTGAGGTTTGTAATCATTCTTTTCTCTTGCTGTTCTTATCAAACTCGATTCTTTTGGGAACTTTTCTACGATGAACCATGGATCCACTGCAAGGCAATGCCCCCCTACCCCTGCTCCAGGTTTCAGTATGTTTACCCGTGGATGCTTGTTTGCTAATTCTATTAATTCAAAAACATTTATTCCTATTTTATCTGCAATAATCGAAAGTTCGTTGGCAAAAGCTATATTTACGTCCCTGTATGAATTTTCAACTAATTTGCACATCTCAGCTGTATGTGTGTCTGTTGTGTATGCCTTTCCTGTTGTAAGAATAGATTCGTAAAGTTCTTTGGTAATTTTCTGGGCCTTTTCACTCGATGAGCCTACTATTCTGTCATTATTTTTTAGTTCGTATAGTATTTTACCAGGTAAGACCCTTTCTGGACAATAAGAAAGATAAAAATCTTCGTTTAATTTTAATTTTGTTTCTTCTTCTATTATCTTACCTACTACTTCATTCGTTGTCATTGGTGGTACTGTGGATTCTAAGATAACCAACGTGTCTTTTTCAACAAATGAAGCAACTGCTTTTGACGCAGATTCTACGTAGCTAATATCCGATAATTTTTTATTTTCTTTTTTTATGAAAGGTGTTGGAACACATATTATGAAAACATCCGATTTTTCTAATTTGTTGATAGGTTTTAACTTATCAGAATTCAAAACTTTTTCAAATACTTGTTGTAAATCAGGTTCTTTAATATGTATCTTCCCGCTTTTTAACGTACTGATAACTTCTTCATTTACATCGTACCCATTTACATTAAATCCTGCTTGTGCAAAAGCAATCGATGTTGGAAGCCCTATGTACCCCATTCCCACTATCGTTATTTTTGCAGTTTTGTTTTTTATTTTTTCTATCATATGTCCCTCCTGATCGATTTGAAATAATAATAGATTTTTTATCTAAATTGTTTTTTTCAAAAATTCAACGATTCTTTGAGATGCCTTTCCATCTCCAAAAGGGTTGTTTGCTTTGCTCATTTGTGCATATTTTTCTGTTTCTAGTTCTTTCATTGCCTGATACACTTTTTCTTCTTGCGTTCCTATTAATTTTGCTGTTCCTGCTTCTATAGCTTCGGGTCTTTCCGTTGTTTCTCTTAACACCAGCGTTGGTTTACCCAATGTGGGTGCTTCTTCTTGTATCCCTCCTGAATCTGTCATTATGTAGTAACTTTCGTCCATTAACGCTATGAATTCTAAGTATTCTACTGGGTCTATCAGTATAGCTTTTTCTTCATTCCCAAGTATTTTATACACACTTTCTCTCACTATCGGGTTTAAGTGAACTGGAAATACTATATGCATTTCTTCGTTTTCGTGCAGATACCTTTTTATCGCTTTCATCACGTTTTCTATCGGTTTTCCCCAGTTCTCCCTTCTATGCATGGTTACTAAGATAAACTTTTTGTTTTTTATGTTGTACTTTTCTTTTATCTTTTCTATATCTTTATTTTTGTTTTCTTTTACCCATAGTAATGCATCTATTACTGTGTTCCCCGTTACTACTATGTTTTTTTCTTCTATACCTTCCTTTAATAAGTTATCTTTTGCCTTTTGCGTAGAAGCAAAGTGATGCTTAGCAATTGTACCTGTTAGTCTTCTGTTCATCTCTTCTGGGAAGGGGTTGTATATATCGTTCGTTCTTAAACCCGCTTCTACATGTCCAACAGGTATTTTATTGTAAAAAGCAGCGAGACTTGCTACAAAAGTGGAGGTTGTATCGCCTTGTACTAATACGTAATCGAATGGTTCAATTTTTAGTATTTTATCTATCTCTGTAATTAATTTTGAAGTTAGTTGTGGTAGAGTTTGGTTTTTTGTCATTATATTTAAGTCGTAGTCTGGTTTTATTTCAAAAAGATTCAACACTTGATCGAGCATTTCTCTGTGTTGAGCGGTTGCTATTACTTTTATCTCCATATTTTCTTCTTTCATCTTTTTGTATAGCGGTGCCATTTTTATTGCTTCTGGCCGTGTTCCAAATATCATCGCTGTTTTCATTTGAAGAGCTCCTTAAAATATTATTGTCGTAGTGAATTTTTGGTTTTCGTTTTTTGATATTACTTTTAAATTCTTCCTTTTTTCTATTTTGTTGTACGATGGTGAATAGAAACTATCTTCAATATTAGTTTCAAAATTATTAGGTGAGGTTATATTCATAGTTATTTCATTATCGATCCTCACCATGCCATTTTTTGTAAATTCTATCTGTCTTTTTGGGGAAAAATGAAAATTGATTTCAATGTAATGTTTATTGGAATATACTTCATCTTCAACGATTATTTCCTTGCTCTCAATAATTACTTTTCTTTTATGAAAAGATTTGTCTTTGTAATAAATAATCCCTTCAAATCCAACGATTTCATCGAGCTTTCTCAGGGTAGTCTTCGGCTGTTCGATCCATCTGAAACTGCCAATCTGTGTACTCTGATCTAACCCTAAAAATACGGTGTTATGAGCCCTGGTGGATCTAAAATAAGATCTTAAAGGTTTGTCTAAATTATAATTGTGTGTACCTGAATCTGTTAGAATATCTTTCCCATTTACGCATAGTTCAACTGAAAGGCCGTCAGAATGTGAATGAAAAAATTGATCTTGGTTGTTAATAAATAAATATATTTTATCGTCTTTATATATTCCGTATTTCCCTTGTTCAAATACATGGTAGTTTTTTGGATTTAAATTACTATGAATGTAAATTTTCCCAAAAATAGATTCTAGAATTTTGTTATCTATAGTTGAGTTATTTTTAGTAAAAAAATAGCTTAATGTGTCAACAAAGTGATGAAAATCGGTTACTTTGTAAGGATCTAACTTATAATAAACTCCATCATCCCAATCGCCAAACGTGGGGTATGTTTTGTCTGCTTTTTCAATTGATTTAAAGAATTCAACAGAACTTTTTAATTTATTTTCAAAGATGCTTTGAATGAAGTTGTCTTTGAATTTATTGGAGAAAAGATATACCAACAGGTACATCTGTAAAACAAAGCGATGATACGATAAACTAGCCTCTTTAAAAGTTCCATCATCCCTTAAAAAGTTGATATACTCAAGAAGTATCTTTTTTGATTTGGATATCCATTTTTTTGATTGTTTTGTATTGATTATGTTTCCTAAAAGGTATAAGGATGTTGCTTCGCCTATTAGATGATTGTTAGGAATACAATTTTGTGTGTATCCAATGTCTTTATATACGTGATAGCCATGATTATAAATCAACTCTTCAATTTCTTTTGATTTGAGATAATCGTAAAGTAATATATATGTGAGTAGTAAAGAAATGCTTCTAATTGCAACTTCTAAATTTGAGTACCAATTTATTCCTACATCATACGGATTTTTTGCGTTCCACTCTTTTATTATATTTTCTATTTTTTTTAGTTGTTCAGGGTCTTTTGTTTTTAAAAAAATAATTGCCATTTGTGGTAAAAATTGTAGCCTGTTTATTTCCCAGATATTCTTAATGTCCTTGTTCTTAGGTAAAGCCAAATAAAACCATTTTTTTTCTTTTGAATTATCTATAAAACTATAATTTAATAAATCTATTTTTTGCCCCATTAATACATAGTTTTGGAAATCTATATCATAATCTTGCAATTGTTGATAATTTTTATTTAAATCCTCAAAGTAGTTGATATACTCAAAGCTTTCATTTTCAGGTAATTTATATTTTTTTTCGATTAATTTAGTTTTTTTCAATACGTATCTCGTTAATTTTGATCTTAATTCGCCTTTATATAAAGCTTTATAGTTATTCAGTAGTTTCATTGAATACTTCCTCTATCACATCAACAAATTTTTGAAGTGAATCTTTTGAATTTTTCTCATAGTTCTCTTCTAAAAAAACTTTGTGTTAGCAAACATATTAGTATTAAGTTTATTTACTCTTTTATTTTTTGAAGTACCAATTATGAACTCAAAATTTTACTAATTTTTTCGAATGACTTCTCTCGTGTATAGTCTTTGAGAACATTTTTCATATTATCATAGGCATTTTTGGATAGTTCATCGTAATTTTCAATTGAATATTTTACTGCTTCATACAAAGAATACTTTGACTGATTATCAAAATTAACACAACCACCTGTTTGTTGTAGGATTTCTTTTCCTTCGCCTTTGATGCCACTTATTACCGGTTTACTCACAAGTAAATAATCAAACACCTTTGAAGGAATTGTCTTTTCAAGTATTTCATCTTGTTTTAAATTCAAAAACATAAGATGAGCGTTATTAATTAGATAATTTATAAGCATTTCCCTTTCCATAGGGGATATAAATGAAATCTTTTCTTTGTATGGTATTGACTTATTATATAGTGTGTTCTTTAATACCCCCTCTCCTATAAAAGTAAAATGAATAGGCAATTTTTCCAATAAATTGAACGATTCAAATACAATTTCAAGACCTTGTAAAAGACCTATGTTACCTGCATAAACAATATTGAAATTTGTTATTTCTCTTTTTGAAAATATCTTTTGTGGGAATTTATTTAGGTCTTCTTCAAGAACCCCGTTGTAAGCAACAATAGTTTTACTATTTTTCCCGCCGATCTTTCCTTCCAAGTAATTAGACATTGGTTTTGACACAACCGATATATAATCCACGTTCTTATACATTTTTTTTTCATAAATTTTAAAAAATCTATATATCATGTTCTTTTTTAATTTACCTGCTGCAACAGGAGTATCAGGCCATAAATCCCTTACATCCAAAAATATTCTGGTGTTTTTGCTGAAGTATTTTTTTAAACTGTATATAAAAATAGGTGGTGTTGTAATAAAAATCCAATCATAGTTTTTTAATTCTTTAATCTTCGCCTTTGCTTTTCTTAAAAATTCATAATATTGTTTTAAATGTCCATCACTATTTATTTTTAATCTATGTACCTTCACTTTTTCTAATTCTTTAATTTCGTAATTAGCATTGGTTTTATGAGGATAAGTAGTGAGAACTTCTACATAAAATCTGTTCGTTTTTGATAAGTACTTAGCTAATTCTCCTATTCTAAAAGCAGCCGCCGTTAAATCAGGAGGGTAGTATTGAGAAATGATTAAAACTTTTTTCATTGTCACCATCCTTTTGAGCTATCTAAAAATAAATCATTATCTTTCACTGTCTTACTTTTATAAACTTATGGAATAAAGATTTTATGTTAAAAGTCCTCAATTATATTTGCCATTTTTTCAAAATTATAATCTTTGTACCGGAAAAGTAATGTATCTAACTTTTTATAGCTCTTATTAATTCCAAAATAATGCCTAATTCTGTAATTCAAAGGTATATTCTTTATCTTGGGTTGCTTTATATCGAACTCCCACGGATGCATGTAAAAAACATATTCTTCGTTATTTTTCATGTATTTGTTTACTAATTTATCAAAAATTCTTAATGGATATATTCTAAAGTATCCTCCGCCCGAAATCGGAACTTTCATATTAAAAACGTTCACCAGTGGAAGAGGTATTTCTATTATCCCTGAATCATGTTTAAAAGGCCCATTTTTATCCTTGGTAGTACTGATAGATCCGTATCTATCGTGCGATGAAAAGGCATTATAACTAGAGTCATATTTAAAACCTAAATTAAATAGTATTTCTAGTAGTTCGTCGGATATAGAAAAACTTGGTGCCCTGTAACCTATTACTTCATCCTCTATAATATTTTCTAGAATTTCTTTTGATTTTTTTAAATCTTCTATTAGTTCATCTTTTGATAAATTGTAATTCAAAAGATGCCCATATCCATGAGAAGCAACTTCATGTCCATTTTCATGTATTCTTTTTATTAGCTTTGGCTTTTTTTGGGCTATCCACCCCAATACAAAGAATGTTGCCTTAATATTATATTTGTCCAAAAGATTTAAAATTAGCTCTGTGTTTTCTTCAACATGTAAAGTCTGCTTCTCCCAACTTTCAGGGGGAAATACGGATCTTAAATTTTCAACTTGAAACCAGTCTTCAACATCGAAACTAAGAAATATTCGATTTCTCATATTAATTTAAATCCTTTTTCTTTGAACTCGATTGTGTCCTTCCTTGTAGGGAAAGAAAAGTAGCTTCCTTTTTCTTTCATTTCTCTTGGGTTATTGTAATATCTTTGAAAGTTATTTAAAAAGTTGATTACTAATTTTGCTCCTTCCCTTTTTGTATATCTTATAGCTTCGTCTAATGTTTTAATAGAGGTAATATCATAAAATTTTTGTAAATAAATTTCTCCGCTATCAATTTTTTCATTTACCGAATGTATTGTGATTCCAATTTCTTTTTTTCCATCCCTCATTTGCCAAAACACAGGCATCATTCCTTTATAATAAGGCAAAGGGCCACTATGAATATTAACAATACCAAATTTTGGCGCTTCTATTAAAGCCTTTTTAAAAATTTTTGAGGCTGCAACAGAAATTATTAAATCTTGACCTGAAGCAAAGTTTATGAATTCCGGCGAATGAACGTCGTTTGTGGTTATATAATCAATACTCATCCTATTACAGTAATATTTTAAATCTTTTCTTAAGATTATTGAGTTAAGATATTTTGTTCCAACTTTAAATGTACCATTAAAGCCATACATATTATACACTCTTTTTAAAAGGTCTATTTTACTGCTTTTACCAAGTGGAGCAAGTGAAACCATTCCCGATATTTTTATTTCATTCGATATAAAATCCATGTTGTTAGAAAATTCATTCCAAAACTCTCCTACATAGATAGGGTCTTCTTGGGTAATAAAAAGTATTTTCACTCACACCGCTCCCCTTTTCCAAAATACCGCTTCTATGGTTTTGAACACGATATTCACATCAAGAAATATGTCTCTGTTTTTTACGTAGTATAGGTCATAGCTGAGTTTTGTTTTCACTTCTTCTAAATTAGAAGAGTATTTGTACATTATCTGTGCCCAGCCTGTTAAGCCTGGCTTTAGTTTGTGCCTTGCCCAATAAAAAGGGATAAGTTCGTTGTATTCTTCTACGAATTTTATTTGTTCAGGCCTAGGACCTACAAAAGACATATCGCCTTTTAGTATATCATAGAACTGGAGTATTTCATCGAGTCTTATTGGTCTAATAATTTTGCCTATTTTTAGTATTCTGTCTTGTTCATCAGTTGCGAATTTAGCGTTACTGTTTTCTGTGTTATTTTTCATGCTTCTAAATTTGTGCATTGTGAATTTTTCGTTGTTGAGGCCTA
>ERZ773359.5947-NODE-5947-length-11222-cov-106.955315_pt1 | contig 11222 bp, 11 predicted proteins | sample MGYA00374955_ERZ773359 | MGnify/ENA primary metagenome ERZ773359 (study PRJEB29098, sample SAMN04486028) | biogas fermenter metagenome | study: EMG produced TPA metagenomics assembly of the Biogas fermentation microbial communities from Germany - Plant 4 DNA1...
ATTATGACGGCATTTTACATAAAAAATTTTAGATAAAAAGCAGGGCTAGACAGAAAATGGACAACCGTGGTATAATAAATACAAATATTTTTGCTATTAAGAAAATAGAAAAAATTTGTCATAAAAGGGGGGATTTTGGATGATTATAGAAATACTAACTTTCGGGGATTTTGATATAAGAATAAACAATAACTCGGTATTAAAGAAGAGCAGGAGAGCTAGCAAAAATTATGAACTGCTTAAGTATTTTATTACGCATAGAAATAAAAAGCTTGTACCTGAAATCATACTTGAGGATCTCTGGAATGAAGACGAGGTGGTTGGTCCCAAAAATGTGCTTAGAACTCAAATTTCGCGCCTAAAAAATAATATAAAAAAAATGGGTATAATGCGAGCTGATACTGTCGAAAATGGTATTTGCCTCAGCTTCCAAAACGGTTTTTATGTATTTAGTTTGGGTGCCAATTGTATTACTGATATGGACCTTTTTGAAAAAAAGATAAGAATTGCGGATATCAAAAAGGATACTGATGTTCAGCAGGCAATACAAAAATACACTGAAGCATTGCAACTCTATAGGGGGCAGTATCTTGCGGAAAACCCATACAGCGGATGGGTATATCCCATCAGAATCCGGTATCATCGTTTATATGTTCATGCGGTTTTAAATCTCATGGAGCTTTTGAAGAGGGAAAAAAGGTATAGCGACATAGTTCAGATTTACGAGGAGGCATGTATACATGAGCCGTATGAGGAAGGTATGCATATATTTTTCTTGGAAGCTCTAATTGAATTAAAACAGCTAAAAAATGCCCTAAGCCATTACAATTATATAACAAGCAGGATGTACCAAGAATTTTCTATAGAGCCTACACCGGCCCTAAAAAATATTTATAACAGGATTGTTAGCCACCATAACAATAATCGTTTTGAAGATCTTTTATTTTTGGGCAGGAGTCTATGCGAAGATGATAAAATGGAGGGCGCGCTATATTGCGAGATAGATTACTTTAAGACTATTTTCAACTTTGAACGCAGGCAAAGTCTGCGAACAGAGTGTTCAAAATTCCTCGGCCTCATTTCTGTTATTGGCAATAAAGCCAACATTTCGAAACAAGATAGGGAAAAAGCGGTAAGAAAACTAGAACAGTTGCTCTTTAACTGTCTTAGAAAAGGTGATGTTTTTTGCCGTTGGAACCCTTCGCAAATTCTCCTTTTACTGGCAAACTTATCTGAATCCAACCTTATATTAATAAAAGATAGAGTACAAAGTAAGTTCAAGGAGATTGTCGATGAAAAAAAGTTTACGCTAAAATTTGATTTTCAGCCTATATCAGCCTTAGATTCTTTTATAGCATAATATACAAAGTCACGAGACCGGCCAAAACCGGTTTTTTGTTTTTATAACCTGTTTTCAGGTGATTCAGCAGTAATCTCAAATTAAATCGTTGGATTTTTTGTGAAATCCAACTGTAATTCTAATGTAACACAAATTAAACCATAATGCTCATCTAATAAAACTATAGTGCAACTTAAAAGAAATAGCGTGGTATTAAAATAAGACAAAGAGAGGTATTAATAGACATCAATTTATCACCATTCCAGCTGGAGGGCATTATGAAAAGAGCAAGTTTGACGAAAAAAAGCAACATTCCATCACTGCCTTGCACTTTCATAATTAAAGTTTCATACGCAGAAAGGAATACTATTCAGGGTAATATTCAATGGTTAGAAACGGAAAAGACTGTTGCTTTTCGAAGCTATATGGAACTTTTGCACTTGATTCAAGAAGCTTTGCAAGTTCTGCAAAACGGCTTAGTTAGATTTCGATACTGGGAATTTTAGTATTTTCATATATTTTAAAGCTATCAAGCAATACATATTCTGTTTTTGCCTGGAGTGTCAAGACATTAAAGAGGGTGATGATTTGGAGAAAAACAAAAAAGCAGGTCATATAAAGAGCGTAAAATCATTATTCAAAGGTGCCGTTAGAAACACTACAATTCTTGTAATGTCTACATCACTAGTGACATATCCCTTGGACTTTCCATGTATAAATGCATTTTTTACCGATAGAATCGTTTACAGTAACCATGGAAGTATTTTCGGGAAGAGGTCTTTTGCCACCATGGGTAAGGCTGTAGTGGAACTGTATTTTGATATTCATACATTTAACAATCTTAATGTGGATTTTAACGTAGAATTTATCGATGATATTTTGACAGCATGCATGAACCTTCCCGATGATTGTGGTTTTAATGCGGATGATATAATAATTGGCTCTTTAGAAATGAGTTACAAAAATGAAAAAATTGACCTAATCCCTATTGATGTGCAAACGAAGGGGAAAAACATAGAATTAAAATATGATTGGAGCAAAATAGAGAGATTCATCGATGCGGAGGACAACACACCTTCCTTTGACATTTCGGGAAATGGACAAGGTTTGGGTAAAAGCGGTTTGGGAGAAAAGTTTAAATTCAAAGGTTTCGGAAGAATAGCAGATTTGCAGCAAAAGTTTTACGAGCAGATGAAGGATACCTTCTTTGTCGAAGGCCCGGATTATATAACTATTCCCCTGGCGGATGAAGGGACGCAGGTGTATTCGTATGCGTTTTATATAGATGGCAGGGAGGTTCCTGCTGAAGAAGTAGAGTGGGAGCTATTATCCGATATTAGCGGCGTAAGGCTTGAGGCAGGACAGCTCATAGTATCCAGCGAAGCAGAAATGGGGAATATAAGCATTATAGCGACACTTAAATCTAATAGATATTTCAAATATAAACTTGAAGTCGAGTTGATAAAGCCGGAAGAAGAAATTCAAGAGATTCCGGAAGAATTACCGCAAGACCCAGCGGAAGTTCCTGAAGAAGGAGAAAATGAAGGCGAAGAGTTTTATGTAGTTCCGGGCATCGAACAGGGGAATCAAGAAGACATAAACTTGCCTGCCGAACAGCCAGATAACAAATTAAATGATGATAAAGACGAAGATGATGACAGTGGACAGAAAAATGATGAGAGTAATAATGATGATAAACCTGATGCTAATGCTGAAAATGATGAAGCAGGCGGTGACGATGATACAAATAATGACAAGGATGAAGATGGATCAGATTCAGAAAATGAAGAGGATACAGAAAGCGAAGAGGAAGCGGAAAAAGATGAAATGATTGATGACGAAGATCAATCAGGAGAAGAAGGCGAAAGCGATGACGATGCCCAAGATACTGCTGATAATGTAGACGAAGAAGAGGAGAAGGGCCAAGAAGGGGACGAAGATGAGATTACGGATGAAGAGGAAGGAGCCGGAGAAGAAGATGATGGCACGGATGGCACTCAAGAAATTGACGAAGACAACATAGATGAAGTTGAAGATGAAGAGGGAGAGGAAGACAGCACGGATGATGTTCACGACACTGATGATGATATAGATGAAGAGGAAGATATAGTTGAAGAAGAGGGGGAAGCGGAAGATGAAACTAAATCTGAAGGCTTCGAAAATGGCCAAGCTGAGGCAGATAAAGACACTGAAAACGATACGGGCAAAGAAGGTAACAGCGGCCATGGTGAAGAGAAAAGGCAAGAATGCGTAAATGAATATAAGCTTATAGAGAATGCTGACAATGAAACCGTCAATATCAGAGAGGAAGCTAATCAATAATATAGACTGAGTTGAACATGAGAAACCTTAACAAATCCTCGTTATTTGGTAACAGGAGGCAACCATGCAGCAACAAAAGCTTTATAGGGAAGAAAACAACAAAACTGTTAGTAGGGCTAATAAATTATCAACTATGGCGGAGATTTTAGGCAATATATTATTTGGTGTAATGCTCATCCTGGTAATCCTTTTAGTATTTTCATTGCTATCTTCAAAACTATCAGGAGGTCCCCCACAAGTAGCAGGCCACCATATGTATGTAGTATTGAGCGGCAGCATGAGCCCAGCCTTTGATACCGGAAGTTTAGTATTTGTAAGGCCTGCGAGCATAGATATGATTAAAGAAGGAGATATCATAACATATACTGGCCGAGGTAATAGTAAACAGTTGATCAGTCATAGGGCAGTAGCTATTAGCAACACTGAAGAAGGTATTAAAATTATAACAAAAGGGGATGCCAACGATGCAACTGATCCAAATTCCGTAAACTCCGAAAACTTAGTGGGGAAAGTTGTTTTGGCCATACCTAACCTAGGATATTTTGTAAGTTTTGCTCAAACGAAACGTGGTTTAATTACTTTGATTCTCATACCAGCAGCGGTACTACTTATTATCGAATCCGTAAACCTTTACAATAACCTGAATGCAATGAAAAACGAGAAGGCAACTCAAGAGAGACTCACGGAGTAATGTGGGCCATCATGATAGCTTTTTATTGGAAGGATGAATGAAAAATGAAGCTGAAAATCTTTATTAGCTTTATGGTTCTTGCCTTAATCACACTGCTGGTAGGAGGTAATACGATAGCCTATTTCACAGACACGGCAAAAGAAGAGTTGATACACTTTGTTGCCGGTACCGTTGAGATTGAGTTTTTAGGTGCACATTCTGTAAATCCAGATGACCCATATGTTGAGAAAAGAATTGTCTCCTGGTCTATTAAAAACACAGGCACAAATGAAGTCTTCCTACGTGCAATAGTTATTATTCCAGATGATACAAAAGTCGATGAAAATGTAGAATTTAACGTGACTGACAGCAATTGGGGAAAAGATAATGACGGATATTACTATTACAACAATAGTGTACCACCTAACGAAACCGCAGCTTTCGGCCTGGAAGTAGACTTTTCTAAGGTTAATGATCCTACAACCTTGCTGATTGATTTAGAGGTTGAAGCAATTCAAGCATCAAATGATGCAAGAGAGCTGCACTGGCATTAGCCAGAAAGGCAAATGATGAACAATAGAAAGGATGTGATTGCCAAAGAACAGCGAGATTGTTATAAGGGGGGCTTAATTGACTCTTAAGAAAAAAGCAAATCTGTCGGAAGACAGGGACACAGGCTAAATGGCCTTTCTAGAAATAGAACGGCAGCCTGGCAACAACAATAAAAAACTAGATCGTAATTGGGGGGCTAAGTAAAAATGAAAAAGAGAATTTTAATGAATTTGTTGGTAATTGCCTTGGTGGCAGCCTTGATTACAGGGGCCACTCAGGCATGGTTTACGGATGAACAAGAATTTCCCGATGAAGTAACTTTTACCGCCGGGACATTGACAATAAACGTTGATGAAGATGGAGAGTCTTTTGCAAAGATTGATGACCGCGTTTTTGAAAACCTGAACCCGGGAGACTGCGCCAAACTGTGCTGGGATATCGTGAACACCGGCACAAAAAGAGCGGAAATTCGCGTAAAGATTAACAGCGGATGGGAAAAGCTCTCTGATGGAGAATGGGTGCCATACAACCCAGAAGAAGATGGTCTACTACCTGGTGATTACGAAGGCAGGGCTGCCTTCTTATTCCCAAAGGGCGACAACTGGATAGTGTATGAAGATAAAGAGGACGGAGGATTGTGGCTGTACTACGTCAATGGACCATTAGCCGGAACATACGATAACGACGGCGAAGGCGAAAGTGTAAAACTCTGCTTGGTAGTTGGGTTTGACGGGCCTAATATGGATAACCGCTATCAAGGCAAGCGATTCAAAATCAGCGGCGTGGTCCAAGCTGTTCAGACTACCAACGGAGCCCCTGAAGCAGAATGGTATATACAAAGTTTAGAAGCGATAAAATCCGGGGAAGCTGAACAAGAGCCATATGAAGAACCTTACTTTACTTCAGGACGAGGTGCAGATATGCCATGCTGGAAAGATGGAGGCGAAGAAGAACCTCAAGAACCTGAAGAACCTAAAGCAATAAGTAACTATGAACATTATCTTGAAGTAGACATTGACTGTAAAAACTGGCAGTCAAAGATTACAATATCGGGTTCGATATTTAACGCAATTGACGACGCAGGTAAAAATATTAATGGCGATAAAACAGTCAAAATTACAGTGACTTATGGTTTTGGCCTTTCCAGAACATATGAAAGGACAGTTACTTTTGTAAATGGTATTTCAGAACCCATTAACATAACAGATTCTTTGATGGGTTATTTGGGTTTCTACGGTGGTTCAATAGAAATTGATGAAATAGAGAAACCCATAACTAATTATGTTGTGACCTCTGCAGATACTGAAGAAGTTGAATAACTGAGGAACATTTTGGATATTTGAATGGGCGGAATCTTGGACGAATAGAAAGAAGTGAGAGAGTACTCTAATAAATACAAAACTGCACAAGGAACAGATTGCCTGTATTGATTTTCTAAGAACCGAGGAGTATTCACTGTGCTTGTTCTAGTAGAACTCGGTATGTTGATGAACGCCGACAGCTCTAAACAAAGTGGAACAAAAGAATACGATGGCAGGTCAAAATTACGGAATGCTTAATATTCAGGCGGGCGGTGTAATGCCGCCCCCTGCTACCAAAGAAAATTTAAGCCCAAAGGCTTTTCATTATACATAATTGGTGTTAATTAGTATTTATCCGCAAGGAGGGTAGATGAAATGAGGAGAAAAACACATAGGATGATAGTTCTAGTATTAATCGTGGTAATGGTGATTGCTAGAGTTTCCGGTGTGGCATCTGCTAAAACTAGCTATGTCATTTCTGGTGATAGGAATGGCCTTGAGATTCGCGTTCCTCAAAAGACTGTTGATACTGGAAATCTCAATCCCGGTGACAAAAAGAGTTCCAGTTTACAGCTTCTGAATACCGGTTCGAGCGTTCTGAACGTGTATATCAGGACTAATATTCTAGGTGAAACATCTCCCAGGGGAGGCCGCTTAGCCGATGTAATGACATTGACAATTAAGGCCGAAGATGAGCTAATATCTGACGGTACATTTAGAGAAGTTGCCAATGAAGGATATGTATTAATAGGAAGCATAGCCCCGGAAACTACCAAAACCATCTACTTTTCCGCGGATTTTCCTGAGGACGCCGGAAACGATTATCAGGGTGCTTCACTTAGAGTAAACTGGACTTTTCTTACCGAGAGCGTCGGTGGAGGAGGGGACGATAACGGCGACGATGATGACGATGATGGCGACAATGGCAAAAAAGAGCCGCCGATTGAAGTGGAAGAGGAACCTGTTCCTAGAGGGGAACCAACTATTCCCGATGTCCCTGTTCCGGTTCCAACAGAGCCGGATCAGCCTGTCGTAGATATCCCCGAAGAGGAAGTCCCCTCAGGGCCGCCTGATATGCCGGAGACAGGAGAGCGTGTGCGCTACCCGTTTTACATTATAGGTACCTTCGCTATTTTGGCAGGGGTTAGTATTATTAAGAAGAGATTGTAAGCTGTTTTAAGTGTTTACAATAGTAGACCAATAGAATTCTTTTACTCCTATTATTCGCCTGGAGTATACAGCAAGTATAATCCGGGCGTTTTTTTTAAGGTGGCGGTGAGATTGAGAAAATTCCTAGGCTTAATCCTTGTAATCCTTGGAATCCTTACTATTTCCTTTCCAATAATCAGAGATGCATATTATGACCACCAGCAGAAAAAACTCCTTGATTCTTTAATCCAAAGTTGGGAAGAGCTCGATGACTACAATGAAATTGAACAATATCCGGTAGACAATGTTCCCACAACGGATGAAAACATTGCTGAAGATGATAATGAATACCTGGCCAGATATATCGAAGCTCACATGGAAGGCATATTAAAGATAGAAAAAATATCCCTTGAAATGCCTATCCTTAAGGGAGCCACAAGGACCAATCTAAACATTTCTGCCGCCAGTTTAGATGGCACCGGAAGGCCGGGACAGGTAGGCAATTACTGCATTTCCGCTCACAGGGGCCGCTCATACGGCAGACTTTTCAATCGCTTGGATGAACTGGAAAGAGGTGATTTGGTAGAGATTATAGTGAAAGATACAATATATACCTATGAGGTACTAGAAAAACTTCTGGTAGAAGCTAAAGACAACTGGGTACTTCTCCCCGAAGAAAATCAAAAACTTCTAACCCTGATTACCTGTGATTATAGCCGAAGACCCTATCCGAGGCTCGTTGTTAAAGCAAAGCTACTCGACGAAAAACAACAAAATACTGGGAAAAATGAAGAATAATGTAAAAATATATTAGTAATCTGCATTGATTGAGCTTTGTTGGCATGTATTAAAATGGTAAAATTTATACAAGCTTTGCTTCCAAAAATTAGAGAATAATGTAGGTTGCTTAAGTCAAATAAACTTTCAAGCGATAAGGGCAAACCCGTGGAAACGCGGGGACGCAAAGCTATAGGGCCTTTTTTAAAGGCAGCCAGTTGCCGAAAGGAGAGTTTATTTTTGTCAAAGAGGGTCTTCGGGCTATTTTTGTTTTCTCTGTTTGCTGTGCTTATATTTGGACAAGCTTTTGCTAATGCTTCTGAAGTGTTTAATCTGTCAAAAATTAATCAGGGAATAGTAGGAATAAACATTCCCTTGAAAAATAACAAGACAAAGATAATGATACAGAAGGATGGGAAGACCTATTATTACGATGTAAAGACTGAGAAAGATATGCTTCCCCTCCAAATGGGATCCGGTATATATCTACTGGCACTTTTAGAAAACATAGAAGGTAGCAAATATGCGGTGAATAGCAGTAAAAGCGTTCAGGTTAATCTTGATAATGAGAAGATATCATTTTTACAATCTGTAAGACCCGTCTACTGGCGTAAAGAAAGCAAAGCTGCCAAAATGGCAAAAGAGCTGACCGAGGACATGGATACTGACGAGAAAAAGGCATGTGCGATATACGATTACATAATAAATAATATAGAGTACGACAGGAACAAACTGACAAATTTAAATACCGATTACATACCTAACGTCGATGAAATCATAGCATCAGGTAAGGGCATATGTTTTGACTATGCCGCAGTGTACGCTGCTATGCTCCGAAGCATAGACATTCCAGCGAAGCTGGTGATGGGATACAAGGAAGATATCGATGCATACCATTCATGGAACGAAGTGTTCTTGGGAAAAAAAGGTTGGGTAACGATTGATACTACTTATGATGCGGTCTTGATCGAGTACGGGACAAGCAGCACATTTGAAAAAGACCCAGGGGAGTACAAAAAAGAAAAGGAATACTAAATATACCCTGCTTTATATATATAGGGTCTTGCTGATCTTAAATTATAAAAACGGCAGCAAGACCTTTTTTGCTTCTAGACCATCTTTAATGAAAGTAACATATATGTTAAAATGAATACTGCTACACAAACATTGTTGCAATATGGGAGAGGATACACTTGACAGCCCAAATTCATGTATTTCGTGTATTTGATAAGAATTTTGTTCTCGACGTTAATAGCGGTTCAGTTTTGCAGTTAGATGATTTGGCTTTTGATATCTTAAAGAACTATGACTTAAATACCGATGAAAAAGTCCTTCAAGACCTTCAATCAAAATATCCTAAATCGAAAATAACAGAAGTTCTGGACGAGATTAAAATTTTAAAAGACGAAGGCTACCTGTTTACAGAGGTAGATGCAAAGCCGATTTTAGGAAAATTAGAAAACAGGTATTATGTAAAATCCCTATGCCTTAATGTGGCCCATGACTGCAATTTGCGCTGTAAATATTGCTTTGCGTCAAAAGGCGATTACAGCGGAAAACGAGAGTTGATGAGTTCCGAGGTAGGGAAAAAGGCTGTTGATTTTTTAGTTGAAAATTCTGGTAATATGAGAAATGTAGAAATCGATTTTTTTGGCGGGGAACCTCTTTTGGCTATGGAAACGGTGAAAGAAGTAGTTTCATATGCAAAGACCCTAGAAAAAGAATATCGCAAGAGATTTAACTTTACAATCACTACTAATGCCCTTTTGCTTGATGACAACACTATAAATTATCTACATAAAAATATGGACAATGTAGTATTAAGTCTTGACGGGAGAAAAAATGTCAATGATCATATCCGCGTTAGGGCTGACGGAAGCGGGTCTTATGATGATATTGTCTATAAGATACAAAAAATGGTTGAACTCAGAGAAAGGTATAAAAAAGAGTATTATGTTCGGGGTACCTTTACCAGATATAATCTAGATTTTGCTGAAGATGTCTTCCATTTGGCAGATTTAGGATTTAGGGAAATATCCATTGAACCCGTAGTTGGAAATGATGGGGATTACTTGTTAAAAGAAGAGGATTTACGGGTCCTTTTTGAGCAATACGGTCGTATTGCTGCGGAATATTTAAGACGAAAAAAAACTGGTGAAAATCCCTTTAGATTCTATCACTTCAATATGGACATTTATCATGGCCCCTGCATATATAAAAGATTATGGGCTTGCGGTGCCGGCAGAGATTACCTGGCGGTAACACCATCGGGAGAAATATATCCGTGCCACCAATTTGTAGGTCAAAGTCAATTTCTCATGGGGAATATATTTGATGGAAGACTTAATGATGATGTAATTGATTTGTTAAAAGAGACCCATGTGTTTTCTAAAGATGAGTGTTCTACTTGCTGGGCGAGGTATTTCTGTAGTGGCGGCTGCAATGCTAACAATTTTTTAATCAACGGCGACATGAAAAAGCCCTATCACATAACCTGTGAATTACAAAAAAAGCGGATTGAATATGCAATTTATTTAAATTCACAACAGGAAGTTATATCACCTGGTGACAACAATTTATAGAAATTGGCAAATTTGAGGCAAATTTTACAGATATTGTAATTTTATTATTGAAAATAGGACTTTTAGGCTAAGATTATAGTTGCACAAGCAGCACTGATGTGGTAAAATTTTCCCATATTAACAAAATTTATCATGCATTAAAGGAGAAGTTGTGATGGTTCAGTTAGCTCTAGAGATAGATGAAGCAAAAAGGCAGCTGTATTCAGCTATTGATTCTAAGGGCAGCTTGATAAGCAAGGATGTTTACATACTCAGTTCAAAGCTTGACAAACTAATCCTTGAATACCAGCTAAAAACTTTCAATAACGGTGTTTATTAATTAAACGGCCTGTAAGTTGACATGATACCTCCAAATTATACATCCTAAATAGACGGGATGTCGGCTTGGAGGTATTTTTTATGAATTTTAATAGCCGCCTTTTGACAAACTAAAGAGGGACAGAATTTTTATGGAGGTAAAAAAATGGCTTATAGAATCAATAGTGAATGTATAGCCTGCGGTGCTTGCGAACCCGAGTGTCCAACCGATG
>ERZ773359.5950-NODE-5950-length-11220-cov-5.386117_pt1 | contig 11220 bp, 10 predicted proteins | sample MGYA00374955_ERZ773359 | MGnify/ENA primary metagenome ERZ773359 (study PRJEB29098, sample SAMN04486028) | biogas fermenter metagenome | study: EMG produced TPA metagenomics assembly of the Biogas fermentation microbial communities from Germany - Plant 4 DNA1...
CTGTTCCGACTGTGGCAGCCCCAGACCGGTCTCTGCTTCGACATGGACCTGCTCCTGCGGAACGGTCAACAAAGGCAAATTCTGTCATGAATGTGGAAAGCCCGGTCCCGCCAATTTCAGATACCGCTGCGATAAATGCGGATGGATACCTGATAATCCTTCACAACCACCCAAGTTCTGTCCTGAGTGCGGGGATGCTTTTAATGAAGAGGACAAAATTTAAGTTTAATATAGTATGAATCAGAAGTAAATGGAGATGATGTTTGTGCCCGAACTTCTTGAATACAAGTGTCCTGCATGCGGTGGAGCCATTAATTTTGACAGCAGTATCCAGAAAATGAAATGCCCCTACTGTGAGACCGAGTTTGAAATGGAGACACTCAAAGCCCTGGATGAATGTTTAAATGATGACTTTACCGATGAAATGGTATGGGAAACCCAGGGCGGGACTGAATGGAATGAAGACGAAACAGCTCATATAAATTCTTACATATGCAAATCCTGCGCCGGTGAAATTGTGGCTGATGAAAATACTGCCGCTACAAGCTGCCCCTTTTGCGATAATCCGGTTGTAATGACAGGGAAACTCTCCGGAGCTTTGCGGCCGGATTATGTAATCCCTTTCAAACTGGATAAAAAAGCAGCCAAAGAAGGGCTTATGAAACATTTAAAGGGTAAAATCCTTCTCCCCAAAATATTTAAGGATGAAAACCGGATAGAGGAAATAAAAGGGATTTACGTACCCTTCTGGCTGTTCAATGCCGATGCAGATGCTAATATACGTTACAGGGCAACCAAAGTAAGATATTGGAGCGACAGCAACTATAATTACACCGAGACCAGACATTATCTGATTATGCGAAGTGGCAGCATAGGCTATGAGAGAGTACCGGTGGATGGTTCCAAAAAAATTCCTGATGATTTGTTGGAATCCATTGAACCCTATAATTTCGACGATGCGGTGGATTTCCAGACAGCATACCTGGCCGGATACCTGGCTGACAAATATGATGTTAAGGCAGTTGATTGTGTTGACCGCGCCAACAGGCGTATCAGACACAGTACCGAAAAAATCTTTGCCTCCACTGTAAGAGGCTATACAACAGTTACACCTGAGAAAACTAGTATACGCCTCAGAAACAGCATAACAAAATATGCATTATATCCGGTTTGGATACTCAATACCGTATGGAACAACAAAAGGTATACTTTTGCCATGAACGGGCAAACAGGAAAATTTGTAGGTGATTTACCTCTGGACAAAGCTGCATACTGGAAATGGTTTGCCGGTCTTACTGCAGTTTTCAGCATCATTACATTTTTAATTACATTATTAATCTACAGGTTTTAAGGAGGCGGCGGAATATGAAAAAAAGATCCATAATTTTAATACTTACCTTTATCCTCCTTACAACCTCATATTCGGCTGTGTTTGCCGGAAGCGACCGTGAACTTTTACTGATAGTAGATAACGCTGACCTTCTTTCTGACTACGAAGAAGAATTACTGGATATGCAGCTCGAAAGTATCAGCGAAAAGCACCGTTGTGAAATTATTATTGTAACGGTGAACTCTCTTGACGGGAAGACTGCCACTGAATATGCAGATGACTTTTTCGATTACAATGGCTATGGCTACGGTGAAAATGATGACGGTATCCTGCTTCTCATCAGCATGGAATACCGTGACTGGGCCATTTCAACACATGGTTTTGCAATTACGGCTTTTCCTGATGCCGTCATAGATTATATGGCCGACGAAATAGTCTCCAGCTTAAGCGAAGGAAATTTTAAACGTGCTTTTTCACGTTTCTCCATACTTTGTGATGAATTCCTGACCGAAGCGAGAGCCAGTAAAACCGGTTCGTCATCTTACGATAGCAGAAAAACTTTAGGAATGACACCCCGTATACTTATTTCTCTTGGAATTGGTATAGTGATTGCTTTTATAATAACCAGTATTATGAAAGCGCAGCTTAAAAGCGTCCGTTTTCAACCTGCCGCTGACAGTTACATAAGGAAAAACAGTCTTAATATCAGACAGAGCAGGGACCTTTACCTGTATTCAAGTATTACCAAACGCGCAAAACCGAAAAACACTTCAAGTTCAGGCTCTCATAGTTCACGTTCAAGTACGCACAGGTCATCGTCAGGCCGCACCCACGGCGGCAGAAGCGGGAAGTTTTAATCACGCCCGTATTCAACTGCCGCGACAGACAAAACCACAGAACAACAATAAATTCTAAGTTCTGTGGTTTTATTTCACTATTTTTTATCATTTACTTGTTATTATCTGCATTGTTTAGTATAATATTGTATAAATTAACATCTAATGCTATTCACTGTTCTTTTCGCGAATTTCTAAGGGGGTCTTCAAGTGCATCTGATTATTGAGTTTACTTCACAGGAACCTATAACTCTTCCTCTGCCATATAACCATATTCTGCAAGGTTTTATTTACAACACTATGGATGAAGAGCTTGCAGAATTTCTCCATGAAAAAGGCTATGGAACCGGTCGCAAATTCAAACTTTTCGCCTGTTCCAATATAACGAATCTGATTGGCAGGACAAAAGTTAATAAAGGAATGATACAATTCGGCAATAAAATAAAAATAGAAATTTCTTCACCGGTTATTGAACTTTGTGAATCTTTTGCAAACGGTCTTTTCAAAAAGCAATTAAATCTTGGTTCAAACTCAGTGGAAGTAAGCGGCATAAAAATAGAGAAACAGGAAGTAAAAGAAAACAGTATTCAAGTCAGAACCCTCTCCCCTGTTGTCGCATACAGCACCCTCAACAGACCTGACGGTAGCAAATACACTTGTTATTTTCATCCCCGTGAAGCTGACTTTCAGAGAATCACTTCTGAAAACCTCAGAAAAAAATTTACTGCCTTTACAAAAACAGAGCCTCCTAAAGATAACATTGAAATAAAACCTCTAAATGAGCCGAAACTCAACATTATAAATTATAAAAACACCATCATAAAAGGCTACAGCGGCATATTTGAGCTGACAGGACCTCAGGAGCTTCTGCAAATGGCATTGGACGCAGGCCTCGGCAGCAAGAACTCACAGTGTTTTGGGCTGATTCGGTTAAATTAATCAAGGAAGGTGATTTTATGCTGGAAGCTATGATAGAGATAGGTGAAATTCTGCTTAAAGATAGTGACATAGTTAAAGAAAGCATAAAAAAAGTTCCAATCAGAACCAGAAAAAATGAAGTACGATATGTTATAAAGATGAATTTTGATTTAAAAAATGAAGTCATTTCTTTCGACATTGAAGAAATGGACGATAACTCAGTGGAAAAATATCTGTATTTTGGACATCAAGGCGGAGCAAATCAATTACAATGGAATTTAACATATGATAAATGCAATAATATAGTATCACATGTATTCCCTACGCTATATGAAAAATTAGAAGATAATGAATTAAAACACTTAACTGAGAAAGTTATAAAAACATTTTTTCTCGACCAAGGTGAAGATATATCTGCTCGATATAGATATGTACTAAATGTAGACCGCTTTTTCAACTTTGAATGGAACCTTTATGAAGTCAGAGAAGAAAAAATACGGGAAAACCCAAAAAATGCAGACAAAAATCTTCTACAATTTGTTTCAAATGAAATAACAAAGTTTTCAGCAAAAAAATTTGAAATAAAAACAGAGCAAATCGGCCTATTTACAGTCTGTATAAATAATCAGGTTATAACCGAAACAGAAGAATATCTCGAAACAGTCAGGAAGTCTTTCCAATCAGAAGAAAAAAAGGAAACAACAAAAACTAAAAAATCTACAGACCGAATATTAGCATGCTCTGTTTGCGGATCCACAGAGAATTGCATAAGCAAAATTGATATTGTTACCAAGTTTTACACAACCAATCTTAGCATTTTCGCACACAAAATGATCAAAAAGAATTATGATAAAAACTTAGTTTTATGCGAAGAGTGCCACAACAAATTTAAAGCTGCTTCTAGGTTTATGGAAAATGATCTTAAAACTAAAATCGCTGGATATGACGCGTATATATTACCCCACGTAATATATGGTGAAAACCTCAATGCTAAGAAGATTAAACAAATGGCTGAAACAATAGAACCCATCTCAGGAACTGGGGAAGCTTTAAATACAGTTGCAAAATACAGAAGTGAGATTGAAAGAAAACTCAGTCTTTTAAACGAAGAAAATTATATATTCCTTTTAAACATTATGTTTTTCAGAAAAGTACAAGCTTCCACCAAAATTCATAAACTGATACAGGATGTTGAACCTTCAGTTTTCAAAGCTTTATCTGATGCCTTTTATGATTCACTTGATGTGTTTTATAAATATTATCCTGATGCAGTTGTAGATAACCTTAGCAAAAGGGCAAACTTAAAATTCATATACTTTATGCACCCCATTAAACTGAAAGACGGCGGACCTGCTCAATTTCAGAATGTCCTTTCCACATATGAAAATATTCTGACTCAAAAATCTTTAAACATGGAAGTGGTATTTTCAAATATTTCAGAAATATTAACAGTCATATGGAGAGAAAAGGAAGGCTATAATGTTTCATTCAACAAAACGCAAACTAACAGACAAAATGCTTTTGATTACAAAGTATTAGATAGCATGTTTTATATAAATTTCTTAGAAAGATATGGCTCTTTGAAAGGAGGTGCAAAAATGAGTATTGAGATGCTAAATCTTAAGGATGACATTTCAACCTATATTAAAGAAATGGGCTACGATGAGCAGCAAACCTCGCTGTTTTTGCTCGGTGTCTTAATTGGCGCTATTGGCCGAGAACAGAGCAAAAGGCAGTATGAAAGACAGCAGGAAGGAACATACAAACCCATTCTTAACAAAATCAACTTCAATGGTATGGACAAATATAGAATCATGAAACTATCAAATCAAATACCTGAAAAATTGCGTCACGAAAAAATCTTGCAGTATTACGAAGGAATTTACAGTGCTCATCAATATTTGCTTGATAAAAACAAACAAAACTGGAAACTTAACAAAGATGAAAATCTCTTCTATTTATTATCCGGTTACGGATATCAAACAATGAAAAGAAAATCTGAAAAAGTAAGTGATGAAAGGGAGGTTTAAATTATGGTCAAAAAAAACAGTGCAATTTTATATCTTTACGATGCAAGATTATGCAACCCAAATGGTGATCCGGACGAAGAAAACAGACCAAGGATGGACTATGAAAGAGATATTAATCTGGTGTCAGATTTAAGACTTAAACGATATATTAGAGATTATCTTTTGCAAAAAGGTCATGAGCTCTATGTACAAAAAATAGATGGCACACCTGTAACATCGGAAAATAGAATAGAAGCTCTTGGCAATAAAGATGATATTGTATCCGCTGCCAAAAAGGCATTTATAGACATCCGCTTATTTGGAGCGACTATCGCAAAGAAGAACGATAACCATTCTATAACCGGTCCCGTTCAGTTCAATTGGGGCTACTCTCTTAATCCTGTCAAATTGCTGGAAAGCAGTATTACGTCTCATTTTGCGAGCGATGCAAAAAATGTTCAAGGGGCAATAGGCAAAGATTATCGCGTGCAATATTCATTTATAGCATTTTCAGGTGTAATTAGCGGAAAACGTGCAGAAGAGACAGGACTTTCAAAAGAAGATCTGGATTTATTGGATGAAGCAATGGTAAAAGCCATACCATTACTTGCGACAAGAAGTAAGATAGGTCAAACTCCAAGACTGTATATGCGTTTTGAATTAAAAGATTCTGAAACAGTATTAAAAGATTTAAGAAACTATCTCTCAATTGCAAAAAAAGAAGGAATAGAAGATTTAAGAGATATCAGAAACATAAATGAATTCAGTCTTGAAATTAGCGATTTAGTTAATTACATAAATACTCAAACCCAAAATATTGATAACGTGATATATTTCCACGATGAAGATCTCTGCATCACATTAAACGGCGAGAAGAAATCAATTGAAGACATTTTCAGCGGCATAAGATTAACAAAACTATAAGGATGTGATGTTGTGAGAGGTGTAATATTTGACATAGAGGGGAAATACGCTCACTTTAGAAAAACATATACAAACTCTTCATCCTTATCCTACACCGTACCTCCTCGAACTACTATCCAGGGAATTATCGCTGCTATTTTAGGATATGAAAGAGATTCCTATTATACCTATATGGATGAAAGTTTACATATCTCTGTCAGGAAAAATACTCCTACATATAAAATGACTCAAACTTTAAACTATTTGAGAATAGAGAAGAGTTCAGAGTTTACAAAACCCACTAAACACACTCAGATTCCTTTTGAAATTATAGCATCAAGCAAAAACGTTTCTTACAGAGTATATGTTGGAGGAGATACTTTTAAGGACATGGATGTTTTAATAACACGCTTAAAAAACACACAATATGTGTTTCCTCCAACACTGGGGACAGCCTTTTTCCTGGCAGATATTGAGTTTGTATCCGAAGTTCATTTTGAAAAATATGTTTCCGAAACATTTACTCCAATCTCTTCAGTTATAAAGGCAGATGCTGTCGAAAAAATAAAACTTGAAGAGATTGCACTTCTAAAAGAAAAAATGCCACGGTCTTTCGGTCAAAACAGAACCTTAAAGCCTTTAGAGTCGTATTTTATTGAAAATAGCTGTAAAAGAATTACTGCCCGGCTCAAAGACGGTTTTGCATGCTGGAAAGTGGATTATGAAGGTTGCGAAGAATTTATTGTGTTTATGTAATGACGGGAGCTGAAACCATGGTTTTTTACTCTCATAATACCCCGCAAAAAGAGCTCATAAAACATTTGCAGGAAGTAGCCGAATATAGCGTAAGGTATGGCGACGACAGATTTGAAGAGGTACATAGAATTATCGCTTATGCACATGATTTCGGCAAATATACAACCTATTTTCAGGAAGATCGCCTGCAAGGTATTAAATCCTGGGGGGATAAAGCTAATCATGCCTACCTTTCAGCTATATTCGGTGCATTCCTGTGTATACAAAACCTGAACCTGGCAAATACCTTGTTCCCTCTTTGGACTTTTAGCGTAATACTTTCTCATCATGGTGATATCAAACAATTTTCGAGTACAGATTACTTACCTGATGTATCCGTGCGCTCATCTTCATATAGAAAGACCCAGGAAAAATTAAAAATTCTGGACATACAAATTGAAGACATGGTTAAAAATCAAAAAATAATACTGGATGACTACAGTAAAATAGGATTACAAAATGAAGTGAAGAAATTCCTTTCACAGAAAGATATAGTTAAAGAGGTAATTAAAAAGCTGAACCGTATTTTATTTGAATATGAAGATGAACCAGATCAAGACCAGTATTGGATACATCAAATACTCTATTCAGCATTGATATCAGCCGACAAAATCAGTGCTGCTGGACTTAAGCCGGTAGATGAGAAAAATTTAAATTTTTCAGTTTTAGCCTGTAACAAAAATGAAATAATTGCGCGATATGAGCCTTGTAAATTAGATAAAATGAGAAATGAAATATTTAGTTCCGTCTTGAATAATTTGCAAAACGCTTATTCAAATAATTCTATCTTCTCAATTACAGCGCCTACTGGAACAGGAAAAACATATACAGGTTTTTTTACTGCTAAAAAGTTACAGGAACTACTAGGATATAATCACAAAATTATCTATGCTCTGCCCTTTACGTCCATCATAGATCAGAATTATCTAAAAATCGAGGAACTTCATCAATCACACGAAGATTTTAATTGTAACAAAAGTATGTATCTTATTAAACATCATCATCTAACCAATCAGGAATATATTAATGAAACCGAAGATTATAGAAAAGATCAGTCAGGATTGTTCATTGAAAACTGGGAAAGCGGAATTATAGTAACAACCTTTGTACAACTTCTTCAAACCCTTATCGGTAATAGAAACAGAATGTTAAAGAAATTTCATGTCATAACAAAAAGTATTGTTTTATTGGATGAAGTGCAGGCTATACCAATAAAATATTACGAACTAATAGATTACGCCATTAAGAAATTAGTAGAATTATACGATTGCAAAGTTATTCTAATGACCGCAACAAAGCCTCTAATTTTTTCAAAAACTGTAGAACTACTTGAAAATTACAATTACTATTTCTCGCAGCTTCAAAGAACTACACTACTTCCTAAATTAGACAAAATTACTATAGAAGAATTTTGCGATGAATTTCAAAAAAATATGCATCCTGAAAATTCATACCTTATCGTGTGCAATACCATTGCCCAATCACTTCAAGTTTACAATATATTATCAGAAAACGGCACAAAAGAAGAATACAGATATCTTTCAACCAACCTGCTGCCCATTCACAGAAGAGATACTCTAAAAGAATTAGAAAACTTACTAAAGAAAGACAGGGTAATCCTTGTTTCTACCCAGGTCGTAGAAGCAGGGGTCGATTTGGATTTTGATGAAGTTATTCGCGACATTGGTCCATTGGATTCAATTATTCAGTGTGCCGGAAGGTGTAACAGAAGATGGGACAGGGATAATGGAAACGTTACTGTTGTGAATATGGTTGATGATAGAGGCTACAGTTATGCTGCCAGAGTATATGGAGCTGTTATTGTGGATATAACAAAAAAATTATTGTCGGATAAATTAGAAATACCTGAAAAAGACTTTGAGCAGCTAATCCAGAATTATTACCGTTTAATACTGTCGGGCAAAGTGTCTATGCAGGAATCAAAGGATTTAATAAAAGCATTAAAAACTCTCGACTTTAGTCAAGAACGTGGCATAGGGACTTTTTCACTGATTGAAGCAAACCAAAACTATGTAGATTTATTTATTGAATACGATGAGTATGCTGTTTCACTTTTTGAAGAATTTAAAAAAAGCTTTAAAATTATAAATGAAAGAAGAAACAGGCTGAAAGAGATAAGACGTGAAATGAAAAATTATATGATTTCAGTTCCTTTAAAGTTTGCAAAGCGATATCAGCCTGTTTTTTCAGAAAGCGATGATTTATTTGTTATATACAAGGACGATGTAAAACGACATTACAATAAAAGAACAGGACTTAAAAGAGAAGAAGATTTCGATATGTTTTGTTTTTAGTTTATTGATTATCAGGTGGATAAACTATGTTTTTTAATATTGATGAATTTAGAATTACCGGTACATACGTATGGTACTATTGCATATGCAAACGCGAAGTATGGCTGCTGTCCAGAGGTATTACACCGGACCAGTCTGATGAAAATATGGAAATAGGTCGTTTTCTTCATGAAAAGGCCTATGCACGGGAGAAAAAAGAAATAGACTTTTACGGGATGAAGCTTGATATTCTGAAAAATGAATCCGGACAGATAGTCATAGGTGAAATCAAAAAAAGTTCAAAATACCTGGAAAGTGCAGAAATGCAATTACTATATTACTTACACGAACTCGAACAGATGGGAATTAATGCAGAAGGCATTTTACTAATTCCGGAAGAAAAGAAAAGATACCCTATCATCCTTGATAAAGAAGGAAAACGAAAATTAAATGAGATATTTGAAGGCATTTTAGAAGTGGTTACTTCTGAAATGCCGCCCAGACCTGTAAGGATAACCTTCTGTAAAAACTGCGCTTACAATGAATTATGCTGGTCTTAATGGTGAGTTGATATGAAAAAAAGTGCTTATATCTTCAACGATGGTAATTTAATAAGAAAAGATAATACGGTCTGTTTTGAAACAGAGGATAGAAAAAATTATCTGCCTATAGAGGATATAAATGACATCTATATCTTCGGCGAGGTCAATGTAAGCAAGAAATTCATGGAATATGCTACTCAAAAACATGTGCTCCTTCATTTCTTCAACTACCATGAATATTATGTTGGCACCTTTTATCCAAGAGAACACTATAATTCCGGTTATATGATTTTAAAACAGGCAGAATATTATCTGGACTCTGAAAAAAGAAAGTTAATTGCATATAAAATTGTTGAAGGAAGCATAAAAAATATACTTCAGGTACTTAAGTATTATATTTCAAGAGGAAAAACAGAGTTAAGTACTATTTTTGAGAAAATTCAGGAACTTCTCAACGCACTTGATTCAAGCATGGATATAGCAGCAATGATGGCAATAGAAGGCAATGTCAGAGAGATATATTACCGTGCATTTGATCTAATATTAGAAAATGATGATTTTATTTTCAATAAAAGGACCAGAAGACCACCACAGAATAATCTGAATACTCTGATAAGTTTCGGCAATTCCATATTATATACAATTGTATTAAGCGAAATTTACAACACTCATTTAGACCCTCGGATAGGATTTTTACATACATCTAATCATAGAAGATTTACATTAAACCTTGATATAGCTGAAATATTCAAACCACTGCTCGTTGACAGAGTAATATTCACGCTTGTAGGAAAAAGAATGTTGACAGCAAAACATTTTGATAAAAAAACCGGCGGTATTTATTTAAAGGATGAAGGAAGAAAAATTTTTATTCAGGAAATGGATACTAGATTAAAAAGAACCATCAACCATAAACGACTTGGTAGACAAGTTTCATATAGACGATTGATCCGAATGGAACTCTATAAACTTGAAAAACATCTTATAGGCGAACAGGTATATGAACCTTTTGTGACTATGTGGTAATTCAATATTATAGAGCGAGGAGTTATTGAAATGTTTGTTATAATGGTTTATGATATTGGTGAAAAGAGAGTTCAAAAAGTCCTCAAGACAGCTAGAAAATATCTATATTGGGTTCAGAATTCAGTTTTTGAAGGTGAGATTACAAACGCAAACTATATAAAATTAAAAGCAGAACTGAGAAAAATAATAGATGAAGATTACGACTCAATACTTTTTTACACATTCAGAACGACAAAATATTCTAAACGGGAAAACTTAGGCATTATTAAAGGAGGTCAAGACCTATTTTTATAATCCGTCGATGTCCGATAGTGCAAAAATCCCGGGAGATCGACGGAAAAAGATTTGGCTGTTTTAAACGCTTTGCAGAATTTCTACATAAAACTCATTATAAACTGCATTTTTGAAATCCTCTTTTTATGCGTGCTCTACGGGTTTAGATCCTACCTATAAGGAATTGAAACAATGCCAGCCTTTTGCATATATGTGTACCAGTACCGGAGTTTAGATCCTACCTATAAGGAATTGAAACCGACCTTTACGGAGATAGTTCTGCCCCCGCTTATG
>ERZ773359.5951-NODE-5951-length-11217-cov-4.933435_pt1 | contig 11217 bp, 12 predicted proteins | sample MGYA00374955_ERZ773359 | MGnify/ENA primary metagenome ERZ773359 (study PRJEB29098, sample SAMN04486028) | biogas fermenter metagenome | study: EMG produced TPA metagenomics assembly of the Biogas fermentation microbial communities from Germany - Plant 4 DNA1...
ATCAGGCTATCGCCGAAGCTCTCCAGGATATGTGGGCTAAGTTAGGTATCAACGTAACCATAGCTTCACAGGAATGGGGAACATTCCTTAACACAAGAAAGAACGGCGACTACTACATTGCACGTAACGGCTGGCTCTGCGACTACAACGATCCTATAAGCATGCTTGATATGTGGATCACAGGTGGCGGTAACAACGACGCTCAGTGGTCAAATGCACAGTACGATGCCCTTATCGCAGAGGCTAAGAAGACTGACGATCCGGTTAAGCGTTTTGAACTGATGCATAAAGCAGAAGACTTACTCTTCGAAGAATCAGTTCTCTGTCCTATTTACTACTATGTTGATCTCTTCCTCCTCAACCAGAAGGTTCAGGGCTTCTACTCCTCACCTCTGGGATACAAGTACTTCATGTACACATCTATTGCTGATTAATAGTTCTGTATTAAACAGACTAAAAGCATATAGATAACAAACTGAAAATAAAACTGGCAGATGACTTTTGTGGTCTGCCAGTTTTTATTATTATTTTTTTATTGTATTCGCTGGTTCCGGTTTGTTTACCTTTCAGGACTCCACAGGCATTTTCGATGATTTCGATGGTAGTTATTATGGCCTTATAATCGTTTCATTCTTTTTGCGTCCATTTTACCTTATTGAGCATACAATTTTAAACTTATTCTCTTAAGACAGGTTGAAAATTATTATTAGTCAGATTTCTATTTTCCCAGTGTTTATTTGTCTCTACGCTCTTAAATGATAAGTTATCTTCAACAACACTTTTGATACCCTTCGGTTTATAATAATAAAAAGGAGTACCGAGTTTTTCCTCCCAGTACTCCAACATTAATTTCATCCAGATATCTCGTACATATTTCAATTACAAAATCAAAATTGCCTGACTTATTTATGCCCTTCTTCTCAGACACCTACGGTCTGTCTTACCCTTGCGTCTGAAATGGTCTTCTGCGGGCACACAGCAGCACATTCGCCGCAGTTTACACACTTCTCAGGATCTATTACCGCAAGATTGTCGTTAACGGTAATCGCCCCGTAATTACAAGCCTTCTCACATCTGCGGCAGGCAATACATGCAACCTTACATACTTTTCTTGCCTGAGCTCCTTTATCCTTGTTGGAACAGAACACAGTAAATCCGGAAGTAGTAGGAACAAGGTGTATGATCTTTTTGGGGCACTCGGCAACACATTTTGCACATCCTGTGCAACGTTCCGAAATAACTTTGGCTACACCATTTTCTATGACAATGGCGTCAAAAGGACATACCTTTTTACAACTGCCAAGCCCCAGACAACCGTAGCTGCAGGCACTCGATCCACTTGCCAGTGCATTCGCCGCATGGCAGTCCTCAATACCAAAATACTCATATTTATTCTCAGCATTTTCACAGGTGCCGTTGCACATTACTCTGGCTTCTTTGGCTATAACATCCCCGGCGTCAACACCCATAAATTCCGCTATGGCTTTTGCTGTAGCTGCGCCACCCACAGGGCATCTGTCAGGTGAAACACCTTCCATTACTATGGCTTCAGCCAATCCGTCACAACCGGAATATCCGCAGCCACCGCAGTTTGCGCCGGGAAGCATTTCCCTGACCTTTCCTATCCTTTCATCTACCTTCACTTCAAAAACTTTGGAGGCAATAGAAAGACCTACTCCAAAAACCAGGCCAAGGCCTGATACAATAGCTATTGGTACAACAATAGACATCCTCTTTCTCCCCCCTTCTATGGAATAATAAGACTTGCAAAGCCCATAAATGTTACTGAAACAAGGGATGCCGCGATCAGAGTAATTGGCATTCCTTTAAATGCTTCCGGAATATCACATGTTTCAAGTCTCTCTCTCACACCTGAGAACAGGACCAGAGCCAATGTGAATCCAAGTCCGGCCGCAAAGCCGAAGAATACTGCTTGTACAAAGCTGTACTGACGTTCAACAAACAGAAGTGCAGAGCCCAATACCGCACAGTTGGTGGTTATAAGAGGAAGATAAACACCCAGCGCCTTATACAGCGAAGGAATCATCTTTTTCAGAATTGTTTCAACCAACTGAACCAGCGCAGCGATTGTGAGAATAAACGCTATGGTCTGGAGATATTCCAATTCATTGGGAACCAATAAATAATGGTTTACAAGCCATGTAACCGCCTGTGAAAGAACGAGAACGAAAATTACCGCACCGCTCATGCCCACTGCAGTTGAGGTTTTCTTTGAAACTCCGAGGAACGGGCATATACCCAAAAACTTTGAAAGAACGAAATTCTCAACAAACATAGCTCCAATAAGTATGGCAAAAAGTTCTTTCATTATGCCTCACCTCCATGCATAGCTTTGCTGCAGCCCGGGCATCCCGCTGCACAACCGGCTTCGCTGTCAGCTTCATTTCCGGTCTCTTTCCTCTTGCGCTCGGTAATCTTGTTAAATGCTGCAACCAGTAGCCCCATAACCATGAATCCTCCCGGAGGAAGAATGAACAGGACTGCCGGATCAAACAAGTTAACTGTAACAGGGATACCCATCCAGGTCCCTGCACCGAGGATTTCACGTACAGAACCTATAAGAGTAATTGCAAGAGTAAATCCTATTCCCATTCCTATTCCATCCAATATGGAGGATATAGGGCCATTTTTTTGCGCAAACATTTCTGCACGGGCGAAAATAATACAGTTAACGACTATCAGCGGTATGTAGATACCCAATTGTTTATTTATCTCCGGCAAAAAGGCCGCAAGAAGCATATGGACTATTGTAGTAAAACCTGCAATTACAGTTATGAAAACCGGAATACGAACCTTATCCGGAACAATTTTCCTTATAAGAGAAATAACCAAATTAGATCCAACCAGAACGAATGTCGCTGCTGCGCCCATTCCCAAACCATTTTTGGCCATTGTTGTAACAGCCAGTGAAGGACACATACCCAAAAGAAGTCTGAACGTTGGATTTTCTTTAATTATTCCGTTGAATAAAATTGACAGAAACCCTTTTTTCTCTTCCATCTCAGTTACCTCCTGCCAATGTGTTCAGAGTAGCCGCAGCATCTTCATCAATAATATAATCTATCAGATTGACTGCTTCGGTCACTCCCTTAGTTACGGCTCTCGATGATATTGTAGCCCCGCTTACAGCCTCTATTTCAGAATCTGATTTGGAGGCGCCTTTAACAACAACAAATCCACCTTCAGGGATTGGGCCAAGATACTGTTCAACGAACTCTGGGTTGGCCGCTTTTGCGCCCAATCCGGGAGTCTCGTTATGGCTGGTAAGCTTTACACCCTTAACAGTTTTGTCATTCCCGATACCAACCATCATGTTAACTTCTCCGCCGTAGCCCTTTGTTGTGACTTCAACTACAAAACCGCAATCAGGAGCCACGTAGATATTCTTAATTGTGCCTGTTACAGGAAATCCTTCTTTTTCAAGGGCTTCGAAGGATACAGGATCAGAAAAACTTTTTGCTTCCGGGAGCACTTCCGCCATTGCTTCCTGTTTTGCAAGTTTATCGTTTTCAGCGATAATTGGCTTGGTAACTGCAGCAACGTATGCAAGAGCTCCTGTTATAACCGCACATACAAGAAACAGTATTATAGAGGGCTTAATTATTTCTTTATACATTCTTGCCACCTCCGAATCTTTTAGGTTTTGAGTATCTGTCTATAAGCGGAACAGCCACATTCATAAGAAGAATCGCATAGGATACTCCTTCAGGCATATTGGTATATAACCTGAACAGGACGGTAAGAATACCGCATCCTACAGCATATATGACCATACCCTTTTTTGTCATGGGACTTGTAGTATAGTCAGTCGCCATGTATATGGCTCCCAGCATAAGTCCACCGGCAAGAAGATGGAACACCGGGTTTCCTGTAAAGAGCCCTTCCGGACCCATTACCCATGTTAAGACAAATACAGTGCCACAATATATTACAGGTATATGCCATGATATTACTCCGCGCAATATCAGGTAAATACCGCCAATAATCAATAACATTGCTGAGGTCTCACCCAGCGATCCGCCTATATTGCCAAGAAACATATCCATAAGCTCAGGCAGTTTGCCGCCTCCTTTTATCGCCGCAAGAGGAGTGGCATAGGAATCAATGTCTGCCGGAGGTGTGGCAGAAGAAGCAACACCCACTGCAATTTTATTGACAGGTTCAATCCAGGATGTCATTTTTGAACCATAAGAAGCCAACAGCATCGCACGAGCCGCCAAAGCGGGGTTAACAAAATTGTGGCCAAGCCCGCCAAAAAGCTGTTTGACAATAACAATCGCAAAAAACGAACCTACAATGGCCATCCAGACAGGAAGTGTCGGAGGAAGGTTCATGGCCAGGAGAAGGCCAGTTACAACAGCACTTAAATCAGAGATTGTAGAACTGCGTTTCATAAGTTTCCGGGCTAAGTATTCAAAAAGAACACATGAGACAACTGAAGTAATTATCAATATTGCAGCTCTTATGCCGAAAAACCAGATTCCGCCAATGGCAGCGGGAATAAGAGCAATAATTACATCCAGCATTAATTTTTGAGTGGTAATTTCACTTCTTATATGCGGAGAGGAACTTACCAATAATTTCTTATCCAAAGAATATTCCTCCTTATATATATTTTGGATTATTTTTTACTTAGCAGAAGCTCTTCGCAAAGCATCTTTTCCAAGCCTTATTGACTGTACAATCAACCTCTTGGCCGGGCATGCAAAAACACATGAGCCACATTCCATACAGTCCATAAGGTTATTCTTCTGCGCATCTTCATAAGATTTTGCCCTTATCAGGCGGTCAAGTTCAAATGGTAATAGCCCCATCGGGCAGACTTCCACGCAACGTCCGCAACGTATACATGAAGTCTCTTCAGTTAATTTAACCTGCTCTTTGCTGAAAGCCAGCAATGCATTTGTATGTTTTAAAACAGGAATATCAAGAGAATATAATGCTACTCCCATCATGGGACCGCCCATAATAAGCTTTGCGGGTTCCTCTGAAAATCCACCACAAAAATCAAATACTTCCTGAATCGGAGTTCCAATTAACACTTCCACATTGGTTGGTGTTTTTACACTTTCGCCATCCACTGTGATTCTTTTCTTAATCAAAGGCATCCCGTTTTCCATGTATCTTCCAAGAAACGAAACGCTGCCAACATTCATGACTATACAGCCAGCATCTGCAGGAAGTTTTCCGGGAGCAACCTCTCTGCCGGTCAGGGTACGGATCAGCATTTTTTCAGCGCCCTGGGGGTAAATGGTCTTTACAACGCATACCGTAATGTCAGAATACGGTTTTACAGCGTCTTCAAGTATTTTTATTGCTTCGGGCTTATTGTCCTCTATGCCTATAAAAGCCCTGGGAATGCCTGTCCATTTAAGAACATGCCTGATGCCTTTAATGATATAATCTGTATTTTCAATACATTCTCTGCAGTCAGAAGTGATATAGGGCTCACATTCTGCGGCATTAATGATCAGAGTGTCTACATTTGCTTCTTTGGGAGGATTGAGTTTAACATGCGCCGGGAAACCTGCCCCTCCGAGGCCTGTCAGACCGGAGGCCCGGACTGCTTTTAAGAAGTCCTCCCTGGTTTCCACAACAGGAGGTGCCACATCACCGCTCACTTCCTGCAAACCATCAGGCACGATTTCTACGCATGTGACAGGCCGGCTTCCAGTAATAATCCGGTCTTCCACAGCAGTAACAGTTCCGGATACGCTGGAATGGACAGGTGCAGATACATAAGCATCGGTATCCCCTATTACTTGCCCGACTTTTACAGTGTCCCCCTTTTTCACAAGGGGCCGGCAGGGCGCTCCAATGTGCTGAACCATTGGGATTACCACCTTTGAAGGCACACCCAATGGAATGGTCGCACAATTTTCAGTGTTCTTTGCGTGAGGCGGGTGAACACCACCTCTGAAAGAATGGAATTTCATATTATCAACTCCATCTAAATAATTAATAAGAATAATAGTCTATAACAAATAAACATGCAACAATTTGTATGCATGCTTAATTCGCACGAAAACAGTTTTTGCATTCATTATGTATTTAGTATACATTGCGCAGATACCATCAGCAACTTTTAAGCCGCATAAATAAAAAGTTCTACGTTCATCATAAAAACAGCATGTTATATTTTATTAAACTGCGAATTGCATTTGTATACACAATTGGCTATAATTTAATTGAAGGTAAAAATTCTTGTTAAATTTTTAACCTCTCTTCTTTTCAATTACTTTTCAAAGGCCATATCATGTTTCAATATTCTGTTGAATACTCAGGATAGTTTCTTGAATGTTTATGACTTGATGTATAGCAAAATATTATGTCAACTTAAAGAGCTGTATGCTTCAAAGTGATTGAATTTCTTCTAAATATACGTTAAAATAATAACAATCATTTTTTAAAATGTCAACATTTATATTGTGACAAAAATAAATAATTGAAAACAGCGTGGAATAAAGTATTTTCGCCTTTTTCAGGCGTTGTTGACATATATACCCCCCCCAGGGAAATTAACATCCAATTACGGGAAAAGCGCTTTTTTTATGTTCAAAAAAGCACTTCATAATTCAAACAGAAACAAAAAATCTATTGATTCTTTAGGCATAATGAGTTATTACAATACTGGAGGATAAATTTTAAAATAGTAATTGATGCATCGAGATACAAGAGATTCACAATCTTTGACAGCCCCAATGAACTTTATAAGCTCTGATTAAATTTAATCAGACTTATATTGATACTTTACGAATGGTAATTAAAACAAAAATAAAAATAAATTTGGAAAGGGGATTCGTCATGAAAATTGGCATCACAGAAACCGTCCTGAGAGACGCCAATCAGTCTCTGATCGCGACAAGAATGTCCTTTGAAGATTTTGAGGGCATCCTGGAAGCCATGGATAATGCCGGGTATGCTTCCATTGAATGTTGGGGGGGTGCAACATTCGATTCATGTCTGAGATATTTGTCCGAGGACCCATGGGAAAGGCTAAGAAAAATAAGGCAGAAAGTAAAGAAGACAAAACTTCAGATGCTTCTGAGGGGGCAGAACCTGTTAGGTTACAAACACTATCCTGACGATGTGGTAAGAAAATTCGTACAGCACTCCATAAAAAATGGTATAGATATTATACGCATATTTGACGCCCTGAACGATTTCAGGAATATTGAGGTAGCAGTAGAAGAGACCTTAAAATGCGGAGGTCATGCACAGGGTGCCATCTGCTATACAACAAGCCCGATTCACAATCTTGAAAAATATGTTGAAATGGGAAAAACCCTTGAAAGCATGGGGGTAAACTCCATATGCGTAAAGGACATGGCAGGAATCTTAGGACCTCAGGAAGCCTATGACCTTTTTAAGGCTCTTAAAAGTACAGTAAAAGTTCCGCTTGTTCTTCACACCCATTCAACCACAGGTCTTGGCCCTATAACATGTGTAAAGGCTGTGGAAGCAGGCTGTGACAGAATTGATACTGCTATATCGGTATTCTCCGGCGGAACAGCCCAACCTGCCACAGAAACTCTCAACTATGCACTTAAGCAAATGGGATATGAAACAGATCTCAAAGAAGATGTCCTGAAAGAAATAAATGACTTCTTCAGACCCGTTAAAGAGAAATTTATTCAGTCCGGTGGCCTTAACACCTATGTAATGGGTACTGAGACAGATGCTCTGAAATATCAGATTCCCGGAGGCATGCTCTCAAACCTCATTGCCCAGCTCAAACAGCAGAACGCATTGGATAAGCTGGATGAAGTGCTGCTGGAAACACCAAGAGTCAGAAAAGATCTGGGCTACCCGCCTCTTGTAACTCCAATGAGCCAGATGGTAGGTGTACAGGCCGCAACCAACGTTCTTTTGGGAGAAAGGTACAAGAGCGTATCAAAAGAAGTCAAGGCTTATATAAAGGGTGAGTATGGAAAGGCTCCCGGAGAAATAGACCCTGATCTTATCAAGAAAGTACTTGGCGATGAAGAGCGTATTACCGGAAGGTTTGCCGATACTTTGGAACCAATCTTTGAAAAGACCAAGAAAGAACTTGGTGATATTGCAGAATCTGACGAGGATGTCCTTACCTATATAGCTTTCCCCCAGATTGCTGAAAAATTCTTCAAAGAACGGGAAGAGAAGAGATCAAGGGTTGTAAGCTATACTATTACAAAAATGTAAAGGATGATATTTATGACTTTTTTAGATAGTATTTTAATATCGGTCTTTGGTTTGGGCATTGTGTTCGCGGTCCTTATAGCCCTCAGCGGAATCATAGGTATACAATCAAAATTAATTAATATTTTTACATCCAAAAAGAATACCTTGCCCGAAAAACAGGAAATTCCTGCCACAGAAGTTACTGTGCCGGCAGAAGAAGGCAATGTTATTACAGCAGGCAATCTGAGATTATATAATGTTGATGAAAAAACTGCAGCCCTGATAATGGCAATAGTGTGTGATGAATCAGGAATTCCATTGTCCGAACTTATATTCAAAAGCATCAAAGCTCTCGATTAAGAGATATCCGGAGGATGATCAATATGAAATATATAGTTAATCTTAATGGTAAAAACTATGAAGTTGAAGTTGAAAGAGGGAAAGCCACTCTATTGAGAACCACTGAGGCTCCTGTTCCGGCACCACAGCCTGCGGCTGCCCCCGCGGCTCCTGCCTCACCCGCTCCTGCGCCTGCACCGGCTCCATCACCTGCAGTGAATGTTTCCGGTGAGCCTGTTGTAGCCCCTATGCCTGGAACCATTCTGAACGTTAAGGTTGCTCCTGGCACATCGGTGAAAAAAGGCGACATTCTAATAATCCTCGAGGCCATGAAGATGGAAAACGAAGTAGTTGCACCACGCGACGGAGTTGTCGCAAGTGTTCTGGTCTCTCAGGGTTCATCAGTATCAACAGGTGACATCCTGTTATCACTTAATTAGGGGGTTTCGGTAAAATGAATTATTCATTGGGTGAAACTATCGTAAGGATATGGGAATCATCCGGTTTCACTGCTTTAACCTGGCGTGAACTGGTGATGATACTTATTTCCTGCGTTTTATTCTATCTTGCAATAGTTAAAAAATTCGAACCTCTTCTGCTTTTACCAATTTCCTTTGGTATGCTGCTTGCCAATCTGCCATTGACAGGACTATTGGCAGGCCCATCAGGAGAACAGGCAGGAGGATTGTTATATTATCTTTATCAGGGTATTGAACTTGGAATATATCCTCCACTTATATTCCTTGGTGTGGGCGCTATGACTGATTTCGGTCCACTGATAGCCCGTCCTTCAAGTCTGTTTCTGGGAGCTGCTGCACAATTCGGAATATACATGGCATTCATGCTGGCAATAGCTCTTGGCTTTACCCCGGAAGAGGCTGCCTCCATTGGTATTATAGGCGGAGCTGACGGCCCGACAGCTATCTGGCTTACTTCAAAACTTGCCAATGATCTTCTGCCTGCCATTGCAATAGCAGCCTACTCATATATGGCTCTTATTCCTATGATCCAACCTCCAATAATGAGGCTTCTGACAACCAAAAAGGAAAGAGAAATAAAGATGGAGCAGTTAAGGGAAGTTTCAAAACTTGAAAAAGTTGCATTCCCAATAATCGTTACAGTTCTTTGTACTTTCCTTCTCCCCTCGGTTGCGCCACTCATAGGAATGTTGATGCTGGGTAATCTGCTCAGAGAATCCGGCGTGGTTGACAGACTTTCAAAGACAGCCCAGAATGAGCTTATTAACATAGTCACCATATTCATCGGATTGACTGTCGGTTCCAAAGCTGTGGGAGAGAAATTCCTGCAGCCTGAAACACTTATGATTATAGGCCTTGGCTTAACAGCCTTTATGTTCAGTACAGTAGGTGGTTTGCTGCTTGGAAAACTAATGTGCTTCCTTTCCGGAGGAAAAGTCAATCCTCTTATTGGTTCAGCAGGAGTTTCAGCTGTTCCAATGGCTGCAAGGGTTTCCCAGATTGAAGGCCAGAAGGCAAATCCGAGCAACTACCTTCTCATGCATGCCATGGGGCCCAATGTGGCAGGCGTTATAGGTTCTGCAGTTGCAGCAGGCGTATTCTATGCCCTGTTCGGAAAATAACGGCATATACCCTATTTCTAAATACTAAATAAAAAAGTGGTCAAAAGACCTTGGAAAAGGCGCATGGACTTAGTTCATGCGCCTTTCTGTATTCTTTCATTCAAATATTCTAATGCAATTCTCATAGTCATATAACTTTACTTTTATGGTATACAGATTAAGCAGGACGTATAATGGGATAAAGTGAAATGGTAATACAGGAGGTATCCGATTATGTGGAATAGTATTATTGCTTTCAAAAATTCGGTAATTAATAAATTCGGCCGTGTTTTGGGATATGCCATCCTTATCTTTGGCGGCTTTATCGCTCTTTCCTTTATTGGAGCACTGATAAGAATAGTATCCCATCTTGCAGCAGGGCTTTTATTTGCGACAATAATATTCCTTGGGTTTTATAAGCTGTTTGAATTGTTGAGCAGAAGATAAATCAAGGGGGAAGCATATTTTGCTTCCCCCATATTTCATACCAGACCAAAAAGCAGTTCTGTATAGGTAGGCATTGGCCACAATTTTTCGTCAACCAACGCTTCAAGTTTGTCGGCATAAACCCTTAGGTCATTCATAATTGGAATAATTAAATCCTTGCAATATTTCGCTCTCGCCAGTGAATCACGGCTGTCATTGTCCAATGCGGCAATTTGATTGCTCAATTTGTCTGTACACTTTCTGAGGTCGGAAGTGAGATTCAGAACCCTTTCAAGATCTCCCTGCACAAATGAAGAATCCGCATTTAAAGTCTTTATTGACGCCGCAGTTTCGGCAAGTATATTAATATATTTGACGCAAGCCGGAATTATTTGCCTGTTGGAGATTTCAATCATTGTAAGAGCTTCAATCCGGATGGTTTTTATATAGTTCTCCAGCTGGATTTCATACCTGGAGTGCAGTTCCACAGGTGTGAGCACTCCATGTTTTTCAAAGAGCTTTATATTTTTCTCCTCAATCAGGCATGGAATTGCATCCACAGTTGTTTTCAGGTTGGGCAGGCCTCTTGCCTCCGCCTCTTTGGTCCATTCAGGACAATAGTTGTTGCCGTTGAATATGATTCTCTTGTGTTTTATTGCGAGCTCCTTCAATACCTCGTTGACTTCTTTCTT
>ERZ773359.5952-NODE-5952-length-11212-cov-4.465089_pt1 | contig 11212 bp, 11 predicted proteins | sample MGYA00374955_ERZ773359 | MGnify/ENA primary metagenome ERZ773359 (study PRJEB29098, sample SAMN04486028) | biogas fermenter metagenome | study: EMG produced TPA metagenomics assembly of the Biogas fermentation microbial communities from Germany - Plant 4 DNA1...
AACTTAAAAATCACCCTGAAGAAGTAGAATTCGAAGATATTGTAAGGATTTATATCAAGAGTCTATTAGAGAAATAGAAATAAGTTGCATAAGAGGCCAGGCCCAATACGAGCCTGGCTTTTTTGTTGCTAATTGATATTATTCTTACTAAATTTAAGCATATTTAAGCTATTCACCGGAAAAGCATGCGACATAGAATGTTTATATCGAACAATTTTAGCTGCTCAATGTCATGCAGATCACATGAAATATCCGAAAAGCTCACCAAAAATAATTTAAGGAGGATATTAAATGTTAAAAAAAAAGAATAGTAAAACCATGCGATTCCTGTATCAGCTGACTGCCACCATTCTTATTATGATGATCCTTGTCAGTTGCGGCAGGAATACCCCTTCAGGTGGTGATAAGCCTGAAAACGAAGGAAAACCGGGAGTGACAGAACAGCAGAATAAACAGCAGGATTCAGACAAAAAATCAGAAAAAGAAAATGATACAGGCAAATATGTTACTCCTGCAACTGCAGCACAATCTTACAGCCAATTTTTGGAGGCAAAAAGTAATATGGTCACCAGGCTTACTGATGCTTTGGCAAATAATCCGGATACCGGACTGACCTCTTTAAGTTTTATGGGCCTGGCTTTGGTGGATCTTGCGATGCTTCCTGCCACCAGTTTCGGCTTGGGTGATCAGGCAGCTGCATCTGCTCTTGGATTGTTTGGATTTCAAGATGTTGTTTATAGTGAAAACGGAGACCAATACAGCGTTAAGTATAAGAACGCTGAAGGTACTCCCTGTGAGTTGAAAGGCGAGTACAACAAAGCGGCAGATGCGCTCAAATGTACAGGATTGATAGAAGGCAAGGAAGAATTGGTTTATGAATATTGCAAAACTTCCTTCGGATATGTTGGTCAAATATATACCATTAAAGATGATGGAACATCATATGTTTATCAGATTGCAGTCAGCGGAAAGGATGGAGTAGTCGGTATGGCTGATGCCACAGAAAATCCTGAGTCATTAACCGGAAATGAATCAATAGAATTCCCCAAACAATGCCCGGAGTGGTACTCCATAAAGGGTGATGAGGTCACAGGACTTACCTCTGACGGTGAAAATATTTCATTCACATACACTCCAACTGAGGAAACAGAATAAATATATATATAACTTTTGACAAACCTCCTGAATTGGTTTTATGGATTAATGCCCTATTAATCTCCTTCTTAGATTTATCTGAATCGTCCCGGGAAGGAGATTTTTTTCTTGCCTGTGAATGTTGCAATTTAATTGGTATAATTATAGAGAAAAATTTCTTATTTAGTTAATGTATTCTAATAGACTTCGCAGAATAATGCGATAGAATATTTGTTAATAAGGCAATACTATAAAACCAAGGAGGACGCATATGAAGAAGTTGAAAATTGCAGATGGAATACATATGCTTACTATGAATGTTGAGGACATATTATTCGAAGGAATATGGGAGATTGCCAGCGGAGTAACTCTTAACTCCTATATAGTTCAGGGAGAAAAGACCGCAATTATTGATGGTGTAATTGGATGGGACGGAATACCTGAAACCCTTTACAGAAACCTGGAGGAAATAGGAGTTGATCCAAAAACTATTGATTACTTGATAGTTAATCATATGGAACCGGACCATTCCGGCTGGATTTCAAACTTCAGAAAAATCAAGGATGATTTCACAATAATATGTACCGATAAAGCTGCAAAGATGGTGGCTTCCTTTTATGGCGAAGACAAAATAAGGGTTGTTAAGGAAGGAGATACTTTAGATCTCGGAAACGGTAAAGTGTTGAGTTTCCACCCGGTACCGAACGTTCACTGGCCGGACACCATGTACACCTACGAAAGCGGTACAAAAACTCTCTTCTCCTGTGATATGTTCGGAGCATTCGGAAGAATGGAGGTTCATTGTTTTGATGATGAGCTCACACCGGAAGAAGTTGATTTCTTTGAAGCAGAAGGAATAAGATATTATTCCAATGTAATGGCAACATTTACGCCAATGGTGAAAAAGGCTATAGAAAAAGCAAAAACATTGGATATTAAAGTCATAGCACCCGGTCATGGCCCGGTTTACAGAACAAATCCCCAAAAAATAATTGATGACTATACCAGGTATACCCGCTATGCCGAAGGGGCAGGTAAGGATGAAATTACCATCCTGTGGGGATCCATGTATGGAATGACTGCAAAAGCAGTTGATTTTGTGGAAGGAATACTAAGAAGAGAAGGTGTAAAATACAGCAAGCTGGAAATGCCGCTGGAAAGTGAAAGTGAAATGGTCGCGACCGTATTCAAATCAGCAGGCATTATTATTGCAGCGCCCACATATGAGTACAAGCTATTCCCTCCGGTTGCCGAAGCGTTAAATGAGGTTGGAAGAAAGAAGATTACTGGTAAACAGGCATTCAGATTCGGGTCATACGGATGGTCCGGCGGTGCCGAAAAAGAACTGAGTGAGATAGTCGAAAGAAATAAGATGAATTGGAGTTTCATTGAATCAGTGGAATTTGAAGGCTGCCCGACTACGGAAGACCTCAATAAGGTGGAGACCGGAGTATTAGAGCTCATTAATAAAATGAAGGACAAAGTAGTGGAATAATCTGAATAAGGGTCATATAATATTTTAATTGGATTTCAGAAATAGGTTTATAAAAGAGGTAAAAGACTATGAACAAAAGCGCAAGACTTATAAGCAATATAGTTTACGGTATAGGTGTTGCAATTGTTTTACTTCTTTCCTGTATTGCACTTTTCGGTCCGAACCGAATTACAAACCCTGATGCGATGATTCCTTTATCATGGAAAGAGCAGGCCTTTATTTGGCTTTCTTTTGGGACAATACCCATGCTCCTGGCATGTCTGGCGGTGTATAGGTTCAACGAAATAAAAAACAGCCGGCACAAGAAAAGAAATATTGTTATAATCTTTCTGCCCGGCTTTATTTGTGGAGCATGCGCACTTTTTATAATCGGTTTGATTATTACCGGAATGATTAACAGCTTTTTCTGAAATAGACTCCTCAATCTGAGAAAAGGCAGTTTGCTGAAAAAGTAAACTGCCTCTTTTTCTTTTCTCCATATAAGGTTTTAAGAAAACCACATTTTGTTAAGGACCCTGTCAAAGAATAGAACTTCTGAAGGTAATTTGACAGTTGAGCAGTCGCGCCGGGTGTGACAATCTATTGACATAATATGGGATGTCGACGGTTTTTTTATAAGGCTACCAACCTACGCAATTCGCAAAACTGGAGGTGTTGTTACGGCATCAGCAGCGGTAACAAATGAAGAGCTTTTCTCTGCCTACCTTAGCGGTGATGGGAATGCCCTTCGTATTCTCATGGAACGCCATGGGGATACTTTGACACTCTATATCAATGGGTACATACGCGATATTCATGAGGCTGAAGACTTGATGACAGAAGCCTTTTCACGCATGATACACGCCCGGCCACGCCTTTCAGACAACGGATTTAAGGCATATCTGTACAAAACCGCCAGAAATCTTGCCTTGCGGCATACTCAAAGGCGCCGCCGCCATGTTTTTTTTAGCCTTGAAGGTTTAGAGGATGAACCTGTAAGCGAGATGATGGTGGAAACGGTGGTTCACATCGAGGAACAAAACCGCATCCTGAAAAAATGTATTGAACAGCTTAATCCCGATTATTGCGAGGCTTTGTATCTGACATATTTTGAAAATATGAACTATGCGCAGGTGGCACAGGTGATGAGAAAAAGCATAAAACAAATCGATCATTTGCTGGAGCGTGGCAAAAAAAGACTGCGACCTTTATTGGAAAAGGAGGGAATCACCAATGCGAACTACTGATGAAAGGCTCGCCGCAGTTGAAAGTCGCGTGAGGGAATTGGAACAGCAAAAAAGACAGCGCCGGTACCATTATGTCAGTTTTGCGGCTGTTGCAGCTTGTCTTGCTTTTATAGTTGGTTTGGGATTTTCCATGCCCGGCATTATGGAAGGGCTTACCGCACAGGAATATAACAATTCCGGTTTTATGGCGAGCATTTTCCATGAGGGAAAAGCTCTGGGCTATGTACTGGTTGGGATTCTGGCATTTGCACTCGGTGTGTGCCTGACTATTCTTTGTTATATGTTGCAGCCTGAAAGACAGCGGAATAAGGAGGATCATAAAAATGATAGAGATCATTGACAATGCCATTCAGCTTGTGGTCCTTGCAGGCTGCTGTATATACTCCGCTGTTCTGTCAATAAAAAATAAAGGGCAGGTATGGTTTTTGCTCACATGTTTCTATGGAGCTTTTGCCCTTGGACTGATTCATTGGCTTCTGTTCATGGTGTTTTACTCAGGGAATCCGAAACTTTCTCCTGTATCTGATTTAAGCTGGCTGGCAGGAGTGTCGTTTCTGCTGGTTCTGCAGGATACCCTGCGCTTGCCGGGAGAGAATACATACCGTCCGGTTTTGGCACTGGCTGCCCCGGTATTCAGCGCCATTATGTGCCTTTTCTTTTTCAGATGGGGCCACTATTTTCTGAATATTCTGTATGCCTTGCTGATGGGGGCATGCGGATATAATGCTCTCAGGGGGCTTATATGATGCCGATTTGACACAGGCAACTGTGGAACTCGCTCCGGTGATAGAGGAAACTATGAAACTCCTGCCCGTACTTTTTCTTCTGCTGGTATTTGAACCAAAACGGCAGGAGGCGCAAAACGCCATTCTGTTTGTAGCGGCAGGCTTTGCAACTTTCGAAAATGTCTGTTACCTGATTGAAAACGGCTCATCCCAGCTAATGTTTTTGCTCATGCGCGGCTTTGGCACGGGGGCGATGCATATTGTCTGCGGAGCCGTTGTGGGGCAGGGACTCCTGTATGTTTGGAAGCTTCCTTGGCTAAAAGTGGCGGGTACTTTTGGACTTTTGTGTATTTCCATTACTTTTCACGCAATCTACAATCTGCTTATAAGCGTAGGAGGAGTTGTGCAGACGGTGGGCTTGCTCATACCTGTACTGACTGCTTTCTTCGGAGTTCATATTACCGGATTTCTGAGATCGAAATTAACTGAATAAGGCAATTAAAGATTATAAGAGCTGCCGTTGAGGCAGCTCTTTTTTTGCCCAAAAGAGATAAATTATTTGATCTTTTGGTGGGGAGTTTTTGAATAATATGTATTTATGTTAATAAAAGTACTATTTTGCTTCACTTTTTGAGGAGGGGGAAACTGTGTACAGTACAGAAACACGGATAGCAATGGTGGAACAACGGGCGAACCTGATTCGCAGGAAGAGCGAAAAAAAGCTTACCGCCATGCTGTGCGTTATTTGTCTTATAATAATGGTCAGTATCGCGGAAGTGGTAGGAGCATCGGGCAGAGGTGCTCATGGTTATGTGCCCGGGCTTTACGGTTCAACACTGCTTTCAGAGGACGCAGGGGGTTATGTTCTGACAGGAGTGCTGTCCTTCATTGTGGCGGTAGTGATTACAGTTCTGAGCATCCGCCATCGAGAAAAGAAAAAAGAAGTTAGTGAGGATTATGAAAATGAGTAAGCAGCAATCAAAAATTGATTTCAGTATTAGTTTCCTGAATAAGGGGGTATCTTGATGAAAAAGAGAATCAAGTGGAGCGCAATACCTTTTGCGATGATATTTGTCCTTTTGGTATCCAATGTTATTAGCCCCTGTATTGTGAATGCCGAAGCTGACGTATCTGATTCTGTTTCAGTGATTTATGAGAGCAACGGCGCTGACTCGGGTTCGGTTCCTGAGGATAAAAATACATACATTGAAGGGGATACGGTCCAGGTTCTGGATAACATCGGCGGTCTGACCAGGAATGGCTTTCAATTTGGAGGCTGGATGACGGAGAATATCATTTTCCAGCCCGGAGACACCTTTATTATCGGAAACGGTGATATTGTCCTCAAGGCTGTATGGATTCCCGTTTACAGGGTCTATTACGACCCAAATGGCATGCACAGCGGCTACCCGCCTACAGACCCGGTAGAATACCCTAAAGGTGCCCATGTAATTGTGAAGGGCAACACTGGCGGCCTTGATAAACCTGGCTATTATGGTTTGCAGAGTTGGAACACAAAACCGGACGGAAGCGGGACCACTTATTATCCAGGATCAACCCTCGTTATAGAGAATTCAGATATCACATTATATGCTCAGTACTCGACATTTCCGCCTCTTGTAAATCTGACCGTCTATGAAGTAACCTATTATGCCAATGGTGCAACCGACGGCTATACTCCCGAAAGAGTTTCTCAGTACTCCCCTGTAACCATAAGCGGCAATCCGGGAGGTCTGCGTAAGGATGGATACGCGTTTGCCGGATGGAACACGAAGCCGGATGGTACAGGAGAGTTGTACAAACCGGGAGATAAACACGATACACTTGGACATCTTTCGCTGTATGCTCATTGGACTCCGGTCTTTACCATTTCTTATATGGCTGACACCAATGCATCAGTTCCCAGTATTACGAATCAGCATGCATCGGGGACCAATGTGAAGCTTTTAGAATATCACGAGGTAATAAATGGACCTGCACCTGCCACATTCAAGGGGTGGAACACCGAATCCGACGGGTCCGGTGAGACCTACATGCCAGGTGATGTAATTTCTCTGGATTCAGATTTAACATTATATCCCATATTTGAAACAAACCCCGGAGGATACATTGTAACCTTTGACGGCAACGGAAATACAGATGGCTTTTTACCCCAAAAACGTGTGATAGCCGCAGGTGAGGAAATTTATCTTCCCGAACAGGGAACACTTGCTAAGGAAGAACATGCCTTTACCGGATGGTTTGATAATGATGGCCGTGAATATGCTGCCGGTGAAGCTGTAAGAATTAATAAAAACACAACCTTTTATGCCAGATGGATAAAGATTTTCAGGGTTACCTATGATAAGAGAGGCGCTATAGGTGTTACAGCCCCGGAAGACAATACAGTTTATCTGGAAGGTATGCCGGTTACAGTGAAGCCATTTAAAGTAACAAGCTTCAAGAACTGGAACACAAAGCCTGACGGCAGCGGAATATCTTATAATCCGGGAGATGTTTTTTACATCACTGCTGATACTACGCTATATGCGACCTATTATGACTTAATAGTTATTGATCCTGAAGTTCCTCTTATTTTTATATTGCCCTTTAACTACAATGGGAACCTGGCAGAAGGAGGGGGTCCACCGGAGCACGGATTCTATTCTCCAGGCTCAATAGTTGAAATTAAGGGCAATACCGGCAATTTCTACAGGGAAGGCTATGTATTTGACTGCTGGAACACCAGACCTGATGGGAGTGGATTAACCTTCAGACCAGGGGATACTCTGACTATGCCAAGTCATGAGGTAACATTATTCGCTATGTGGAAGACGCCTGATCCTTCGGTAATTATTAGTATCCGCGTAACAGAAACTGTAAAGAAGTATGTTGTTTCTTATCCGATTTTAAACTCCTCTCAGAAGGTGCAAAAAGGAGATGTAATTCACGTTAAGGACTTTAGTGGTCTTTACAAAAAAGGTTACACATTTGGAGGCTGGAAAGACAGAAACAGTGGAAAAGTATATGAGCCAGGTACACCAGTCACTATAACCCGTGCTTATACTTTTGATCCGGTTTGGCTTCCAGTTGTAACACATTATAGAATTAATTATGTTCCCGGAGATTCTTACAGCGGAGCCAGCGGACTACCGGTCGACAATACCCTGTATGAGTCAGGGGACGTAGCTACAGTGAGTTCAGAAATACCGACCTATCCGGGGCAGGAATTCCTGTGCTGGAGTACGAGCTTTTACGGTTATGGCAATATCTATTATCCAGGAGATAAAATCAGATTCGGGATGCAGGATATTACCTTATATGCGCAATTTACTGTGAGCAATATCTCTTTTACATACAACGGGAATGGAGCAACTGAAGGAGAATCTCCGGCATCCAGGAGGTATAAGACAGGTCAAAAAATAACAGTTCAAAACCAGAACACCCTTAAAAAGAACGGATATTATTTCGATGGTTGGAGTACCATACCTGATGCAAGCAGTGGTGACTATCAGGCCGGGGATATTATCACTGCGGGGGTTGAGGATATAGTCCTGTATGCAGTATGGAAGGAGTTTCCGCCTGAAATAACACCGGAAACATATCCAATAACATATAAGAGCTATGGTCATACAGGTGGAGAAGTTCCAGTAGACAATAACAGATATTTATCAGGAACAGCAGTAACTTTGAAAAATGGCGGAAGTCTCCAAAAGGACGGATATATCCTTTACGGCTGGTTAATCGATAATATGGTTTATTTGCCGGGTGACAACTTTATTATGAAAAATAGAGAAGTCACTGCAATTGCCATCTGGGTGCCTGCCGACCGGGACAATGACGTTTTTATTACCATATCTTTCAACGGCAATGGAAGTACCGGTGGAACTGTACCGGAAAGTATATCCTGCCCTGCAGGACAAGGAGCGGTATTGCCGCATAATACAGGTAATCTGACAAGGCCTGGTTATGTGTTTGGAGGATGGACTGACAATGTTAAGCTGTACTTGCCAGGGCAGACATACTATATGGAGAACTCTGTGCAAAATACCACACTTTATGCCGTATGGGTACCTGCAAGAACCTTTTCATATAATGGCAACCTGAACACCGGAGGTTCTTTTCCGGTGGACCCCGTCCCCTATGGAATAGGAGAGACTGTTACCATACTCGACAATGTTAATAATCTTACCAGGGACAACCACCTGTTTGCCGGATGGTTTGTCAGAGACAGAATATATCAACCGGGTGAGACCTTCACAATGGGTGCTGAAAATACCGTAGCATCAGCAGTTTGGGTTGCTTTAAATGATATTCCGGAAACACCTGTGCCTAACACTATGCCGAATCGTAAGGCGGAGGTACCGGGCATAACAACCGCTGATGCAATTAAAGGGGATATCTTCAGTCTGGATCTGTCAGAAATATTCGAGGATAATGACGGAGACTCTCTTATCTATTACGTGTCAGTAAACGGTGGCCCTTACGAAGCAACAAGCGCTTTATATGACTATGCTTTGACGGGAACGGGAACCATAACACTGATTTTCAGAGCAAGTGACGGAAAGTCCGAGTCTACAGATACATATACGGTAATAATAACCGTCCAAAAAGGTTCGGGAGATTCTTCCGGCGGCTCATCGGGAGGCGGAAGCAATCCATCAGGAGGCTCTTACCCTGTCAACTTCTGTTGCGGATATTACTTTTGACCGGAGTACTCTGAACACCATCGCAGGAGAAGCATCGGGCAACGTCAGAATTGAAGCTTCCAAGGTAAATACAGAAGTACTGAGAGATGATGTAAAGCAACTGGTTGGGAACAGACCTGTATTTGAATTCAGAATAACCAGTGGGGATAAGGTAATCTCTCAGTTCGGAGGAAATGTAACGGTGTCCGTTCCATATACTCCAAAGCCAGGAGAAGATATAAACGCTATAGTGATCTACTACATCAATGCGGAAGGGCAACCGGAGACAGTGACAAACTGTGTCTATGACCCTGAAACAGGTACCGTAAGATTTACCACAAACCACTTCTCAAAATATGCTGTGGGTTATAATAAAGTGAACTTTAAAGATGTGCCTGAATCGGCATGGTACAATAAAGCCGTGTCCTTCATAGCAGCACGGGGCATAACATCAGGTACAGGCAACGGAAATTACAGCCCCGAAGCGAAACTTACCAGAGCCCAGTTTATAGTAATGCTGATGAAGGCATATGGATTAGACCCCGATATGGATGCCCGGGATAATTTCGCAGATGCCGGAAATACCTATTATACTGGTTATCTTGCTACTGCAAAACGACTTGGCATAACCAGTGGTATAGGAAACAACATGTTCGGACCTGACCTGGAGATTACTCGTCAGGAGATGTTCACCATGCTGTATAATGCCCTCAGGATAATCGGAAGACTTCCCAAGGTAAACGGGGGGCAATCCCTGTCATCTTTCTCTGATGCGGGCGACATAGCAACTTGGGCTAAAGAGGCAATGACGTATCTTGTGGAATCAGGTTTCATCAGCGGCAGCAATGGCAGACTATTCCCGAACGATACTACTACCAGAGCTCAAGATGGCACAAATACTGTATAGTATATTCGCGAAATGATACATTTTTCAGTGGTCAAAAAAAGTGTAAATATTAACATAAAACAAAAAGCCAGGTATAAAAGCCTGGTTTTTTGTTTTCACCTGCAGAGAATAATATAAAAAATTATTTTTACAGCAATAGAAATATCCGGTATCATTAAAGAAGAGGGTACACGGACCGAAGTGTATAACAAACCCCATTGGCGGGAGGTGCCAAAACCGTATGAGAATCCTTATTGCTGACGATGAGGATGATATCAGAAATTTAATAAAGATTAGTCTTGAAGAAAACGGATATACAGTATTGACGGCGAAAAACGGCAAGGAAGCTTGGGATATATTTCAAACAGAAGAAGTCCATCTCGCAATCCTTGATGTGATGATGCCCGTAATGGACGGATTTAACGTCCTCCGGAAAATACGGGAACAAAGCACACTCCCCGTCATATTCCTGACTGCAAGGGCGGATGACATGGACAAGGTTCTTGGCCTTGGATTGGGGGCGGACGACTATCTTGCAAAGCCCTTTTCTGTCGCTGAGCTGGTTGCCAGGGTAGGTGCACAGCTAAGAAGAAATAACGAGTATCTTTCCCGCAAGGGGAGAACAGAAAGCCTTACTTACGGAAATTTGACCATAGACAAAGAAAAATGCTGCGCCTTTAAGGACGGCGAACCTATTGAACTTGGAGCAAAGGAATACAAGCTGCTTCTTCACTTTATCGAAAACCCGGAGAGAGTATTTACAAAAAGGCAGCTTTATCAGGCGGTTTGGGGCGAAGATTATTATTTTGACGACAATACGGTGATGGTGCACATCAGCCGCATCAGAAACCGGATAGAGGACGATCCGCAAAATCCTGAGTATCTGAAAACCATTCGAGGTATTGGATACAAGCTCCATTATACCGGAGATAAGCAATGAAGAGTAAACTTTCCAATCAATTTCTCAGAAGTTTTCTGGTGATATTTCTTCTGACCATACTGGATACGGTACTTGCTTTTGTGCTCTTGTCTTATGCAAGCAGCCTGATTTCAGATTCACTGGCAAAAAACCAGTATCC
>ERZ773359.5953-NODE-5953-length-11208-cov-6.673810_pt1 | contig 11208 bp, 11 predicted proteins | sample MGYA00374955_ERZ773359 | MGnify/ENA primary metagenome ERZ773359 (study PRJEB29098, sample SAMN04486028) | biogas fermenter metagenome | study: EMG produced TPA metagenomics assembly of the Biogas fermentation microbial communities from Germany - Plant 4 DNA1...
ACACCAAGGGTCATGGCCGGTATAAGCCAGATTAATAACCCTAAAATAATGCCTTGAATTGAATCAGTTAGACCCGGGTGAAGATAAATACCTCCGCTAATTTGATGACTGTACCATTTGGCAAATCCCAGGTTTACGGAAAGAAAGTTCACCAGCAAGGAAGGAATAGTTGCCGTAATACCAGCAAATACTCCCAGTGCAATTCTGTCTCGTATGACCATAAAACCAGCTCCCCATATTTTTGTGATTATTTTGTGCTTTCACAAAGATAAAATACCTAAAGTTGTTGGGGAACTTATACGAAAAAAAGATGCGGCCTAGCTAGGCCACATCTTTTTTCTATGCCAATTGTTACCTTAACAGTAGTAAACTAACGCCCATTACAATCATGCCGGCAATAGTACCATAGATGGAAATATGTTCGTCCTCGTATTCCCTGGCGGTGGGCAGAAGTTCATCAAGGGCAATATAAACCATGATACCTGCTACCATGGCAAAAAGCACGCCAAGCACAAGATCGTTGATAAAACGCATTAAAAATAAATAGCCTACTACAGCACCCAGCGGTTCCGCCAGTCCGGAAAGAAAAGAGAGCCAAAAAGCTTTTTTGCGGTCTCCGGTGGCAAAAAACACCGGAGCTGAAACAGCAATTCCTTCCGGAATGTTATGGATGGCCACGGCCACAGTGATGGCTATACCTAAAGAAGGATCTTGAATGGCGGAAACAAAGGTGGCCAAACCTTCCGGGAAGTTGTGGATGGCAATGGCCAGAGCCGTCAAAAGCCCTGTACGCATTACTTCCCTGCTCTGTGGTTTTTTCCGGTGCAAATCTTCCACCTTTTTAACTTCGTGCGGGTTTTCTTCATCGGGAACAAAGTGATCAATGAGGGCAATGACGAAAATCCCGGCAATAAAAGAGCCAAAGGCCAGCCATGCAGCACTGCCGTTACCTAAAGCAAGGGATAAAGAATTCTGCGCTTCCGGAAGAATCTCCATAAAAGAGACATAGAGCATTACCCCTGCTGAAAAGCCCAGGGATACGGAAAGAAATTTTTTATTAGTACTGCGGGTAAAAAGAGCCAGAAGGCTGCCAATCCCGGTGGCTAAACCGGCTATGAGAGTGAGACCAAAGGCTAAAAGAATAGTGTTGCTACTCATAACATTCACCTATCTGCAGTAATTTCTTCAGCACAAGCAGTAAGCTTATAGCGAACTAAATTTGCGGTAACTGATCTGGCTTTTGCGCGAGGCTACTGCTAGAAGTATAGATCAAGCAACAGACCTTCAATCTGATCAATTTTGGCTACAATGTCAAAGTTTTCCTTTTGCTCGCTTAAAAGCTGTATTGTTAATTCTGCAATTTCTTTATCAATGATTTCAATGCGGGTGTAAATGGTTGTTTGAGTAATGTTTCTTTCTTTGACGATTTTATAATAATTTTTGAGAATGAAGGTCAAATATTCTCTAATAATTTTTTTATATTCCTGCAGATTGGCATAGGTCTGTTTGTTTTTTAAGCGTTTGCCAGCCACTTTTACTTTATCAATCATGGCATGGAGCTGTTCTCTGCTTTGCTGCTGTTGGGCCAAATCAAAACTTTCGGCAAAGGATTGTTTCCCTTTGGTAGGGGTAATGGCACTTTGTGACCAGAAGGTACTTTTTTTACTGCTTGTTACTTTCATGATCTCGAACCTCTTAAACGGCCGGTTCCACAAAACCCTAGCGGAGCGGTCGTTTTATTTTTGCGGAATGCTCTTTTCACAGGGTACTTTTGTTTGGCATTTACCGCAAGCAGGATAAGGGTAATGGGCTAGTTCTTTGTTGTAATCGGGGCGTGATTTGTCAATGAGATACTCAAAGCAGATTTTTTTCTCATGGCCAGCTTCGGTTATGGCCTTGGCCGGGCAGCGTTTGGCGCAGGCCTGGCAAAATGTGCAGTAGGCGAAAGGATCGGAATAGGGGCGAGTTGTTGCTTCAAAGGCAAGATCAGTGATAACGCTGCCGAAACGGCCTGCTATCCCTTTTTTGGTGATCATGCCCCGGTTAAGGCTGAAAGTGCCTAGGCCGGCGGCATAAGCCACGTGGCGTTCAGACCAGTTGCTGATCCAGGAGTTTTCAATTTTAAAGCCCGGATCCAGTACCGGCGCCATGGCTTTGGCACCGTGTTTTTCTAAAAAAGCTATCACATGCCGGCGCAGTTCAAAAATAAAATCTTCCCCGAGAAAACGGGCGTGAATCCAGGCATCCGACATAAAGCCGTCATCATAATTTGATTTTCGCACGTACTCGGATGAAGGTAAAAAGAAAGAGATTACAGTTTTGGCGCTGGGAAGCCACTCTGTGGGCAGGCGAAAGTTGGGACCGACAATTTCTTCTTTTTTAAATTCCATAAAAATAGGATCATCGGCGGCGGCAAAGCCCACTAAAGGACGGTCGTAAAAGCGATACTGGCCTTGATAAGAGTTCTGTTCAGAGGTAAGAACAAAATCTTCAATAACCTTAATAATTGTTTCTTTTTGCATAATACCCTCACTTCTATTAATTTTTTGCACAATTGATCTGAGAAGACAAAAAGTGATTGCTAGGGAAAAACAGTAATTTTACGGTAAAACTAATAAAAGTAATACAACATAAGTTTGGAACATTCCTCCTCTTGTTATCTGGATTTTGATTTTTAAACAGATTTTAGTTTTTAACCTTATTTAAGATAGTAAGTTTAGCAACTGTAAAATTTTTTTTCTTATCCAATCTTTATTTCGATTAATTGGCGGTATTGATGCCCAAAACTTCTCGAGATAGACAAAATACGCATTAGTTACAACCGGCTCATGACACGTAATAGTCGTAGGTTGCGATAGATCCTGATGTGGTGAGTGAATAAAGACAATGGTATTTTCTTTTACGTAAAGATATACTTCTTCGGGGTTTTTTAGAGGAAGGTCATTAGTTAAGGCAATTTCAAACTGGCTGTATTCATCTAACAATTTGAGTACGTATTGTAAAAATTTACAATATATTTTTTTAAGCTGTCTTTCCGCCATCTTAGTTGTGTCTGAAAATTGGAGATAAATTTCCTCAAATTGTTTTAAACTTAGGATAAGGCGACAGTGGGAAATCCATCAAGGATTCTAGTCGCTTGTAGAAAAATGTACAATTGCCGGATAGTTGGTATCGGGCGCGGATCGATCCGCAAATGTGTGCCGACCTGGTTAAAGGTATTTTTGACAAGGTAATTGCAGCTTTAACTTTTCCCCTTACTGAAGAAGAAGCCAATCCCGTACAAAAAGCAAAAGTACCGGTGGAGCAGGTTTATACTGTGACAGGAGAAAATTACACCGCAGCTTTGGATGAATTGAACCAGTTATTTTTACGGGAAAAAATGAGCGACGGTTTACCAATCGTGCCACCGACAAAGGAAGCGGTTGAATGGATGCTGACGGGAACAAAGCGCGATCCACAGGAAGTAATCGGTACATTCCCCCCAAAAGGTGGACAAGCCACAGTCGAAAAAATTGCCATTAATGCTGTTATGGCCGGTGCGCGGCCCGAATACTTGCCCGTCATCATTGCTGCGGTGGAAGCCATGTCCGACCCCGGCTTTGATGCCATTTGGTGGAGGATGTCCACTTCTTCTTCCGTCCCCGTCATTATTGTCAGCGGTCCCATTGCCGAAGAGTTAAAGATGAATAGCGGTATGGGTTTAATCGGTCATGGGTTCCGGGCTAACGCCACGATAGGCAGGGCAGTACAGCTTACTACGCTTAATATGGGACATGTTTGGCCCTCGGAAAACGATATGGCTGCGGACGGGCGGCTGAATCCCTATACCTTCTACACATTTGCGGAAAACATTGCTCAGAGTCCCTGGGAATCATATGCGGAGGAAAAAGGTTATGGACCCGACGGTAATGTTGTGATCACCTCCGTTGCGCCCGGTGGGCGCTACACAGATGTTGGCGGCGGTGCCATGACTCCCTGGGATGAGGATATGGTTCTACAATTACTGGCAAAGCAAATGCAGGGCCTTTTCCCTGTCAGCAATGTCTGGGCAAACGTCTACACGGTAGTAATGCACCCTGAATGTGCCAAAAGGCTGGCAGCCAGGGGCTGGTCCAAGCAAGATGTGCAGAACTATTTATACGAGAAAGCTAAAATTCCCTACGAAAAAATCGAATCAATGATCTCCAAAGAAGAAGATCTGTTCCATGTACCCTATACCAAGGAAGAACTAATCCGGCAAAACATTGCAAAGGGCAATTTCTTGCCTGAAGCTGTTCCAGTAGTTTTCCATCTAAATGATTGGCATAACCAAATCTTGCCTAATTGGGCCAGAGCCATCATAATCTCCAAAGAAGCCTTTGAAAAAAATGGTATTGATTGGGTACGTATGAATCCTGTTGGCACAGGACCTTTAAAGTTTGAAGAATTCAAAAGAGATGTCTCTTTAAGGTTTTCTCGCTTTGAAGATTATTGGCAGGAAGATATGCCTTATTTGGATGGCTTTGAAGTAGTTTTTGTTCCTGACCCGGAAGTAGCGCAGGCTATGTTGGAAGCAGGGGAAGTTCACATGTGGAATGGGGTTCCCATCAAAAACCAAGTTGAACTTGTAGAAAAAGGTTTTGTAAGACAATCTGGATGGGCAGGTATGCAGTATCATTTAATTCCCAACACTGTTGATCCCAATTCCCCCTTTGCTGATAAAAGAGTACGTGAAGCCTTGGAATATGCTATTGATAAAGAAGCGCTTGCGGAAGTTTTGGGTTATGGCTTTTTTGAGCCTATGTATACTGTAGCTGTGAAAGGCGAATGGGGCGGGGATCGAGAGTTCCGTGCATATAATCCAGAAAAAGCTAAAGAGCTATTAATTGAAGCAGGTTATACTGACGGTTTGGAAGTCAGTTTGTTGGCTGCCGGCTCTAGTGGAAGAAATGAAGCTGCAGAAGCAATTGCTAATTATCTCAATCAAGTAGGCTTCAATGTTAAACTTGATATTGCAGATTTCGGTCGCTTCTTAAATGCCAGTTGGAAAGACGGTTGGGAAGATTTGATCATAACATTTACTGGAAACAACATGAACCAGTTAATGTCTTTCCAGCGCTGGTGGGGACATGATCCCGCAAATAATATAGTCAGTTTTAATAGACCGGAAAAACTTCTAGAACTTTCAAAGGAATCATTGACAAAACAAACTCTAGAAGAGCAAAAAGCAATTACAGAAGAAATGGTCTATATAATTGCCGAAGAAGCTTTAGTTGTTCCCCTTTATAACGAACCGTCTGCTTTTGTCCATAACGGAAAAGTGCACACAACATTTTTCCAAAAGGGACTTGCCCGTTGGGATTTCCATGATACATGGATTGAACCGTAGAATGTGTGCTAGTTATATTGATTGCTAAATTTTTGGGTAAGTAGGCACCGCCATACTGGGATAAGTAATGAGTAAAGCTGCGTTTAGTATAACGCAGCTTTACTTTATCCAATAGTAGTTGTTTCTCCCGGCTGTAGCACCCTGATTTCCACGGCAGGTGCCTTTTCTTGAGCAAAGGCAAGGAATGAATCGGGGCTTTGTTCTAGAGCGGCAAAGGTTTGATAGTGCATGGGGATGGCAATTTTCGGTTGTAAGAGTTGCAAAGCCTTGGCGGCTTGCAGCGGATCCATGACAAAGGCACTGCCGATGGGTAAAAGGGCCACATCAAGCTCATAAAGTTCGCCGAAAAGCTTCATGGAGGCAAAAATTCCGGTGTCCCCGGCATGGTATATAACTTTGTCGTCTTCAAGGGTAACAATAAAACCGCAGGGGGAGCCGGCAGTACTGGAATGGACGGCCTGGGTCATTGTGACTTTAATTTCCTTAACTGCCACTGTGCCGCCAATATTCATGCCGCTGCCGCCATTAATAATATTGTTTGCTGCAATTCCTTCCGCTTTTGCTCTGGCTACAACTTCAGGTTGTGCCACTAGGATACTGTTTTCCTTTATAAGCACCGGCAGGTCGGATCCATAATGATCATGATGATCATGGGTAATTAAAATTAAATCGGCACCGGCCAGGTCAGCAGCTTTAACGGGACAGGAAGGGTTGCCGGTTAGCCAGGGATCAATCAGGATTCTGCAGCCTTTGGCGGTGATAATTTCAAAGGCTGCATGACCCAGCCATCTTATTTTATTGGCCATAATTAACAACCTCCCTAAATTTTCTCTTTTGTATCATAACAAAAGGCTGTTCACATTGCAAAGGGCCTGTCCGCACTGGGGCAAGCTTTCCCCAAACGGCCAGGCCCTTGTTTTAAATACCAAGGTATGCTTTTCTGACGTGATCGTTGTTTTTTAGTTCTTCACTGGTGCCCTGTAAAACAATCCTGCCGTTCTCTAAAACATAAGCACGGTCAGCTATTTCCAGGCTCTGATTAACGTTTTGTTCGATGAGGAAAATGGTGAGCCCGTTATCGCGCAGCATCTGCAACATTTGAAAGGATTCTTTCACCAATTTAGGGGCAAGACCGTAAGATAATTCGTCAAAAAAGCATAGTTTTGGCCCGCTCATGAGACAGCGGCCCATGGCAAGCATCTGCCGCTCGCCCCCACTTAATGTTTTGGCCAATTGTTTTCTTCTTTCCTGTAAGCGGGGGAAAAACTCAAAAACTTGTTCCTGTCTTTCTTTCCTAACTTTCCATGATTTTTTGAGAAAACTCCCCATTTCCAGGTTTTCTTGGATGGACATATCGGGGAACAGTCTTCCCCCTTCAGGTAGATAAGAAATGCCCATTTCTACAATTTCATTGGGTGGAAGACCGGTTATATCTTTTCCCAGGAAAGTAACACTGCCCGAGGCCGGCTGGATTATACCGGTGATAGTGTTGAGAAGCGTAGTTTTACCTGCCCCGTTTGCCCCTACCAAGACTACAATTTCTCCTTCTTTTACATCTAAGGAAACGTCCCACAACACTTGGACATTTCCATAAAAGACATTTAAATTTTTAACTTCCAACATGAGCACGTATCACTCCCCTAGATAAATCTCAATAACTTTTTTGTTTGTGGAAATTTCTTTTGGAGATCCTTCAGCAACCTTTTTCCCATGGTCCAAAACGACAATACGTCCGCAGATATTCATAATTGCTTTCATTACGTGCTCAATCATAATAATGGTAATGCCTTGATCACGAATTTTTTGCACAAGCGTCATTGCTGCTTCCACTTCTGCCGGATTCAAACCGGCCATCATTTCATCAAGCATCAGTAGTTTTGGTTGGGTTGCCAGGGCACGGGCCACTTCCACTTGTTTTTGATCCAAAAGAGTCAGGTTTGCCGCCGGGACATCACTTAAATGCGCCAAGCCAACAAATTCAAGAATTTCCCGTGTTTGTAAGGCAGCCTGCTCCCAGGATTTTTTTTCGGAGGTGCCGAAAAAGGCTCCTAATATGACATTTTGGAATACAGTCAGTTCGGGAAATATTTTGCAAGACTGGAATGTCCTTACTAAACCTTTACGGCAAATTGTGTAAGGTTTTAAGCCAAAAATATTTTCCCCCAGAAAAGTTACCTTCCCGGCGCTGGGTTTAATGGTGCCGGAAATCAAATTGAATAATGTAGTTTTACCTGCTCCGTTCGGTCCGATTAAGCCGAGAATCTCGCCGCTTTCTACCGTAAGATCAACACCGTCTACCGCCCGCAAACCGCCAAAGTTTTTTGTTAAACCTTCAACTTGAAGTACTTGCATGTTTGCCTCCTAAAGTCTTTTCTTTTTTGTTATTGGCTTGTTTCAGTTTAAGCCTAATGGTTTGGTACAAACCGACGAGTCCATTGGGCAGGTAGAGGATGGTCAACACCATGACCAAGCCGAAGATAAACATGTAGGCGTAGGGGAATCTGGTAATCAGGATTTCTCTTAGATAGGAAAAAACAACGGCGCCGATGACGGGACCGAAAAGATTTCCCATGCCACCGAAGATGGCCATGAGTGTGGGGAAAAAGGAATAGTTTAGGTCAAAGGCAATGTAGGCATCGATGTAATTAATACTTGTTGCCATAATGGCGCCGGCAAGGCCGACAAAAAAGGAGCTTAAGGCAAAGGTAAATACTTTTAGCGTGATAACATTAACACCGATATGGGCTGCCGCTTCTTCACAGCTACCAATGCTGGAGAGCGCCAGGCCGTACTTGGAGCGTTTTATCAAGTATGTGACCAGGAGCAAAAGCACTGTAATGCCCAGTAAATAGTAAAAGACGGTAGCATCACTGACATGGAGAATGCGGTGTCCCCGTACCCCTGCCACATTAATTTCATACCAGTGCATGACGTTTTTAATTAATTCCACCGTACTTAAAGTAAAGATGGCAAAATAGATTCCCTTTAGACGCAGGGTGATGGCACCGATGGCAGCGGCCAGGATAAAACTAAACAAACCGCCGCAAAGTACCATAAGGGGGACCGGGAGCACATTGCCAAGTTTTGCTGCCGTATATAAACCTACCCCATAAAATGCTGCCGTGGCCAAAGATGTGTAACCGGTGGTGCCGGAAAAAAGAGCCCAGCTTAATGAAAGGATAGTGAACATTAAGATGGTTTTCAGCAGCACTACCATGTAAGGCCTGGTGAACCAAGGTAGGGCAATTAACAGCGCCAGAAGCAAAATCAGAATGACGGGCGTTAGGTATCGCTTGCTTACATTTTCTGCTTTCATCTGCTACTACCTCCCAAAGATGCCCGATGGTTTAACTAGAAGCAGAACCATAAAGAGAAGGTAATAGGCTGCCAGAGTTAATCCGGGCTCAAAATTGCTGACAATGGCTCCGAAAATACCTAAAAGAAAACCACCGATCAAACTGCCTAAGATACTGCCGAGTCCGCCTAGGACTACCACAATGATAGCAATAATTGTGTACTGCATCCCCATGGTTGTATTGATGGGATAAGCCAGGCTGATTAGCATGCCGGCAAAACCTGCCATCATGGCACCCAAAGCAAAGCAAATTGCCAGCATACGGTTAATTTTTACACCCATTAAGCTGGCAGCTTCAGGGTCCTGGGAGGAGGCTCGAATTGCTTTGCCAATACGAGTATGCGCTAAAAACAAATAAAAAAGGATGCAGATTAAGATGGCAAAAATCAGGATGACCAGGCGGTTGGCTGAAAAGCGAAGAGGACCTAGATACACGGAATAGGCCATATAAGAATAACCTTCCACATTTCTGCCCCAGATAAAAATAGCAAGGCTTTGGATGATAAATAAAGTACCAAAAGCCAGCAGCATAGAACTGCCTTCAAAGGCTGCAGGGGAAGGTGATCTGTCTTTTAAAGTTTTGAAAAGAAAGCGCTGAACCAAGTAGCCGATCACAAATAAAACAGGCCCTACTACAACCAAACAAAGCAATGGATTTATGCCGGTGGTCGTATGCAGCATCCAGGTGATAAAAGCGCCGACCATAATATATTCACCGTGGCCAATATTTAAAATACGCGCCACACCGTACTGTAAACTTAAACCCACCGCGGTGACGGCATAAATCCCTCCGAGAAGTAAACCGTTAATTAATGTATTGATGATGGCAATCATTTGGTCAACTCCTGTTGTTCAGTTTAGAAAAGAGCAGGCTGCCTGCTGAATCGCATTGGCATCATGGGTTGCTGCTGTTCAGCCTTACATGGCAGCCTGCTTATTGTCAGTTTGGTAAACTTAGCTTTATTTCCATGCGGGTTTAGGAATCAAAGGTTTGGCAGTTGCTTTTTCGGAAGGTGCCACAACCTCAAAGATTCCGTTTTGCCACTGTCCGACTTGTCCCGGATAACATTCTGCCGGAACACCGCCTTTTTCAAACCAGACTTCACCCATGACAGTGTCAAATTTTTCTGTAGCAATAATATCTTTGATAACGGCATTGTCGAGGGTGCCGGCTCTTTCGATAGCTTGTTCCAGTATTTGTAATCCGGAATAATAGATGGCACCTCCCCACCAGTCCACATTTCTTCTGCCTTGATGCTCGGTGAGGCGCTTTGCCAAATCGGCCATTTCAGGTGAGCTTTTCTCGTTCCATGCACCCCAACCCATTACGCCCTCTGCTGCTTCCCCGTAAATCTCATAGAATACTTCCAGACAGATTCCGGGGCCAAAGAGAAGGACGTCGGGGTTGTAGTCGGATTCCATACATTGTTGGAAAACTTTAAAGTTCTCATCAGGATAAGCACAGCAAAGTAATGCTTGGACATTTTTCGCCTTTGCTTCTTCGATAAGGGCGGAGACGTCTTGAATGCCTAAAGGAATGCTCTTACTAAAGACTACATCAATACCGGCCATTTCCAATTTAGGTACTAGATCGCCGGAATACTCAATACCGTGCTGGTCGGCAATGAAAATAATGGCTGCTGATTCAATGCCGTTTTCAGCCAACATTTCTACCAGCGGATCTACCTGGTGTGTTGCATAGTTTAAAAGAGAGAAGAAATAGGGCAGAGATGCCATTAAAGGTTCTAATTCTTTTGCTCCGCCTTCAGCTCCAATCATTAGGTAACCATGATCGTTGGCGATGGGTGCCGCCGCTTGTAGGAAAGCTGTGCTGATGGGAGCAAGGATGAAATCAACTTTATCTTCAACCATTGATTTTTTCAGGAGGTTAATCATGGTGTTCATGTCTGAGGTATCGTCATAAAGGTTTAATCTTACAGGCAGTTTTTTCCCGTATTCTTCTACATAAATTCCGCCGCGTTCGTTGACTTCGTCGACCCACAAACGATAAATGGGGCCAAAACATGATTCGTCCTGAATGGCAAGAGGACCGCTCAGAGATCTTGCGCCGCCGATCACAATTTCATTTTTTTCAGGCAGTGAAGCACCACCGGCGTTATTATTTGCAGCGTTGTTGTTTGCAGCGTTGTTTTGTGGGGCGTTAGTTGCATTACCTCCGCAGCCGGCCAGTATCAGTGCCAGTGACAAGCAGGTAACCAAAAACAGATAAAAACATGTTTTTTTCGTCACTTACTTTACCCCCCAATTCTTTAATTTCTTTTCACAGGAAAGCCAGCCTTGCGAATTTTCCCCGTACCCCCTCCCTTCTTTCTCATTTTTAAGAAATCATTAATATGTTAAAATATTAAGTATATTCTCCATATTCAACAATATCGTAAATGAATATGTTTGTCAATCAATCATTTTCCTGTGATAGTGTCAAGACACTTTAGGTTTTATTGAACCCCACATCATTTACACGAAA
>ERZ773359.5959-NODE-5959-length-11199-cov-432.875808_pt1 | contig 11199 bp, 9 predicted proteins | sample MGYA00374955_ERZ773359 | MGnify/ENA primary metagenome ERZ773359 (study PRJEB29098, sample SAMN04486028) | biogas fermenter metagenome | study: EMG produced TPA metagenomics assembly of the Biogas fermentation microbial communities from Germany - Plant 4 DNA1...
GGGTGCAACACCGGCGGCCCTGCATCGCTAGCAGGGTTTTCCCACAACCGGCAGTCACACGTTCTCTCGCTGCTGATTGGCTCGTCCTTTGAGCCGTTCCGGCCTATTCGGGCCTGTTCGGACCTATTCGGACCTATTCGGACCTATTCGGACCTCATAACGCGATTCGATGGCTCACATGGTGAGCCGATTGTGTCTGTTTTATGCTTATTTGTGCTTATTTGTGCTTATTTGTGCTTACTTATTTGTGCTTATAAGACTGCTGAATGGCTCTCCCCATGTGCCGATCAAAGCGATTTCAGGACCTCTCAGTATCCTAATAGCTCAAGTTGTGAGCCAAGCAGCATAGTTTTGGGCTCTCTTCGTGGCTGATTGGCTCATCCTGAGAGCCATTTCCGCTTATTCGGGAGACTTAACAGTTCCGATTGGCTCATTCTGAGAGCCATTCCGCTTGATTGGGGAGGCTCTCCTATGCGGATTGGCTCATCCAGAAAGCCATCAAAGGGTATTTAGAGGTTTGTCAGCTGCAGGATGGTTCATGAAGTGAGCCACCTGGCGCGGTCTTACGGCTTTTTGATGCAGGAATGGCTCAAGTTGTGAGCCAAGCAGGGCAATGTGACGACTTCGGCAGGGCAGAACGGCTAACCTGATGAGCAAAGTGGCGCGATTTTAGGGGCGATTGGTCGTTGAATGGCTCGGTGAGTGAGCCAACTATCGTAAGCCTAAGGTTTTCAGTTAGAAAAACGGCTCACGCCGTGAACCAATCACCTTAAGCCTGAGCTTTTTAGGTAGAGAAGCGGCTCATGGCATGAACCGATCGCGATGATTCGAAGGTTTATACGTAGAAAAGCAGCTCACGCCGTGAACCGATCAGGCCGCAAGGAACGCGGAATTCCGGAAGGAAAGATAACGTCCTTGGCGAAATAAGGCGTATACACGATGTAGGAGGAAGAATATAGCCTATGAGAACCAAAATCGTTGAATGCGTCCCTAATTTCAGTGAAGGCAGAAGGCCGGAGGTAGTGCTGGAGATTGTTGAAGCTGTAAGGAGCGTTCCGGGGGTAAGGCTTCTGGACTGGTCTTCTGATGTGGACCATAATCGCTCCGTCCTGACTTTTGTAGGTGAACCTGCGGCAGTAAAGGATGCAGCGTTCAGAGGGATTTCTCGCGCTGCTGAGCTGATAGATATGGAAAAGCATGAAGGCGAGCATCCCCGTATCGGAGCTACAGATGTCGTTCCGTTTGTGCCGGTGAGCGGAGTCACCATGGAAGAGTGCGTAGAGCTGGCACGAGACTTGGGTCAAGAAGTCGCAAGTAAACTTCGCATCCCGGTGTACCTTTATGAGGAAGCAGCTACACGAGAGGAACGCCGGAATCTCGCCACTATCAGGAGAGGGGAGTATGAAGGCCTCAAGAAAGAAATCGGCCTCCCTGAACGGCGCCCTGACTTCGGCGAACCTGTTATGCATCCAACTGCAGGCGCAATAGTGATAGGGGCTCGCAACTACCTGATTGCATATAACATTAACCTCAGCACCTCTGATGTGTCTATTGCAAAAAAGATAGCTCAGCGGGTCAGAGCATCAAGCGGCGGCTTAATGTATGTGAAAGCCCTCGGCATTATGCTGGAAGACAAGAACCTGGCTCAGGTTTCCATGAACCTTACGAACTTCGAAAAGACTCCTATCCATGTAGTCTTCAATCTGGTAAAGACAGAAGCCGAACGCTACGGCGTGTCTATTGTAGGCAGTGAACTAATAGGCCTTGCACCTATGAAAGCCCTATTGGATGCTGCTGTCTATTACTTGAGACTTGAAGATTTCTCCCCAGATCGGGTATTAGAGGCCAGGATATTTAGCGAATAGGACTGCTTTCGCAAAGGTCTCAATAGGAGGCTGTGAAGAGAGTCATTGGGGCTTCGCTGGAGGTCCAAGTAAAGGTTTAAAGGTTTCGGTCGAGGTCATAGCAAAAGTTTAGGTCGAAGTTCCAGAAGTTTTCGTGGAAGTTTTAGTAAAAGCCTTCGGTCGAGGTTTTAGTGAAGATTTTCCCGGTGTATACATAGAGGCCTTGCCCGAGGTCTAGCAAAGATTCGGTTGACGCTTTGTTAAGGTTTCTGATGAGATTTCCGTAAAGGCTTTCATAGAGTTTTAGGGAATCGTCAAAAGGGAGCTACTAAACGAAAGCCGGTGATGCCTGGTGAATACCGGAGAACAGCTGATTCATGCCGATTTGCTGGTTGAAGATGCGTCGGAGGTTGTTACCTTTGCCCGAGAGGTCCCGGGTAACGGTGCAGCGGGTCCCCGCACCGGGTCTTCCATGCGTAACTTGGGAATAATCTCCGGCGGGAGCGTAGCTGCTTACCAGGGGCGCATCGTAGCAATAGGGAGAGCTCATGAGGTCAGAAAGAAAATCCGTCTGACTCAGGATGCAGAAGTGATAGATGCCAAAGGTAAAGTCATTTTGCCGGGGTTCGTGGATTCCCATACTCACCTGGTTTTTGCCGGATCTCGGGAAAAGGAGTTTATCCAAAGGGCCGAAGGCAAAACTTATCTTGAGATACTAGCAAGCGGCGGCGGGATCCTCTCAACAGTCAAGGCTACACGTGATGCCAGCCACTCGCAGCTTCTGGAAATAGGCCTTAAGAATCTCGACATGATGCTATGCCACGGAACCACCACTGTCGAGGCAAAGAGCGGTTACGGGCTGTCTGTTGAAGAGGAGCTGAAAATCCTTCGCGTTATAAAAGATCTTGATAGGCTTCACCCGGTTGACGTGGTCAGCACCTTTATGGGTGCACACGCTGTGCCCCGGGAGTATGCAGGCGACACAGAAGGCTATGTCCGGCATGTGATTGAAGAGCAGCTCCCTGCAGTCAAAGAAGAGGGACTGGCAGAGTTTTGCGATGTCTTTTGTGAGGAAGGAGTCTTCTCAGTTGAACAATCAAGGCGGATCTTAGAGGCGGGACTGGCTCTGGGCCTTCTCCCCAAGATTCATGCAGATGAAATGGGAGCAACAGGCGGAGCCGAGCTTGCAGCTGAGATCAGTGCTGTTTCTGCTGAGCATTTGCTTTACTCTTCGGAAGAAGGTATTCACAAGATGGCGGAAGCCGGGGTCATAGCGATACTCCTTCCTGCAACTTCGTTTACTCTCGGCTTCGGCCGGTACGCTGATGCCAGGGCATTCATGCGAGCAGGATGTCCTGTAGCTCTCGCTACTGACTTCAATCCCGGCACCAGCCCGACACTGTCTATGCAGTTCGTCATGAACGTGGCAGCCCTAGGCATGAAGCTCCATCCGGCAGAGATCCTTTGTGCAGCGACCATCAATGCTGCGTACGGGTTGAACCGTGGGGACTCCATAGGTAGCCTCGAGGTAGGAAAGCTTGCAGATATGGTCGTAGCAAATGTCGGCACGTATCTTGGAATCCCATATAAACCAGGCACGAATATCGTGGACAAGGTGATCAAAAGAGGAAGGCTTGTTGTAGATGAAGGGAGGCTCGTGGTATAGTGACTGAAAAAGAGGGCGGTATTGGAGAACTGACTGTCTCCGAGTATGTCCAATCTGTTGCTGAAGGGTGCCCCACACCCGGGGGCGGAAGCGTCTCGTCGTTAATCGCAAGCCTTTCATCTGCTCTGTTGTGCATGGTAGGCTCGTTAACTGCCAGGCGGCTGGAGTCGAAGAAGGCACGGGGATGTTTCGAAACCCGAGGTGACACTTGTTGTGAAGAAGAAGACCCCGAACTTGGGTTTATCCGAGAAGTCGTGAGCCGTGCCCACCGGATGAAAGAGGATTTGTTGACCCTTGCCCATGAAGATGCTGCATCTTACGACAGAGTAATCGCTGCTTACAGGTTAAGCAAAGATACTGAAGAAGAGAAGCAGGCAAGGTCCCAGGCTATTCAAGACGCATTTAAAGGCGCGTGTCTTGTCCCGGCTAAAGTCGTCAAGCTTTCCCTGGAAGCGCTGCGCCTTTCAGAGGCCATGGCTGAACACGGGATGAAGAGCGCTTTGTCAGACGTTGCGGTTGCATGTCTTGCTGCCTGGGCCGGAATGCGCGGCGCATACTTCAATGTTAGGATTAACTTAGAGTGCATCAAGGACGAGCCTTTCGTCCGACAGATGCAAGATGACGTGACAAGCTGCTTATCTCAAGGCCGCGATATTTACGAGAGAGTTATGGCTCGTATGGAACAGGAGCTGTAGGTTTCACGTTTGAACCTGTAGGTTTTACGTTTGGAGCTCTAGGTTTCACGTTTAGGGGCTAACTAAGGGTTCGCGATACAAAGCAAATCCGAACCGGTCTGAATAGAAGAGGGGTGATGTGATATGTCTAGAAAGGCTCTTGTTGTAATAGACATGCTGCGCGACTTCCTCGAGCCTGACGGCAGGCTCTACATTGGCCCTACATCAAAGGATGTAATCGAAGCGGTAAGGCAAGAGGTTGAGAAGGCCAGGGCTTCCGGATGGCCGGTAGTCTATATATGTGATTCTCACAGCGAAGATGATTCTGAGTTTGAGATGTTCCCGTCCCACTGTGTTACCGGGACTCCCGGTGCAGATGTAGTCGATGAGCTGAAGCCTCGTCCGGGGGATAAGACCATTCCCAAGCGACGCTACAGCGGTTTCTTCCAGACAGACCTGGACCTTACCTTAAGAGAGCTTGGTGTAGACGAGATCGTACTGGTAGGCGTTTGCACAAACATTTGTTGTCTATACACTGCAGCAGACGCCAGGAACCTGAACTACAAAGTCACAGCCGTTAGAGATGCCATGTCATCTTTTGACGAAGCTGCACATGAGTACGCTTTGAAAGAAATGGAGAAGACTCTCGGTGTAACCGTCATTTAACGCCTTTTCAACTAAGCCGCCAAAAGTGTTGCCAAGGAGGGAACGCTTTCGTGGAAAGCAGCATATCACAGCGAAAGAAACATCATAATGCCCGTGCTCTCGTTATTGAGTCCCAACAGGATCTGATTTCTGCCATTCAAAAAGTCGGTGCCTCTCCCCACGGTACCAAGATCATGTCTGAAAAAGGCATGCTTCGGGCGATCCTGCTTGAGGAGATAACCTTTAAACAGGCAATAATCATCAAACAGGAAATGCTGTCAAAAGGGGGAGACGCTGCTGTACACGCTAAGGTAGCCGCTCTTACCGGTGATTATACGGATGTCCTGCTCATGGGCACACTCAGGCAGCTTCAGAGGGCAGCGGAAGGCCTCATGCGCCAACCTTTCGGTTTGCGTCGGATTGGAGAGGAGATCCTGGAGGTCCTGGACGCACTGGAACCCTCCGCCGGCAGGATCCTTCAACTCGGAGAGCATACCCTGGAGCTAGGCAGCAAGACCTATGTCATGGGCATTCTCAACACAACACCTGACTCGTTTTCTGACGGCGGCAAACGCATGACTGTGGAGAGAGCGGTAGAACACGCCTGGCGTCTTGTGGAAGAAGGGGCGGACATTATTGATATCGGCGGCGAATCCACAAGGCCGGGTTCTATGCCTGTTCCTGCAGAAGAAGAAATCCAGAGAGTGGTTCCGGTTATTGAGGCCCTCGGAAAGGACTTTCCGGCACCTATCTCAGTGGACACATATAAGAGTGAAGTAGCAGAAGCAGCTCTCGGCGCAGGCGCGCATATGATTAACGATATTTCAGGCCTGACGATAGACCCTCGTCTCGGAGAGGTTGTGGCGGAAGCCAAAGTCCCCATTGTCATTATGCACATGAAAGGCCGGCCAAAAGATATGCAGGAGAATCCGCAATACGAGTCGGTCGTATCCGAGGTGGCAAGATTCCTCCGTGATGCTGCCGAGAAAGCTAAAGAATATGGTATACCCGCAGAAAACATAATCATTGATCCGGGGATCGGGTTTGGCAAAACCTGCGCCCACAATCTTGAGCTCCTTAGGAAGCTCAAGGAGCTAAGAAGCCTAGGTTATCCGATTCTCATAGGCACATCCCGCAAAGGATTCATAGGACGGACGCTGGGACTTCCGGTGGAAGACAGAGTCGAAGGCACGTCTGCCACGGTTGCCCTTGCGATAGCGTCCGGTGTGGATATTGTCCGTGTTCACGATGTAAAGCAGATTACCAGGGTGGCTCGGATGTCTGATGCTATCGTAAGGGGAGGGAGCGCCTGTGAAGAGTGACAAGATAACCTTGCGCAACATGGTGTTCTACGGGTATCACGGGGTATTCGAAGGTGAAAAGGAGCTGGGGCAGAGATTTGAAGTTGATGTCGAGTTGCATATGGACCTTTCGGTTCCCGGGCAAACTGATGACCTGGAGCAGGGGATTAATTACGTCGACGTGTACACGATCGTGCAAACTATTGTCCAGGAGAGGACTTACGATTTGGTCGAAGCTGTAGCCGAGAACATTGCAGAGACGATCCTTGATGCATACTCAGTGGATTATGTTGTCGTAAGGGTGAGAAAGCCCAGTGTCGCAATGGGCGGCGTAATAGACTATGTTGAGGTTGAAATTACAAGGCCAGGCCGGAGGTGACAGCAACGTTCGCACGCGCATATCTGGGATTCGGCTCTAACCTGGGAGACAGAAGAGACAATATCGCAAAAGGCCTTGCCATGCTGCGTGAGTCCCGAAAGGTGGAGATCGTCAAGGTATCGTCTCTCTACGAGACAGAACCTGTAGGCTACACTGATCAGGGGTTGTTCCTGAACGCTGTTGCCTTGGTTGAGACAGAGCTTTTGCCCGACGGCCTGCTGGCACTGTGCAAAGATGTAGAGGTCAAAGTAGGCCGCAAGCCAACTGTAAGGTGGGGGCCGAGGGTCCTCGATATAGACGTTCTCATGTACTTTGCAGAACCCTCCGACTCTCTGCCTAACCAGAGTGCAGACAGCATCCAGGCGGGCTGCACCGGGATAAGCCGTAATCAGTTAGGCAGCACCGAGATAAAGATTAACACTCCGTCCCTCTCCATTCCGCATCCCCGCATTTGGGAGAGAGGCTTTGTCATCATTCCCTTAGCTGAGATAAATCCTGATCTTCCGGCGCCTGATGGATGTAAGGCGGAATCGCTCCTACGAGACTTCAACACCTGGACAGGCCTTCAACTGTCTGAAGCAGGAATGGGCTGGAAAGGCCCGGGCTCAGGACGTGACGGATGGAAAATCATCAGGTTTCCTGAAGTTGACTCGACGAACAGCGTAGCTGTGAAATTCGCGTCAGAAGGCGCTCCCTGCGGAACTTGCGTTATTGCGGAAACCCAGACTTCGGGTAGGGGCAGGAGAGGACGCATCTGGCATTCGCCTTCAGGCGGGCTATGGCTTTCAATAATTCTCAGGCCGAGGCTAAAACCACAAGATGTAGGCTGGCTGTCTCTTATTGCAGGTGTTGCAGTATCCTCTGCTATTCGAGATATCTTCCGGCTTCCCGCGGTAGTGAAGTGGCCTAATGATGTGCTTATCTCCGGAAAGAAAGCCTGCGGGATATTGCCTGAAACAAGGTTTATCGGCGATAGAATAGAGTTTGCTGTTGTCGGAATAGGGGTTAATGTGGCGGTTCGCAAGGATCTCCTCCCGCCTGAGGTTAGGGAGACATCCGGGAGCCTGATAAGCCCCGATCATCCTCATGCTCGTGAGGCCCGCGAAGCATTGACACTGGCGATCTTGGACAACTTTTATTCGCTGTACAAACAGTTTTTATCTGACGGGTTTTTGGGGATACTGCAAAAGGTAAGAGAATACTGTGACATGCTGGGACGAAAAGTCATAGTCTCCGGGCTTGAAACTCCTATTTACGGTGTTGCAGCGGACATAGCCTCTGATGGCGGGCTCATTATTCGTACCGAATCAGGGGAAAATGTCCATGTAGTCGCAGGTGAGGTCACCATCGGGGTTTCAGGGATAAGTTAACCGGTCAATAGCGCTTCCTTTAGAGCCTAAGCAGGTTTAAGGGAAATCCTTTTACGAGCAAGCAGTCTGTGAACTGTGACGAAGAGGTGGCATGGGAAATGCCTTCAAAAATCCTGGCCCTTGTCATTGCTCTAGTTGCCGGCATATCCATGGCGATACAGGGGTCAATAAACAGCAGACTCGGGCAAACCATCGGTAATTGGGAAGCTATTCTCATAGTGCATGTAGTAGGCCTTGCTACTATCCTCATAATCTTGTTCGTGTTCGGTGCAGGCAAGGGAGATATCGCCCGTGTCACTGAGGCGCCATGGTATTTTTCGCTTGGCGGTCTCATAGGCGTGCTTATTGTCTGGGGCGTTGTCTCCAGCATACCCAAGCTAGGTGTAGCCATAGCAACTACCTCGATTATTGTAGGACAAACCCTCACAGCCCTCATTATAGACCACTTTGGGCTTTTCGGCCTCGATCCCACGCCTTTCACATGGTTTAAAGGACTCGGCCTGGTTCTTTTGGCTGCAGGTGCAGGATTGCTGTTGAGCTGAGTTGCGCCAAGCCAAGCTGAGATCGGTTTTATGCTGGGCCTAGATATCTCTTGGCTAGACCGGAGCTTCCTTTCTGGTGGGCTGGGACTGACCTTCCGCAAAGCAGGTTTCCGCGCTCATAGAACCTATTGCGGGCCAAAATCATAGCCTTAAGCTGCACTTCAGAAATATCAGCAGACTTACAATATTACTAAAAAATAGCAGGAAATTTTAGAAGTCTATAGAAGATTCCCTTGCTGTACGTATGTATGACAGCAGAGTCTTGGCATTGTGTCCGGAAGGATAATACTGGGTGAGCAGTGTTCTGCTACCGGTAGCTGTCAGTGACTTATGTCAATGGCGTCGGGAGAGGAGTAGATGCTGACATAGTTGGGAGGGAGGGTAATGTCGAATCCCAGTTATCCAGGAGCCTCAAGGAAAGGCGAGCCTTCTCCATCCCGGGAGCTAAAACAATTCGGATATACGCATTCATTCTTCGTGGATTCCTGCGAATGGCATCATACGATGGGTATCCTGTATAGGCCCGAAGTGCTGTTTGACAGGATGCTGAGGTTTCTCACTCATGCCTGTAGAGCTGACCGTGCTATGCTGATAATGAACGTCAACGCATCCCCTTGTGATGAGGCAAGCAGGATTTACGTCCACCCTGAACCCGTTTCAGAGGAAGAGACAAAGCTATGGGAATATGTGGCAACTTACGTTAGGGAAAGTGTCAGGCTGGGGATTCCTCTAAGCCTCCCGGAGAGTCTACGAGATGCGCTTAGTCTTGGAACCGGTCTAATATCTCCGCCTTTAGATCTAAATGGAGGTACATCGATAGTTTCGGTGTTTGCCAACTCTTCATCTCCTCCACTGGATTCTGAGGATGAGGCAACGTTCTCTCGTCTTATAAGAACATGCCCACGTAGATTGCGTGCAACAGCCTCTCTTGAAGAGCCGGAGCTTGTGCAAAAGAGGGTTTCAAGGATTTTGAGAACTCGCAACATCCTTCTATCAGTCAGCGAAATGTGTAGCACAATCGATAGTCTGGTTGAACTCGCGGTCGATTTAGGCCTGGCTGAATCTGCTTGCGTTCGAATCCTCGATGAAAACGCAGGTTTGCTCAAGTTGGTTGCGTCAGCAGGCGATTCGGAGGCTCCTGAACTCAGCTCTCATGTCCCGGCTTCCGGGTGTTCGATTATTCGTATCCCTTCATCAACAGTGATTCCCAGGCTTATAAGGCCTTATCAATGCCATGTTCTAGAGCAGTCCGGGTATTCTTCTGCGATTTGTGCATCCTTTTCACACCGTTCTGGGGAACTAGGGGTCATGTCCCTGTTAAATCCTCCTGACCGAGGCTTGAAGCCTGCGGACATGAGGATCATTCGTGGTGTTGCTCAGGCTGTTCAGAGAGCTTTTTGGGAAACTCAATTATTTGATTCAGGTAAGAAGACATGGGATAAGACTCCCTTCTTACAGTACGCTTCCATTGTCAGCAAGGTTTCAGATGATGTTACGTACATTGCCAGGGAGCTTTTGGCCTGCCTCAGAAAGGCCGTCTGCTTCCAGGTCGGTGCTTTTGTCGGCTGTCAGAATGGATACGAAGTGATCTCAGTGCTTTTTACGTCCGTTGATCCTCTGGTTGCCGGCCTCTCCGAATCGAAACGAAGTAATAGAGCATATGATGCTGACGGGCACACCGAATCCAATGGTACGTCAACCGGTATTGTGCTGGGAGATCCTCAAGCTCAAGAATGGGCGGAGAAAGCCCTTAAGCACTTAGAGCCCGATGTAAAATGCATTCATATCCGGCCTTTCTACATGCATGGAAGCAGATGGCCTTCATGCTTGGCGGTGCCCCTTGTCAGCGCAGGAGACACTGTCGGGTGTTTTATCATTGGTAGGCCCGAAGGATACAGGTTTTACAGCGAAGATATAGATTACTGTGAAGATATCCGCCGCGACCTGGCGTTATTGTGGGATCACTCTATGGCTCGCATAAGGCTTAAGATTGCTCCGGCCGCGGGGGCTATGTTGGAACGCATAGCGACTTTAGAACAATTGGCGGTAGGAGCCGCTCACGAAATAAAGAACCCTCTTTCGGTTATTAAAGGTTATATGCAAGTGATGCAGCAGGAAGATGCGCTGCCCCCTGAGGTGAGACAGACAATTGAACGCTTGCTCTGGCAGGTGGAGCAGATAGGCATGCTCTCAGATGACCTTGCAAGCCTTGCAAAGCTTAGCATTTCAGAGCCTGTACCGAGTGCTCTTCCTAAGCTCTTGGATGAGATCCTTGACGCGCTTGAGTCGCAAGTTGCGGGTACCGGTATTTCTATAGTTCGCGACTATCCTGAGTATGTTCCTGAAATACTTGCAGATGCAGGTAAACTGCAGCAAGCATTCTCAAACATCTGTAGAAATGCCATTGAAGTGATGAGTGAAACCGGGGGCGAGCTTCGCGTTACCTTAACTGTTTCAGATGATAGACAGTATGTTGAGGTAGAATTCAAAGACACAGGCCCTGGGATATGCAGTGAAGCAATGGCGATGTTGTTCACGCCTTTCTTCACCACGAAGAAACATGGGACAGGCCTCGGGCTCAACATATCCAGATACATCGTGGAATTACATGGTGGGACAATAAGAGCGGAGAATGCAAAAGACCGAAAAGGCGCCATATTCACGGTAGTCCTGCCTACAACTTGTAGTTAGCCTAAAAACGTTGTGAAATAAAAGCCTATGACACAAACGCTTATGACACAAACGCTTATGAAGTAAACGGTCATGGAGTAAATGCTT
>ERZ773359.5961-NODE-5961-length-11198-cov-4.777439_pt1 | contig 11198 bp, 14 predicted proteins | sample MGYA00374955_ERZ773359 | MGnify/ENA primary metagenome ERZ773359 (study PRJEB29098, sample SAMN04486028) | biogas fermenter metagenome | study: EMG produced TPA metagenomics assembly of the Biogas fermentation microbial communities from Germany - Plant 4 DNA1...
TTAAAAATGTTATTTGTAGTCGTCAAAATATTGAGCAACTGACATAAAAAGCTTTAAAGAGGTTAAAAGACTATCTCGAAAAACTGGAAGAAGGTAAAAAATTAACAAAGAAAAAGAAATAAATATTGAACAAAAATTATAATTAGTTCATAAATATTTGTCTTTTTTTTATAACTTTGTTATAATTACATTAATCAAATACAATTGTATATGAAAAACGATAATGAGGACGTAGTAGTAAAAGTAATTATTTATAGAGAGCTAGTGGTTGGTGGAAACTAGTAATAATCTTTTATGAATTCACCCTCTAGTTTTATACTCAAAAAGTATAACGGTAACGCGTTAAAGTTTTAAGTGTGTAGAGCAATCTACAAATTAAGGTGGTACCGCGTCATCACGTCCTTAAGTTGGACGTGATTTTTTTAGAATAAGGAGGAATTAGCATGAAAGATAAAATTCAGATTATGAAAAAAGAAGCTTTAGAAAAATTAGAAGCATGTAATAGTTTAAAAGAACTACAAGATATCAAAGTTTTATTTTTAGGAAAAAAAGGGAAAACACATGAAATTGCAAATGAAATTAAAAGTTTGGATTCTTCGCAAAAAAAAGAAGCAGGTATGTTATTAAATGAGTTTAAAAATTACTTTAATGAACTTTTTGAAAAAACACAAAAAAGGTTAGAAAAAGAAGAATTAGATAAGAAGTTAAAAGAAGAAACAATCGATATTACTTTGCCGGGAACTAAAGTAAATGTGGGAACAACACATCCATTAACGATGATAATCGATGAAATTGAAGAGTTGTTTGTTAGTATGGGATATGATGTTGTAGAAGGACCAGAAATAGAAAGTGATTTATATAATTTTGAAAAATTAAATATTCCAAAAGATCATCCAGCTCGTGATATGCAAGATAGTTTTTATATTACAAATGAGATGTTGCTCCGCACTCAAACTTCACCAGTTCAAGCTAGAGTGATGGATGCCAATTTAGAAAAAGGCCCAATTAGAATTATATGTCCTGGTAAAGTGTATCGTAAAGATGACGATGATATGACGCATTCTCATCAATTTACACAAATTGAAGGACTAGTTATTGATGAGAAGATAAGTATCGCACACTTAAAAGGGACACTTGAAGTGTTTGCTAAAAAAATATTTGGGGAAAATCGTGAAATTAGATTTCGTCCAAGTTTTTTCCCTTTTACGGAACCAAGTTTAGAAGTTGATGTATCATGTTTTAAATGTGGTGGTAGTGGATGTCCGATTTGTAAATATACGGGATGGATTGAAATTTTAGGAGCAGGTATGGTTCATCCAAATGTTCTTCGTGCTTGTGGTTATGATCCTGAAAAATATAGTGGCTTTGCTTTTGGAATGGGACCTGAAAGAATTGCAATGTTAAAATATTGTATTAATGATATTAGACATTTTTATACAAATCATATCCATTTCTTAAACAATTTTGACCGTATAGAAAGGGATGACATGAATGAAAGTAAGTAAAAGTTTTTTATGTGATTATATCGATATTAAAAATATAGATTTTAATGAAATTGCGGAAAAAATGGTCTTTCTTGGTAATGAATATGATAGTGTTAGTAAAATTAGTGAAGCAACAAACTTAGTAATTGGTAAGGTGCTTGAAAAAAAAGATCATCCAAATTCCAATCGACTAAGTGTTTGTATGGTTGATATTGGAGATGGAAACACTTATCAAATTGTTTGTGGAGCACCTAATGTTGATGCAGGTCAAAAAGTGATTGTGGCCAAAGTTGGAGCGACTTTGCCTGGAGATATTGTTATCAAAAAAACAGTCATTCGAGATGTTGAATCTAATGGAATGATCTGCTCATTAGCTGAACTTGGTCTTGAAAAGAAATTCCTAAGGGAGGAAGATATTGAAGGTATTCATGTACTTCCAGAAGATGCTCCTATTGGCGAAGATGCAATTAAGTATTTAGGGTATGATGATGAAGTAATCGATTTTGATTTAACTGCTAATCGTGGCGATTTATTAAGTATGATTGGAATGGCATATGAAATTGGTGCTATTTATGATTTAGAGGTAAAGTATCCTGAAACAAAAGTAGAAGAAGTTGGAGAAGATATAAGTCAAACTCATACTTTGAATGTAGAAACACCAAATTGTACTCATTTTATTGTTAAAAGAGTTAATAATGTTAAAATCGGTGAAAGCCCCAAATTTATTAAAAATCGATTAATGGCGTGTGGTATTCGACCAATTAACAATGTTGTTGATATCAGTAACTATGTAATGTTAGAAACAGGCCATCCACTTCATTTTTATGATGCTCTAAAATTAGGTACTCATCTTGGAGTTAGAATGGCAAAAGATGGTGAATCAATTGTTACGCTTGATAAAAAAACAAGAACATTAACGAAAGACGATATTGTCATTACTAATGGTAAGGAGCCTGTAGGGTTAGCCGGTGTAATGGGGGGATATGATACTGAAGTAACGGAAGATACTAAAGATATTATTATTGAAGCGGCAATATTTAATCCTACAAACATTAGAAACACCTCAAAAAGAATACTTAGAAGTGAAGCAAGTAATCGTTATGAAAAAGGAATTAATAAAGACATTGCACTATACGCTGTAAAAAGAGCGTGCTACTTACTTAATAAATATGCTAGCGGGGAAGTTATTAAAGGTGAAATACTTTATGATTCAACTTCTAAAATGGAAAGAAAAGTAACAATTACTTTAGAAAAAATTAATACAATTTTAGGGATGAATTTGAGTGTTGAAGAAATTTCTGATGTATTTAGAAGATTGAAGTTAGACTATGAATTAGATGAAACTACTTTTGTAGTTACCATACCATCTAGAAGGTTAGATTTAAATATTGCTGAAGATTTAATTGAAGAAGTTGGACGAATCATTGGTTATGACCGCGTTAAATCAATGCTTCCGATAACTACAATGAAAAAAGGAAGCCTTACTCCCAAAATGCAATTTGTAAAAGGGATTCGTAAAAGATTACAAGCTTTAGGTCTTAAGCAAGTAATTACTTATTCATTAATTAGTGAAGAAATGAGTACTTTATTTATTAATGAACCAAAAGAACTTGTAAAATTAAAAGAACCAATTAGTATTGATAAAAGTATTATGAGAAACAGCTTAATACCGTCACTTTTAAATGTATATCATTATAATGAAGCAAGAAGCATTAAAGATGTTCATATTTTTGAAATTGGTTCTCGTTATTACAAAGAAGGCGAAGAATATATTGAAAAAAATACTTTAGCTGGTTTACTATCTGGAACATATTTGGAAAATAAGTGGCAAAGAAAAACCATTGAAGTTGATTTTTACTTAGTTAAAGGAATAGTTGAAAATTTACTTAACTATTTAGGTTTTGAAAATCGTTATACATTTGAAAAAGAATGTTTAAAAGATATGCATCCAGGAAGAAGTGCCATTATTAAAATTGGCCTAGATAAAGTTGGTTTCTTAGGTGCTGTTCATCCTCGTTTGTGTCAAAATGAAGTATATGTTTTTGAACTAGATTTAGAAAAAATAATGGAGTTAAAAGTTCGGGGAATTAAATTTAAAGAACTAAGTAAGTATCCATCAATTAATAAAGATTTGGCCTTCATTGCTGATAAGCATATTAATTCAGAAGAAATTGTTCAAGTCATTAAAAAAGCGGGGGGAAAATTATTAACAAAAATAGATGTATTTGATGTATATGAAGGGCCAAATTTAGAGGAAAACAAAAAATCAATCGCTTATTCCTTAGTATTTAGTGATCCAACAAGAACTTTGATTGATGAGGAAGTAACAGAAGTGTTTGAAAAAATTATTAAAGAGGTAGAAAATAAACTAGGGCTAAAATTGAGAGATAAATAAAATTAGAGGCAAAAGCCTCTTTTTTTATTTAAAAATATAAATTGGTATTAATGATTGATAAACTAACTGATTAGAACCATATAGCAGATAACTCATAATTGGTTTGTTTTTTTAATAAACTAAAATAAGGTGAGAAAATGATTAATTGGTTAAGATCTTACTTATTAGAAGAAGAATTTGCTGTTACAATTTTAAAAAATAAGGTTAATGTTGTTAATTATACCAATATAGATCATTTTGATATTAATAAGGTGATTATTAAGTATAATAATGGCATATTAAAAATTACAGGCAATAATTTAGTTGTTTCTAAACTTTTGAATGATGAAATATTAATTACTGGTGATATAAAAAATATAGAATTGGGGTAAAATATGGAAAATAAATTTAAATCATTTTTAGAAAATAAAATTATTATTAGAATTGAAGGGAAAAATATTAATCGGTTTCTTAAAAGATTAATAAAGCATAAGGTGGAACTACTAGATGTAAAATATATTAATCAAAATAAAGTTGATATAAAAATAAAAGCTAATGATTATCCTAAAATAGAAAGATTAAAATCAATATATGATATATCAATAGTAGATGCTGAAGGTTTAATAAAAATAAAAGCGCTTTTAAAAATAAATTCCGTTTTAATAATAACTTTTTTAATGGGAATAATATTACTGATTTTCTTAGCAAATATTATTTTTGATATAGAAGTTATTCATACAAATAAAGAACTTAGAACTTTACTTTTAAATGAACTAAAAGAAAGTGGGATTGACAGATTAAAACTTCAAAAAAGTTATCAAGATATTCAAAAAATAAAAAAAAGGATTTTGGAAGAATATAAAGACCAAATAGAGTGGTTGGAAATTGAAAAAGTAGGAACCAAATATCTTGTTCGTGTTGAAGAAAGAAAACTTTCCCCACCTATAGAAGAAATACCAAATCGTCATATTGTTGCGAAAAAAAATGCGGTTATTAAAAAAATAGAAGCACAATCAGGAGAAATTGTAAGAGAAATTAATGATTATGTTAAAGCAGGGGATGTTATTATCTCTGGTGAAATAAAGTTATATGATCAAGTTAAGAAAGTAATAGGTGCCAAAGGAAAAGTATATGGCGAGGTATGGTATCAAACAAAAGTTACATATCCACTTACAAGAAGAATTGAAACACCGCTTTCTAATTTTAAAAAAGTATTAGTTATTAATTTTTTAAATACAAGAATCGAATTATTTAATTTTAAGTCCTTTAAAGAGAAAAAAATAGAGGTTAACAATATTTTTAAAAATTCATTACTTCCAATTTCATTAGATTTAGAAAAACAACAGGAAATGAAAGTAATTGAAGAGATAAATACAATAGATGAGGCTATTGCTAAGGCGGCAGAAAAAGGGAAGGAAAAAATTGAAGAAAGGTTGAAAGAAGATGAATATATAATTAGTCAAAAAAATTTGAAAATAGATGTAAAAGATAGTACAATAATTGTAGAAATGTTTTATGTTGTGTATGAAGATATTACTAGTTATCAAAAAATAGAAAATATCATAGAAAATAATGAAGAATAGAGGTTTAATATGGAAAAGGTCGCTAAAGCAGCTATTATCAATTTATTTAGAGAAGTATGGCCGATGATACTAATCTTTTGTGTAGTTAGTGTATCTCTTCGATTAGTATATCTAGTAAAATCTCAAACAAAATTTGTATTGTATAAAGAATTGTTTTATTTAGCATTTTTGATTTATATAATGCTACTTTTTCATATTGTAACTTTTCAAGATGTGGGTTGGTCAACTTCCAATTTTATACCTTTTAAAGAAATATTTAGATATGATTTTGGTAGTCGCTTATTTTTTAAAAATGTCATTGGAAATATGATTATGTTTATGCCATATGGATTTTTTGTATCATATTTTATAAAATTAAAAAAATCATATTTAATACTATTTTTATCATTAATTGTTTCAATAACAATCGAAACTACGCAACTAGCTATTGGTCGAGTATTTGATATAGATGATATACTTTTGAATGTGTTAGGCGGAATGATTGGTTTTTATATATATTTGGTGTTTGTTAAAATAGTTGATATATTACCTTCATTCTTGAAAAAAGCATATATTTATAATATAATATTATTGTTGATAATTATAATAGGAATTGTTTTATTTATTTTAATATAACAAGGGGGCACTTAAATGAATAATGTTGGTTTCTATAATGAAACAAATAAAGAAATTAAAGAATTGGATGAAGTAGAAAAAGTGGTTCATTATGCTTTAGAAAAGGAAAATGTACAAAATGCAGTTTTTAATATTATTTTTGTAGATGATATGTATATTACAGCAATTAATCATGAATTTCGTGGAATTAATGGTTCAACTGATGTTATTGCTTTTGCTCTTGAAGATGTAAATCTTGATCTTGGAGATTATCGCCTCCTTGGTGATATTTATATTTCAATTGATACAGCAGAAAGACAAGCCAAAGAATATGGCCATAGTTTACTTAGAGAAGTATCTTTTTTAGCCGTGCATGGACTTTTACATTTATTAGGATATGATCACAAAAATGAAGAAGAAGAAAAAATAATGTTTGAGAAGCAGGAGATGATTTTAGATGGATATGGAATTACGAAATAAGCAAAAGAAGCGAGGAATAAAACGTTTTATTAATAGTTTTAAGTATTCATTTGATGGACTTAAGTATGCTTATAAATATGAACAAAGTTTGACAATTCATTTTGTAGTTGCAATATTAGTAATTATTGCTGGGATCGTTTTAGAAATTAGTTTAACTGAATGGTTAATGTGTTTTTTTTTAATGGGAATTGTTATGGCAACTGAACTTATTAATACTTCAATTGAAGCAGTTATTGACTTGGCTTGTCCGAAAATTCATCCGCTTGCTAAGGTTGCCAAAGATACTGCTTCGGCTGCAGTGTTTGTGTTTTCAACGGTGGCTTTTATTAGTGGTTTAATTATTTTTGTACCAAAAATTATATCTATGATAGAAATAATGATGTAGGTGAGATAATGAAAGAAAAATTAACTAACCTTTTAAAAAATGCTTATGCTCCTTATTCTAATTATAAGGTTGCGGCATTAGTAGTGACTAAGGATGGAAATGTTTTTAGTGGGGTAAACGTTGAAAATGCGTCATACGGTGCGACGATTTGTGCTGAGAGAAGTGCTATTTTAAGTGCTGTTTCATCTGGTTATCGGAAAGGTGACTTTAAAGAATTATATGTTATGGTTGAAAGTGATAAATTAGCGTTCCCTTGTTTTTTATGTCGGCAAGTGATAGTGGAATTTTTTAATATGGATGATAAATTGCATTTAATGAATCAAAATGAAGAAAAAACTTATTTAATGAAAGATATTATTGTTCATCCGTTTTCAAGCGAGGATTTAAAATGAAATCAGGTTTTGTTGCTATTGTTGGCCGACCAAATGTTGGAAAATCAACCTTAATAAATAATATTGTTGGAAGCAAAATTGCTATAACTTCTAATAAACCTCAGACAACAAGAAATATTATTCAAGGGGTCTACAATGAAAAAGATGTTCAAATTATTTTTGTTGATACTCCAGGTATTCATAAACCCAAACATAAATTGGGTGAGTATTTAAATAGGCAAGCATATTACAGTATTAATGATGTTGATGTTGTAGTTATGCTCGTTGATGTTAGTGAAAAAATAGGACCAGGAGATAAATTTATTATTGATTCGTTAAAAAAAGTTGATAAACCTGTAATTCTTGTTTTAAACAAAATTGATATATTAAAACGTGAAGAATTATTACCTATTATTGATGAATATAAAAAACTTCATGATTTTGCAGAAATTGTTCCTGTGTCGGCTTTAAAAAAAGATAATATTAATCGTTTTATAGAAGTTTTAAAAAAATATCTAAATGATGACATTAAATATTATCCGGATGAACAAATTACTAATAGATCAACAGAATTTTTAATTGCTGAAATAATAAGAGAAAAAGTTTTGCATTTAACTGAAGAAGAAATTCCACATTCAATTACTTGTGTAATTGAGCAAATAAAAAAAGAAAAAAATAAATATATAATTAATGCGGTTATTGTTGTTGAACGAGATTCGATCAAAAAAATTATTATAGGAAAACAAGGACAAATGATAAAAAAAATTGGAACACTTGCTAGAAAAGAAATTGAAGCATTACTTAACAGCAAGGTTTATTTAGAACTTTTTGTCAAAACTGTCAAAAATTGGCGCGAAAAAGAAAGGTATTTGAAAGAATTTGGATTTACAAACTTTGAATAAATTGTATAAAAAATCCATAAATTAATCACCATATAAATAGAAAGGTGGTTATATTATGGATAAAAGAGAAGTATTATGGAGTTTGTTTAGTAAAACAGGAAAAATTGAATATTATTTGAAGTATAAGGAGGAAATAAAAAAAGATGAAAGTAGAGGTAGAAAATAGATTAAAAATTGGTGGTATTTATCGTCATTTTAAAGGTCAAAAATATAAAGTTTTAGCACTCGCTTACGATAGTGAAGATCATAATCGAAAACTTGTGATTTATGAGGCTTTATACGATGATCATAAGATTTGGGCAAGAGATTATGATATGTTTTTATCACCAGTTGATAAAGAAAAATATCCAAATGCAACACAGGAGTACCGTTTCGAATTAATTGAAGAGTAGTTGGTGGTTTTTATGATTACTAAAGTTGAAGGGATAATCATAAATACTAGTGATTATAGCGAAAGTAGTAAGATTTTAAATATTTTAACCAAAGAGTATGGTATTATTGGCGTAATTGCTAAAGGTTGTCGAAGATTAAAAAGTGAACTCCGTATGGTAAGTGAAAAACTTATATACGGTAGTTTTAATTTATATTATAAAGAAGGGAAAATTTCAACCTTAATAAGTGTTGATGTTATTAATAATTTTAAAGAAATTAGAAAGGATATTATAAAAATAAGCTATGCCAGTTTTTTATTGGAACTAGCTCAACAAGTTTATAAGCAAAATCAACATCCAGAAGTTTATGATTTATTAATTAATAGTTTAACAAAAATAGATGAAGGCTTTGATCCTATGGTTATCACCAATATTGTTGAGTTGAAATATTTGGATTACCTAGGAGTTACACCCATATTAGATTGTTGTGCTAGTTGTAGTAAAACTAATTCTATTGTTAGTATTTCCGTTTTAAAAGGTGGATATGTTTGTAGCAATTGTAGAACAACGGAACCTTTAGTTAGTGAAAAAACTATTAAAATGATTCGAATGTTTTATTATGTTGATGTTTCTAAAATTTCCAAAATAGATATTAGTGATAAAGTTAAAAAAGAAGTAAATCATTTTTTAGACCAATATTATAGTGAATACACAGGTTTGTATTTAAAAAGTAAAGAATTTTTAAAAAATTTATATGAGATAAGTTAATATATAATAACAAATATTAAGCAAATAAATAATTTGTAATTGACAAACATCTAATTTTACTATATATTATTAGTAATAACAATTGTATACATCAATGCGATGATGGGGTTGGCATCCCGGAGCAATATATCAAAGAGAGATTCTTTTAGAATAAGTAAGGTGGAACCGCGGGGAGACTCGTCCTTACCTACATTCTAAAAGTTTTTTTTATAAGAAGGTGAAAAATGGTTAAGATAGGTATTTGTTTTCCGCAAAACGATTATGAAAATATGGAATTTGCTGAATTTAAAAAATATCTTTTAATGTTTAAAGCGGAAGGAATTTATAGTTTTGACTTTTATACTAATATGTTTTTAAATAATGATGAAAATTTAAAAAGGTTATTAATCTTTTTAAATGAGCATGATATTAAAATTACGTTTCATTATTATTCAGTGGATAAAAATAATTTTATGCAATACCAACAGGATTTAATAAGAATTAGAAATGTTTTAGACATTTATAATATCAATTATCCTATAACCATCGTATTTCATGCTCAACCTTATGAAAGTAATTTTAACAAATATGAGCATTTAGAAAACATTGCTAAAGAATTTGAAAAATTAAGCGAGTTTGCTCGAAATTTAAATTTTGTTATTTTAGTAGAAACATTATCTTACAATCATCCAAAAGGAAATAATATTGGTGATGATATAGATGAATTAATATTTTTGACAACAAATGTCAAAAGCAATAATTTTGGATTTTGCTGGGATGTTGGGCATACAAGATTAAATCATATTGAAAATAAAATACATCTTTATTTACCCAAAATATTGCTAGACAAAGTAAAGTTTACTCATATTCATAATGTAATTGTTGAAAAAGATAAAACTATTGATCATGTTCCACTTACTAATTTAGAATTACAAAAAGAAGAGATTAAATATTTAATTAAAAATAATTATGATGGAATTTTTTCGTTGGAATTTGCAACTAAAAATTTAAGAGAAAACATTTATATATATATTGACAGCATAAAAAAACTGCGCCAATTAATTGAAGAAATAACAGATTAAATGGAGGTATTAAAATGAATGTTTTAATTTTATCATCATCTAGTGAGAATATAGAGCAAAAATATATTGAGCAAGCTCAAAATGTTTCAGCATTTTTAGCAGCAAAAGGATTTAATTTAATATTTGGTGGTTCTCATCGATCAATGATGGGGATATGTTATCAAGAATTTATTAAAAGAAAAAGGGATGTTTATGCTTTTACAACAAAAGAATATATAGATCAATTAAAATATTTAGAAAAAGCAAAAATAAACATAGTTGATACAACTTTTGATTTAAAAAAGTTAATGTTTGAAAAAAGTGATCTTATTATTTGTTTAGCAGGAGGTATTGGAACTTTATCAGAAATATTATCGTATATTGAAGAAGTAAGATCTAATAAACAAGATAAACCAATAATTATATATAATGAAAACAATTTTTATCATAATTTATTTGAACAGTTAAAAATATTTGAAAAAGAAAAATTTATAAGTAGTAATGTTAAATCTTTTTTTGAAATTGTTAATAATGAAAAAGAATTTGAAGACAAAATTAATAAATTAATAAAGGAGAGTGAAAAAAATGAGTAAAGTGACAATGGAAAAAATTATTAATTTGTGCAAGCAGTATGGATTTATTTTTCAAGGTAGTGAAATTTATGGAGGATTAGCTAATACTTGGGATTATGGACCGCTTGGAAATGAACTTAAGAAAAATATTAAAAATGCTTGGTTTAAGAAATTTATTCAAGAACATCCCAATAATGTTGGAATCGATGCTGCGATTTTAATGAATCCCCAAGTATGGGAAGCAAGTGGACATTTAAGTAATTTTAATGATCCG
>ERZ773359.5962-NODE-5962-length-11193-cov-8.906267_pt1 | contig 11193 bp, 6 predicted proteins | sample MGYA00374955_ERZ773359 | MGnify/ENA primary metagenome ERZ773359 (study PRJEB29098, sample SAMN04486028) | biogas fermenter metagenome | study: EMG produced TPA metagenomics assembly of the Biogas fermentation microbial communities from Germany - Plant 4 DNA1...
TTTTGGGGTGCCTTCCTTTTTTTATCCTGACTGCCTACTAAAATTATACACTAACTTATTATACTAAAAACCCCTCTCTGATTTCATTATAACAAAGAGGGGTGACAACTGTTTGTCACGGAACAAGAGTTCGGTTGAAAATTATCTTTCTAAAGACATCGCTCCATAAATTCTTTAAGATCCCGCCATAAATCTTCGAGCAGTAATTCCTGGTAACCGGCATATCCTCTTTTCAATAGCTCTCTCCCCACTTGTCTTAGGGTTTCATTTTTCAGCCTTTCCAGTTGCTTTAACCGCCCGTCCGTTAATCTCCGTTCGGAAACGGTCTTCGCATAATCCTCCAACGAGTATCGCCACAAATGAAGCGCCTCGCCAAAACGGTCCTTTAAACGGTCGGCAATTAATAGTCCTTCCGGGTCGAAGTCACCGGAATAATAAAGAACGGCACCGGTCGCGACCACCTTCTCTAAGAGGACCAGCGTCGCCAGGTTAATCTGGCCGTTGGCGCAGACCAGGGAGGGTACCGGGATCGTGAAATCGTTTTCGGCTAGCTTGTGCGCAAAATCATATTCACTGGCCGCCCCCCGCCCCCTCCCCCACCGCCACCGGTCGACAAGGGCGGAAAAGACAGCCGGGTTTTCTACCACATAAACCACACCGGTAGGACTGACAATCTGTTCAATCCGGTTCAAATTCTCCAAGGATAGTTGGAGGGTCTCCTCCTCCTGAAAGAATCCCGCCCATCCGGGGTGAAGATGCGTCCCCCTTTGTTGCCCCAATAGTCCAAAACAGATAGTATAGTTATTGATTTCAGGATTAAAAAGCCCGGCTCTATATAACAACTCAGCCTCGGCAAAAGTACTGTTAGGCTTTTCTACGTTGAAATAATGACTTAAAGCATGGAGGAGTAACTGCCGCGCCGGTCGATGCTGGTCAAAATAGTGAGGATCAGAGGTAAGTTGTGAAGCAAAAAGGGCTAGTTGAGTCCCAGCCCCAGCCATGCCGGGCAGTTTCACCAAAGCCTGGCCGACCACCCTTAAATCACGACTTAATTTTTCCCGGTCCTGCTCGTGCCGGCTAATCAGAATTTTGTAAGCATTCTCTTTCCGCTCCAGTGTATCCTGTAGCCAGCAAGCAGCGGGGGGTGGCAATTCCCGAATAATTGAAGCAAAAAAGCGCTCCCGTTCCTCCTGAGCACGAACGCGTTCCTCTTTCTTGGAAAGCATTTCTTCATCCCAATAACCATAAAAAATCTCTTCAAGACTAAAATGGTGGAACTTCGTCTTTTCAAGCGCGGTAAACAAGTCAGCTACTTTCAGCGTCACCTCATTTACACCTGAGAAATCCTTCCGTAAAAACCCGGCTAAGTCTGTTTTTTCTTCAGAGGTTAAATCTGTCAGACGGACCCGCCCGCCCAGCGCCCCTAATGATCTGTATTTCTCCTTCAAAGCGCAAAAAAGACGGTGGAGCCCGGGACGATCACGAAAGTACACCACCGCTTCCCGGAAAGCAGGTGATTCATTGGTCTTGTCTTTCTCCCGCTCTCTGGGTGCTGTTCCTTTCGGTACTCTGTCTATCTGGTTCCGCTCCATCATCTACGTTTCACCCACCTAATACCTAATCTTCTCCTGACATCGAAGATAAAGGAATCTATTCTTCGTTTTAACATCCAGGACTTAAACTGCCGGCTTAGCCATGGTCTCTCTTTCCGCCTTTATCGCTTCCTTGGTCACCAACTCCCGGACCTGCCCGTTCCAGCGGTAGCGGATCACCGAGACATAATTGGCGTTATTCGGCCGGACCAGTTCGCAAATGGAGAGCGCCGGCACGGTATCGTAATCGCCCCATAGAATCTGGGAGTTCATTATAAAATTCAGTTCCAACTCCTCCAGGAGACGGAACATGTCGCGGATGTTGTTCTCGTCCACCCCGGCAAAGGCCTCGTCCAGGGAGATCAGGCGGGGAGCGTCCGGACGGGCCGCCTCATAGCGGGCGTAAACCGCGGAAAAGAGCGGGACATACATGCCCATGGCCTTTTCACCACCGCTGAGCCGGTCAAAGGCATTGTTGGTCATTTCCCGTTTCCGCTCGCCGGTTTTGGTGTAGAAGAGCTGGAACTCAAACCACTGCCGGTAATCCAGCACCTCTTTGACCAGTGCATGAAAGGTCTTGGTCACACCGGCCTCTTCCAAGCCCTTGCGGGCTTGATTGATCTTGGAACGAAAATGCTCCGCCAGACGCTGAAAATCCTCAGACCGGAGCAGATGAGCATCAGATTTCAAAAGTCCAACCAGTTCGGCGGTGTCCATCTGTTCTTCGGTCTCTGCCGCCCGGCTCTTCCAGGCCAGGCTAAAGGTGAGACCGCTGGAGGTATTCATCGCCGCCATCAAGCGGTTCATCTTCTCGACCCACTGCTCACTGTGGTAGATTTTTGCCCGAATTTTCTTGCTGATGGTATTGGCCAAAATATCTTCAAACAACTGCCGGTCGCTTTCCCGGAGGAGTTTTTCATTTTCCGCAATGGAATCGGTTAAGAAACCGGCCAAGGTCGGGAAGTTGACGTCGCGCCCCTGGATGCGCCCGCGGATATCCAGGCGTTTCCACTCAGCCCGTGCTTGGATCAGGGCGGCGTGTTCTTCATCTGTCATTTCCCCATCCAGGAGATACTTACTACTAGGCCGACTGCCTGTCCCATCCATACCGTCCTCTTCCCCGCCGGCTTCTGGAGCCCCGCTTCCCATTCTTCCAAGCCATTCTCCCGCCAGGGCCTGCCTGTTCCAGGCTGTGGGAGCCCCGGGACTGCCTTCGTCGCTGACTGCCAGGTCAAAAAGGTACTCGAGGCTTAACCGGTACTCGGTCAATTGGGGACGCACTTCGAAGTAGTGTCTCTGCAACGTAGAGAGGTAATCCTCCCGGGTCTTGGCATCGTTCTTGTAGTCTTTGTACTCTTCCCGGATCCTTTTGGCCAGGGCTAAGGGGTCCTCCCGGACGGAACCAATAGCGACATAGCCCAGGTTATACTCATTCATGAAGCCTGCCCGGCGAATCCCTGCGAGTGCGCGGAGGAAATAGATTTTCCGCCGGAGATCAGCCAGTTTTACCCGGGTATCGGCCGCTTTTTCCTGCCCGAGCCTACTCTGAGCTGCCGCCTCTTCCCGTTCGCGGGGGATAACCGCCACCCGGGCCAGACAGGCTTCAATCTCTTTCTTGATTGACTGATAATCAGTCTTGTCCAGTGTTTCCTGGAGGTTACAGATCACCTGCTCCTCCCGGTTGATCAGCCGGTTTAGCCGGCCCAGATCGTAGCGGAGATCATCCAGGTCGGCCTCGATCTCCGCCAAATGCTCTTCCAATGACGCCAGATAACCTCGCTGCGCCAGGTATTTCGTATGGGAGGTCTCCAGTTCGCGCAGGGCATCGGCATAATCCTCAATTCTCTTTTCGGCTTCAATAAAGGCCGCCAAGTTAACGGGCAGTTGAACCCTGACGGTCAGTTCCCGGATCTCCTCCCTTGTCTGCTTGAGCCGCTGGTAACAGGTTTCCGCCCGGGCGCTTTTCTCCACTACCTCTTTCTCCTTGTTCGCCAGGGTGAGCTGGGTGTCACGCCAGGTGGCAAAGGCAGCCTCCAGGTCTTCCTTACCCGGGAAGGCCGCATATTCCGCCGCCAGTTGCCGGCCCTTTTCTTCCTGGGCCTGGATTTCCTGGTCAATCCGCATGATCTCCGCCTTCAGATCCGCAATCTCTCCACGGAGCCCGGCGATGACTTCTTCCCGGTACCGGCGGCGGGCTTCTACGCCAATATATTTACTCTGGTAAACAGCGGAGACTTCTCCTTTGAGCACCCCGCCGACGCCAAAGCGTCCCTCCTCCGTCAGGTAAAGAAGGGCCTCGGTCTCTTCAATCATAATACTCCGGAGGATCAAATCCACTTCTTCAGGCGAGACAGGCGCGTTACCATTGACCGCCGGTTGTAGCCAGTTGGCGAGATCCGCCGTCATTAGCTGGAACTTAGGAAAGAGGTAGCGATCGGCGGTTCCTTTTTCAGAAGCGCCAAGCCGTTCCCGGTATTGCGCAGGGATAAGGAGCGCGTCCAAAACACCCATGTTGGCTAGGGCTTCTTCGATCTTTCCCCGTAGTTCCTCCGAAACCTCCGGGCGGTAATCAACCGCTTGGTAAAAGGGGATAAAGGGGACCCCTGCCTCCTTGAGCCGGGCCCGGTTCCGGAGCACCTCTTCACTACGGGCGGGTTCCGGTTCCTTCCGGTGTAGCCAATCCGCAAGTTCCGCCTCTTTCGCCTGCAACTGCTCCGCCCGGCTATCCTTTGCTGCGGACAAACCGGAAATGACGCTTAAGCGCTCTTTTTCCAATTCGTCCCGGGCAGCGCGGACCACAGCCATGAAGTCGTCATAGCTGTTCTCCGGGTAATTGTTAACCATTCTCTGCAGGTGGACCATCTCCGCTTCCGGAAGAACCAACAACTGGTTCGCCTGCCGCCAAGCGTAGACCTTTTCGATGAATTCTTCTTTAATCTCAAAGAGTAGCTGCTCGGCTCTTTCCATCGTAAGCCGGGCGGTCTCCCGTTCTTTTTTCGCTTCTTCCAATTCGCCGTAGGCTTGATCATAGGCGCGGTTCCGCTCTTCTTCTTCCCGTAATTTCGCCAGGATCCGGCGGATTAATTCCCTATAGCGCTGCAACTCCTTTTTCAACGGTTGCCAATCCACTGCCGCCGCGGGATTTTTGGGGAAATCGCCCAGGATAAAGAAGTGTTCATCAAACCTGGTTTCTTCAGCCATGGCGGTCAGTTCAGTCAAGATATCCGCCAACCTTTTTTCTAACAACTCCAGGTCGTTTCCGGCTTTGGTCAGCTCCGACCGTATTTTCCTCTCCCGTTCCTCTTTTTGCTGTAAGGCACCGTTTTTCTGTTCCTTTTCCTTTTTCCATTCTTCAAGGTCTGTTTTGTGTTTCTTCAGCTCTTCCGCAATCCGGTAGGCATCATGTTGCATCAGCTCCCGCTGTTTAATCTCCAGCGCCTCTTGCTCGCTTTTTAAGTAGGTCAGCCTCGCCTCAGCCTCCTGCTGGAGCTGGATATATTCCTCCACTGCTGCTTCCAGCCTTTTCTCTTCCGCCTCTCCTTTGGCCACATCCGCCGCGCTCTCCAGGTATTTGCCGGCCTTCTCCCATAAAAGATAGGCATTATACTTGTCAAACTCCCGGCCTAACCGGTCAGCGGCTTTTTTGCTCTCTTGCAGCTGATCCAGCCGGCTTTTGATATTATCCATATTTTCAATCGCTTCCGACATGGGACGCAGGTCCTCGTCGGAGAGGGGTTGCAGGGAGTTGGTGAGGATATCATAAATAACCGTTGGTTTAAACTCCTTGGAGAGTTTGGGCGTGCGCAGCTGGACCAGGAGTTTAATCAATTCGTCATACTCCTCCAACTGGTCGTAACCGAAGAGGAGCCGGTTGACCATGGCCATATAATCTTTTTGCCGCTCATGAACCTCGCCACCCTCGCCGATCCGGTTCTTCAGTTCCTGCTTGGTAAGGGGTATCTTCTCCCCGGTCCGCTTCACCAGGTGAAAATCCCGGCCTACCCTGCGCCCGTCGGTGATGCCAAAGCCCCAAAAATCAAGGGGCCGCCCCCGTTTGGCGTATAACCCCATGCCCAAAGTGAGATACTGGCCGGACTGGGGTTTTTTGAACTCCATATAAAGGTAGCCGGTGCGCTCCTGCTCGCCCGTGTCGTCCTCGCCCAAAAGGTAATTCTCCAGTTTCCGGGCGCGGGAACCAAAGGGGTCAAGCCGCTCCGGACTCTTGTTACCGTCCAACAAAAGCGGGATGAAGCTCTGCATGGTCACGGATTTCCCCGCACCGTTGGCGCCCCGCAGCAAGAGACGGCCTTCAGCAAAGTCGAATTCTTCTTCATCGTAGTACCAGAAATTAATCAGACCGATCCGGCTAATAATCCACCGGTTATTCTTCATCCTTCTCCCCCCCCGAAGTCTTCCGGATAAGCCCCGCTGAACTTCCCGGCAGTCGGCAGAATCCTAATCTCTTGCTTATTGACGGTTTCCAACAAGGTGAAACTATTCATGTAGGTGATGAGCTCCTGGTATAACCGGTCGGCGGGCAGTTCCCGGAATTCCTTGCTCCAACCCGCACTGTACAACTCCCGGCAGGTATCAATCACCTTTTCCAGTTGGTCCCGGGCAATCAGCACCATATCATCAATCCCAGGCGTGAGTTCGCCGGCCTCCACCAGTCTGCGCAGTTCCGTACAGACCTGGATCGCGATCCCGGAGATGACCTTCTGATCCGGCAGGGTATCCCTGAAGTTCTTCTCCGCGTCCAAAACCAAAAGGGCGGCGGATTTATGGATATGCAGAGAACCTCCCACAAGCTCCTGGAGATCCCTTTCAATCACCTGCCGGAAATTTTTCAGATAGAGAAAATCCGGGTCGTCTGAGCCCGCCGGGATGATGGCGGGCGAGAGCAAAAGCCGCCGGTACACCCGGTACCGCCGGAGGGCCCCCCGATCCGGGTCCAGGTCAAACCTTTCTTCCCGCTCCAGATCCCGCCAGCTTTGGCAGGAGAGGATGTTCTGCGTGAAGTTGCGGGCGAAATAGCGGGAAAGTCCGGTCGACTCATACAAGACCTCTGTCTCCGGTTCAGAGGCAAAAGTGTTATTTTCACCGTAATCCACTTTGATGAGGCCTATCTCCACCGCGAAATTCAAAACTTTGACCAGGGAGAGGCGATGCCGGTATAAGGTCCAGTCCACCTTCTCCTCACCGGGAAAAGTGGACTGCAAAAACTCGGTCACCTGCGAAAGAATAAACTGCTCCTGCGCGCCGTAGTCCTCCAAAAAGACCAGCAAGAGACAGAGAAGAGCGTATTCCAACGACTGGTCGAACCCGGGGATCCCCATCCACTCTTCAGCTCGGCCTGGAATCTTCTCCATCTTGATGAAATAAGGAGTAACCACCAAGCGATACCCCAGTTTATTCTCGATCACCGGTTTTAACGCGGGGAGCATGTTCTTCACTTGTTGGTAAAGGTCTTTATCTTGTTCCTTGATAATCCAGAAATTTTCCAGCAAGACTTCGAATTCTCTCATGACAGGACCCTTCTTTGCTCACCGCCTTCAATATCGTTTTCCGTACCATACGGCGCTCCGGGTGCCGGTCGCAAACCCCGCGGTCTTTTTCCCTCCTCAAAGCAGATAATGTAGGCCGGCATCTCCAGCATCCCGTCGGTGCAACGCAAGACGCACCTAGCCCCGTTGGGCGGATCCAGTAGACGGAACACCCGGCCGTTTTCAGTTTTACCCCGGCGGTTCTCTGTGGCGCTCGCTCTGCTTACCCAATGTAACAAGGTAAGGCGTACGTAGGCTGGAAGCTCGGGTCCGGCGGCTAAGGCGGCAAAGTTGATTTGATCATCCTTAATGTAGCTTTGGATGATGGCTTGTTCTTGGTTTATCCTTTCGATATATTCCCGGTAGAGGCGCCCTTTCTCTGCGCTTTTATCCACAATCGGCCGTTTCGCCGCCTTTTCTTTATACCGGCGGGTTCGTGGCCGGATCTCCACCATCAACGGAGGTTCCGCATAGACGCTACTGTTGATGCTCTCGGTGGTACGTTCCTGGTCGCCTTTGAAGTGGCGGGAGTTAAAGACGCCAAAAGCCAAAGCCGACAACTTATTGCATTCGCCAATCCCGTCACAGGCCAGGAAAAGCTCGGCCAGCTTTTTATATTCCTCTTTCCGGTTGGCGGCGCTGTTTAAGTCCTCCACGATCCGCGCGGCATAGCGGGTAATCTTTCTGATCAGTTCATTGGTGATCTCAAAGAGTTTCACCACTTCGCTGCTTCTTTCTTCCGACCCGAGAAACCATAGCCGTAGACTCTGCCACCGGCCTCGGATATTCTCCATAATCTCCCACTCACCAACGCTTTCCAGGCGGGGAATGGATTTTTCATAAGCAAAGACGTTTGAGAGAACCTTTTCGACCATCCGTTCGTCAAAACTACGGAGTTGCTCCTCAATCCAATAGGAATGGGTTTGCAGGACCTTGATAAAATCCCGCAGATATTCAATGACCGAACCCTTATAGGCAATAAATGCCGTGCTCTTCATCAACTCTTCCGCCTGCATACTGTGGAAGCTTCTGATGTAATCCTGGTAGTTCTGGTTCAAACTCTTAAAATCAGCATTCAACCCATGCCACCAGGACCCGGCCGTTTTCGGTTCCGCATCCGCCATGGACGGCAACCGCCCAATGGCTTCCCTGATCCGCTCAATATAACCGGGCTCGAGGGAGGCGCCTTCCACCGAAAGGTTTTCCAGGGTTATGGTCATCCGTTCGATCTCCACCGCATACTCGGAAAGCTGGTACCGGAATTGCTTGGTCTTGAATTCTTCCACTGTTCTGGCTTTCGCCGTATCCTGCACCGGGATGAGATTCTTCCACTGCACCAATGTATCCAGGTCTTGTTGGCACTCTTCGATGGTATAAGCGGCAAACTCCGGGTGTTTCTTCAGTTCTGCAAAAACCTCTTCCTTATAAAGCCAATACCTCAATTGCTCGTATTGATAATAAAAAAATCGCATAATTGGCCGGTAGCGCCAGGTATTTTCCGTCGCTAGGTATTTTACTTCTTGAAGCGGTTTGGTTAGCTTGACGCCGATTTCCATTAAGGGTCTTTCCTCCATCCGTCCAAAAGTCTCTTTTAACTCTTCTTGAACAAACTTAAATTCCCTTTCGCTCGTTCTGGAATTTTGCCGCATTCTCGACTTTTAATTTAATTCGATAAAAGCCCCGTGTCTAACCCGAATGTATTAATAATTTCTTCCCATGTAATGTATCCCAAGTAATGCTCCACAAGAAGCGATTGTTGTTCTTTGTTTAAATGGGGGAGACTAGTTCTAACAGTATCTGGATCAAGTTTTCCTCCAAATTAGCGGTAAATACAAGAATTTCTGTTTTATAACGTTTATTCTTACGGGCTTTTAAATAAACATTAAACAGGTTTTCAAAATTATAGATAGATGAATGAGGGAATTTCATAATTCCGAGCCTAATAAAATCAAGGGAATTTAGACTATACCATATCCATATTAAAGACAATACGCGAAACCGACGCGGACCAAAGGGTTACGCTCGTTATGCATTTTACAGAGCTTTCTTGGCTATGAAGCTCTGTTCAATTCCTACAGTTGTGGAACTTAGAAAACGGTTGTTGTTGGATTTAAAATTCAAATATATCTGTGGTTTTGACCTAAATCGACCTGTCCCAAGCAAGGCTACTTTTAGTCGAGTTTTCAACTCCATTTCCACCAATAATACTTTGGAAAAAATCTTTGAATGCTGGATCGAAACAGCACGTAACCTTGGGATCATAGATTCCGAAATTATCGCAATTGATGCTACAAACATTAAGGCCTATGAAAAGAAGCAGCCTAAAAAAGAAATAGAGCAAGATGGAACGAAATATAGCGGTTCATCAAAAAAATCGCAAACAAGTTGCTGCTTAGTTTAACACGATGGGTTGTTGTTAATCCAATGCGAAAGGGTTGATTTTAACTTCTACAATTTTTTAAAAAACATCTTTAAAAAATACGGGAGATTTGTCTTCTTTTTTAGGGTGAGGAATTATGAAATTCCCTCACCTAGCAATTAAAGGAAAATTAGTTTAAATAACGAAATAAATCCTATAAACTTAGTTTTTACGGCCCATTACTAAAAATTTTAAGGAGAGATTTTATGAACAAACCTACTGGGGTAAAACCCGAGCGCACTGCGCTCAAGAACACAACGAAAAAAAGAGGAGCACTGAGCAAATTTACCTTGGTCGCCATCGTCTGTCTTCTACTGGTCACTACCTTAACCGGTTGTGTCCCTAAAGCCCCCCATGAACATTACATTGCCGCCCTAAAAAAGGTAAACGACCTGGAGTATCTGGATTATGTGGCCAAGGCGTCAATGCGTATCGAGGCAGACAATCCTGAAAACCAAGCGCTTGTTCAAATCTTCAATCAAGTTTCCTTCGAAGCAACCTTAAAGCTGGATAAAGAAGACCGCCGTATTTTCTTCGATTACAACCTCCTTTATAAAGGAGTAAACTGCGGAAACTTGACTTTATACTGCGATCTGGAGAAAATATCCGCCCAATCGGTCTTCTTGGGGCCGAGAATTTTTTACTTCGAATGGAAAGACCTGCAACCGATAGTACAAAAGCACTTTGATCTCCAATTCCAAATTACCGACTATTTCCCACTTCTCCTTGAAACCGACGAAAAAACCTGGGAAGAAGTGGAGTTGGCGTTTTATGACTTTTACGCCGACTATTATCAGGACAAAATCACCGCCGGTGACAAGCAGGTGAAACTGGCCGTCATTGAAAACGATCAAGAAAAAACCATTACCTGTAAGGAACTGCTTCTGCAGATGGATAGCGCTGCTTTTTCCCCGGAAGAAATAAGTCGCCTGTTACAAGGTATCTTCGGTAATCCCGCTGTCCGGACTTTAATCAAAGACAAAATCACCCAGTTTATCACCATCGCCAAGAACAATGGCGACTTGGCGACTTGGCCGATCACCGAAGAAGATCTAATCGCCTTCCGTGATAATATTGACGACCAAATCGACCATTTCCTAACCCAGATGGTAACGGTATTAGCCGATACCCCAACGACCACTTCCCCAACTTCCTTTACGAGGATGGATGGGAAAATCCTCATCGATCAGAAGGGGTTATGGCGCAATGCGGTAACCGACCAAACCATGTACATTACCGACCCCGACACGGGAGACGTGGCCCAGTTTACGATGAAGATCGATCAAAGTCTGGTTAATCCGGGGCAAAAGCCAACCTTCCCTGATTTTCACTCCGCGACAATGGTCAACGTCGGCCAAACCTCCGCCGAAGAATGGGCGGCATTATGGGAAGAAATTTACATTGATATATTTACGCAAGCTATGGTTAACCCGCTCATCCACGACATTATACAGCTGGCCGCAAAAACAGAATAAAACTCGGCAAGCCCCCATTAACCGTACCCTATAATTTGAGGCTAAAAAAAGAACCGCCTACCGTTTGGTTGCGGTTCTTTTTTCGCTTATTAGGAAAAATAGACCGATTGGCCGGTTTTTGCCGACTCATAGATCGCCTCGAGGATCTGCGTCACCACCAGCGC
>ERZ773359.5964-NODE-5964-length-11185-cov-3.673495_pt1 | contig 11185 bp, 12 predicted proteins | sample MGYA00374955_ERZ773359 | MGnify/ENA primary metagenome ERZ773359 (study PRJEB29098, sample SAMN04486028) | biogas fermenter metagenome | study: EMG produced TPA metagenomics assembly of the Biogas fermentation microbial communities from Germany - Plant 4 DNA1...
ATTATTGCGCCGCATGGGCCCAGTGTAGAGGTCTATGCCAAGATCTATCCAACCTTTGTGAAAGCCTACGAGTCGCTGCTGGAAGTGTTTGACGAACTGGCAGAGATATAGGGGGAAATGCCGTGAAGTTTATTATCGACAGTGGCAACGTACCGCGCATTCAGCGTGTTTTGGAGTGGCTGCCCGCCGATGGCATCTCCATCAATCCGTCTTTGACCGCCCGAGAAGGGAAAGCATTCTTCAGCTTGGTGCAGGAGCTGTTGGAGATCTCCTCGGGTGAGGTCTACGCCCAGGTGATTGCGGAGGATGTAGGCGGCATTGTCCGGGAGGCTCACGAGATCCACAAGTTGAACCCTGAGTGGATCATAGTAAAGATACCTGCGACCGAAGCAGGCTTTGCAGCGATGAAGATCCTTCAGCCCACGAACATGCGTATCTGTGCAACCGCGGCGTTTAACCTCACCCAAGCCGTCACCGCTGCCAAACTCGGTGCCTATGCGATTGCCCCCTATGTGAGCCGGGTCGATCGGGCTGGCGGATCTGGGATTGGGCTTGTGCGGCAGATTAAGACCATGCTCAATACTTACGGATTCCCTACGCTCGTGATTGCCGCCAGCGTGAAGAGTGCCGGCCAGCTTGCGGAGCTGATCGAGCTGGGTAGTGATGGAGTATCGGCAGCGCCCGAACTCTATCCTGAGGCGATTCAGCATCACCTGACGGACAAAGCGGTAGAACTGTTTCGAGCCGATTGGCAGCGAACATACCAAGAAATGTCGATTCATTCAGACCTTGCACCCGTAGATGACTAGGAGCGGTGGAACATGAACGGAGACAGACCTGTAACAATCATCGATGTGGCCAAGGCAGCGGGGGTATCGCGGGCTACAGCCGCCCGAGCGCTGGGTGGTTACGGCTACGTGAGTGAACGGGCCTCAAAAGCGGTAATGGAAGCTGCGGAAAAGCTGAATTACCGGCCGAATGAACTAGCCCGCAGCATGATCACCGGCCGCACCAACACCATCGGGCTGGTGGTGGCGGATATTCGGAACCCCTTCTTTGCCGGCATCGCCCATGCTGTAGACGAAACCCTCGAAACGTACGGCTACACGTTTATTGTCTGCAGTACAAGCGAGAGCCTGGACAGAGAGCAAAAGGCTTTGGAGCTCCTGTCCCGGCGGCAGGTAGACGGCATTATCCTCGCACCTACGTCCAGCAATGTGGGGGAACACATCGCCTCGATCGCCCAAAAGCTGCCCATCGTGCTGATCGACCGCGTTGTGGAGGGACTGCGCCTCGATGCCGTTGCCGTGAACAACCAGGAGGCAGCTGCTGAGGCGGTACGCCGCTTGATTCAGGCCGGACACCGCCAGATCGGTTTCCTCGGCGGGCCCAGTTGGCTCAGTTCCATTAGGGAAAGGTATGCCGGCTACACCCAGGCTCTTGCGGAGGCAGGTCTGAAACTCGATGACAGATTGATTAGGTGGGGCAGCTATTCCACAGAGGAAGGGCTTTATCAGGCGCTTTCCCTGCTGAAGCAGAAAGATAGGCCTACAGCCGTGTTCACAGGCTACAACGAACTTGCCAGCAGTATCTTGATGGCCTGCCGTGAGCTTGCGATTAGGATTCCGCAGGATCTGTCTCTTGTATGTTTTGACCACCAGGAATGGCTGGACTTCCTTACACCGCCCATCAGCAGCATTGCACAGCCAGTAGGTGAATTGGGCCGCGTCGCGGCCGAACGCCTGCTCAGCCGCATCAATGGCGATGCGAGTCCTGTGGAGACGGTACGCCTGCCTGTGACATTTTGCGACCGGGAGTCGATCTGGCCTATGGCTCCCGCGGGTGAACAGCTTATGGCCACCTAAAATGATGGAGGGGACGCTTGCTGTTCTAGGAAAGACCCAGACAAAGCTGCAGCTTACGCTCTCGGTGATTCCCTTTATCAGGTAAACACATCTGAGTAAAGGAGGGATCGGAACTCAGTCGCCTTACTATGTAGCGTGGAACACACTATGCGCCAAAAAAAGAAGGAGGAAGAAGAGAATGAGAGCTAAGCTTCTATTGGTATTTGCTTTGGTTGCTGCTTTGACACTTGGTGTAAGTCTGTCCGCTTTCGCTCAACCCTACGACATTGCAGTGATCGTGAAAGCCACCGACTCGGACTTCTGGCAGCAAGTGCTGATCGGTGCCAGAACTGCTGACAAGCAGTACGACCATCTCACCATTCGGGAATATGGCCCAGTTTCAGAAGCAGATATCCAAGGCCAAGTTGCCATCCTGGAAAACGTCATTACCAGCCAGCCCGATGCCATCGTGATCGCATCCACCAGCTCCGACGCTACCATTCCAGCTCTGGAGCGGGCCTATGACATGGGCATCAAGATCATCTTGATCGACAACTTGGTGCACACCGAGAAGTATCATTCCTTCTTAGCTACAGATAACATTGTCGGTGGCGGCCTCGCGGCAGAGCAGTTCGTTGCTCGCCTCCAGCAAATGGGCAAGCCCTTAGAGGGTAAGGTTGGTCTGGTTTCCGCCATGGCCGGCGTGCAGGTTCTCACCAACCGGGACAACGGCTTCAAGACCAGGCTTGCTGAGCTTGCTCCCGGTTTGGAGATTCTGCCGACCCGCTATGTGGACAACGACATCCCCACAGCACTTGCAGCAGCAGAGGACATCATCACCAGCACACCTGACCTCGTAGGCTTCTTCGCCGACAACAACCATACAGGTGTTGGCGTAGGCCGGGCACTGGCCGAGCGCAACCTCGGTGACGATCTTGTCCTGATCGCATTTGACTCCGACCCAGAGGAAGTCAATGCTCTCAAGGAAGGCCACATCTATGCGCTAGTTGTGCAAGATCCATTCGGCATGGGCTACTATGGTGTCATGAGCGCCGTCGATGCACTTGAGGGCAAAGAGCTGCCGCGCTACGTGGACACCGGCGTTGTGGTTGTAACTCGCGACAACTTCAACGACGACTCTGTACAGCATCTCCTGTTCCCAGAGCAGCGGGCCGCGTTCATTCTTGGCGAGTAATATGCTTTACGCCTACCGCCCTTCCTCGTGAAGGGCGGTAGGCTCAGGTATGGTGAACCCGAAAGTGGGGAGGGAAGGGCTTGATGAGCAACGGCAGTGAATACGCAGTAGTAATGGAGAATATCAGTAAAACCTTTCCAGGTGTCAAAGCGCTTGACCGCGTCACGTTTCGGCTGAAGAAGGGTGAAATCCACGCTCTGTTGGGCGAGAATGGCGCGGGGAAGTCAACCCTGATTAAGATCTTGATGGGCGTATACCAAAAGGATCGGGACAGCGGCCGCATTCTCTTAGACGGGCAGGAAGTCCAGATCGACAGCCCCATCAAAGCCGAACAGCTGGGTTTGAGTGCGGTTTATCAGCACATCATGCTGGCCCGGCACCTGTCGGTGGCAGAAAACATCTTCCTGGGACAGCAGCCGAAACGGCGCGGCATGATTGATTGGAAGAAAATGTACGAAGACGCCGAAGCAGTGCTGCAGGAATTCTCCCTGCAGGTGAATCCCAGGACGTTGGTTAGGGACCTTACACCGGTGCAGCAGGAAATGGTAGCGATTGCCAAAGCCCTGGCTCGCCGCGCGAAGGTGTTGGTCCTCGACGAGCCCACTGCCCAGTTGGCGGAGGAAGAAACGGATCAGCTCCACCGCACAATGCGGGAGCTGAAAAAGGCCGGTATCTCCATTATCTACATCTCCCACCGTCTCGATGAGATCTTTAAGGTATGCGATGTGGCTACCGTGCTTAGGGATGGCCAGTATATCGGCACGAAACCCGTCAGCGAGCTGACCGAAGGCGAAATTATCCGCATGATGGTGGGCCGCAGCATTGATGATCTGTACTACAAAGAGGAGATTAAGATTGGCCGCGAGATCCTCCGCGTCAAGAATCTCACCCGCCACCCGGTGGTCAAGAACGCATCCTTTTCCCTGCACGAAGGAGAGGTTCTGGGGGTATTCGGCTTGGTAGGTTCCGGCCGGACTGAACTCGTGCGGTGCATCTTTGGTGCCGATACACCTGACTCTGGTGAGATTGAGATCGAGGGGCGGCCAGTAAAGATTCAAAGCCCAACTGCCGCCATAGAGAACAAAGTCGCCTTAATCCCCGAGGACAGGCAGCAGCAGGGCTTGGCGCTGCCTTTAACTTTGGGAGACAACTGCAACCTGATCAGCGGCAGACAGGTTAGTCGGTACGGCTTTCGGAACCTCAGGCACGAACGGGATACGGCCAGAAGGAACGTGGAAGATCTGCGCATTCGGACGCCAGGGATCAATCAGAAGGTGAAGTTCCTGAGCGGCGGTAATCAGCAGAAGGTGGTCATCAGCAAGTGGCTGAATGTCGATTCCAAAGTGCTGATCTTTGACGAGCCCACGGTGGGTATTGACGTGGGTGCCAAGACCGAGATTTATAGAATCATGGCAGACTTATTGAAACAGGGCAAAGGGATCATCTTTATCTCTTCTTACCTGCCTGAGCTGTTGGGGATCTGTGATCGGATCATGGTTATTGCAGAAGGAGAAGTCACTGGCATCCTGCGTCGGGAAGAGGCTACCCAGGAGAAACTCTTGGCGCTAGCTTCGAATTTGTAAACGGAGGGATCTCGATGGGAGTAGCGGAACCCAGAACCAAGCAAAATCCGTGGACGAGAATCAGAGCGATCCAGAACAAGTATCCTTTATCTACCCTGTTCGTCGTGATCATTGCGATGTGGGTGGTTTTGGCGATTTTGTCGCCCTACTTCTTTACCTACCACAATATGTTCAACCTTGGGCGGCAGACTGCTTTGACGGCGATTATCTCAGTTGGTATGACCTTCGTCATTATCTCTGGTGGCATTGATCTGAGTGTCGGCTCCATCGTGGGCGTCAGCAGCGTAGTAGTGAGCCTTTTGATGGTCAACGGTATGCCCATCTGGCTCGCGATTTTACTCACACTGCTCATGAGCTGTGTCCTTGGGCTGATCAGCGGGATCGCCATCTATGATGCCAAGGTACCTCCTTTTATTGCGACGCTAGGTATGATGAGTGCCGCTCGCGGCCTCGCCCTGATGTTCAGCCAGGGGCGCACCATCACCAACATCCCCAGACCGTTCACCCAGTTTGCCCAGGCCACTGTTGTTGGGATTCCCAGCCTGTTCTTGGTGGCCTTGATTGTGGCCGTCTTGGGGGTTATCATCCTCAACCGCACCCAGTTTGGCCGGAATGTTTATGCGATGGGCAGCAGCAAAGAAGTGGCCCGGCTGTCCGGTATTAACATGCGCACCAACACTTATGGCATCTATGTGCTCAGTGCGGCGCTGTCGAGCTTGGCCGGCATTCTCATGACATCACGCCTGGCGTCAGGAATTCCCACCAGCGGTCAGGGAGATGAGATGGATGCGATTGCCTCTGTGGTGATCGGCGGAGCGAGCCTGGCAGGAGCTGAGGGCAGCATCGTGGGCACGATGATCGGCGCCCTGATCATGGCCACCCTGCGCAACGGATTTAACCTGTTAGGCATCGACCCATTCTGGATGCGGATAGCTATCGGTATTCTGATCGTAGTGGCTGTGTTTGTGGACCAGTTCAGAAAGGCAGACTAGCCGCTGCCCGAGTAAACAGGAGGGATCTGCATGAAGAAACAGGGAATGGTTAACCACTTCGTATCGGAGATTCTGGCGGGGATGGGCCATACAGATCGTTTAGTGGTCACGGATATGGGCTTTCCCATTCCCCAAGAAGCGAAAAAGGTAGACCTGACTGTCAGGCGCAATCTGCCCACGTTCTTCGATGTGCTGGAAGCGATCCTAGAAGAATTCCAGGTGGAAAAGGTTATCCTTGCCGCGGAAATGCCCGATGTCAGCCCCGAGGCTCACGCGCGCATCAAGGAGCTTCTGCCTGATGTGGAATACGAGTATGTCCCGCATTGGGATCTAGTAGACATCGCGAGAACGTCAAAGGGAGTAATCCGCACCGGTGATCTCACGCCGTACTGCAATATCGTGCTGGTCTCTGGCGTAAAGGGGATCTTCTATGAGTAAAGTGCCGAAAATCGCGGTGATCGGCAGCAACATGATTGATCTCATCACTAACATCCACCGTATGCCCATGCAGGGAGAAACGGTGGAAGCGCCCGACTTTGACCTGGGCTTCGGCGGCAAGGGTGCCAATCAAGCTGTGGCCGCGGCTAAGCTGGGGGCGGAAGTGGTCATGGTCACCAAGGTAGGCGACGATATGTTTGGCCGAGGCGTGAAAGAAAACTTCGCCTCCTTCGGCATTGATATCACTTACGTGGAGACCGCTCCAGGAGTGACCAATGGCGTCGCGCCCATTTTTGTCGACCGCGACGGAAATAACAGTATTCTGATTGTGAAAGGTGCCAACGAGCACCTGCGGCCGGAAGATGTGGACAAGGCCAGAGACAAGGTTTTAGGCAGCGATTTCATTTTACTGCAGCTGGAGGTCCCCTTGGAGACGGTCTACCGGGCCATCGAATTTGGGGTAGAAAACAGCATCCCTGTGATTCTCAACCCCGCACCGGCCAGGCCGTTAGATTTTGAGTACGTCAAAAAGGTGTCGGTGTTCGTGCCCAATGAAGTGGAGCTGCAGATGATCACAGACATGCCCACCTCCACCATGGAAGAAGTGCAAAAGGCTGGGGAAAGCCTCTTGGAGAGGGGCGTAAAGACGGTTCTGGTTACTCTCGGTGCGCGCGGGGCGCTGCTTCTGCAGGACGGTCACTGCGAGCTGTTTCCGGCGGTCAAGGTTTCGCCCAAGGATACCACAGGCGCCGGTGATGCCTTCATCGGCAGCTTCGCGTATTACTACGCCTTAACGGGTGATATTGCCCAGGCTGTTAAGATCGCCAACCACTATGCTGCGCTGTCTACCCTGAACACAGGCACCCAGAAAGCGTTCTATTCACGAGAAGAATTTGATCGGGCAAGGGCCGGGCTTGCAAAGGAGTGAAGTAATGGAGTTCTACGCAGATATCGCTGATGTTCGGCAGATTAAGGCTCTTCAAGCTTGGCTTCCCCTCGATGGTGTCACCACCAATCCCACCATCGTGGCGAAGGAAAAGAAGGAACTGTTTAGGCTCATTGAGGAGCTTCTGGCCGCGTGCACGGGAACGGTCCACGTCCAGACGCTGGGTTATTCAGCAGATGAGATTGTCGCGGATGCCAAGCGGTTAGCAGCAGTGGAGCCGGCGCGGATTATCCCGAAGATTCCCGTGACCCAGGCTGGACTCGCGGCGGTACGGCAGCTCAGCGCCGAAGGTATCAGAACTACAGTGACGGGGATTGTGACGGTGGCCCAGGGCCTTATCGCCGCGAAAGCAGGCGCCACGTACGTGGCACCCTACGTCAATTGGGTGGACAACATTGAGCGTTCTGGCACCGAGGTTGTGGCTGAACTGCTCACCGCGCTGGAGGAATATGATTTTGCCAGCAAGGTTCTGGCCGCGAGTGTGAAAAGCGCCCGGCAGTTTAGGGAACTGGTTGCCTTCGGCACCCATGCTGTGACCATGCCGCCGGAGACATATGCTCTCGTGCTGGAACACCCACTCACTGACCAGGCCCTCCAGCGGTTTGAGGAGAGTTGGCGGAGCGCGTTTGCCGAGTACAGATTAGATTCCAAGCTGAGGGGGCAGAACTCATGATCTACCGCCAACTAGGTAAAACAGACCTCAAGGTTTCGGTATTGGGCTATGGCTGTTGGGCCGCGGGCAACCAGTGGGACGACAGCTCTGATGAAGCATCGATTCGCGCCATTCAGACCGCGATTGACCTGGGCATTAACTTCTTTGACGTTGCTCCCGTTTACGGCTATGGACACGCAGAGCAGGTCCTAGGCAGGGCCATTGCTGGCCGCAGAGATAAGGTCTACATTGCCACTAAGTGCGGCTTAACCTGGGATGACAACGGGCGCACTTACCGCAATCTCACCCGGGAGAACATCCTGCGGGAAATCGATGAGAGCCTGCGGCGCCTGAATGTGGACTACGTAGATCTTTACCAAGTCCACTGGCCCGATCGTAACGTGCCTATAGAAGAGACTTTCACGACCCTAGAGGAGCTGAAGCGCTCCGGGAAAGTCAGGTATATTGGGGTTACCAATTTCAGCATTTCCTTAATCGAGCAAGCCCAGGAGTACACGGAGATAGTCAGCGACCAAGTGCTGTACAACATGATCGACCGCAATTCCGACGATTACCATGGCCTCGATCTCAACTACCGCAGTGAACAGGAGATCCTGCCCTACTGTGCAGAGGAGCAGTTGGGGTTTATTCCATACAGCCCCCTCTGCCAGGGTCTGTTAACTGATCATTTTGACCGCGACGCGATCTCTCAGCGCGATGTCCGCACCGCAAACCGGCAGCTGCGGGGCGAGGCTTTAAAACGAAATCTGGCTGTGCGAGAGGAGCTGCTGAAGGTGGCAGAGGACTACGGCCGGCCCTTGTCGCAGCTTGCTCTCAACTGGCTCATTCAGAAACCTGCGGTGACCTCCATCATTGCCGGTGCCCTGAATGAACACCATGTCCAGCAAAATGCAGGGGCCTTAGAGTGGTCCCTCAGCGAGTCTGATTTGGACCGAATTGGGAAGATTCTCGGCTGAGCAGTACAGGAGTATACGGATCCTTGAGTGTAGTCCCAAACAGAGTGCTGCTGTTTGGGGCTATCTTTTCGGGAAATAGCGGGGTGGATGCAGTGTATGATGTAGTGGCATTAGGAGAACTGCTGATCGATTTTACCCCGGTTGGGAGTTCTGAGCGGGGAAATCCAGTATTCGAAGCTAACCCCGGCGGCGCGCCGACCAATGTCTTGGCCTGCCTGGCTGAGCTGGGCAAGGGCACGGGGTTTATTGGCAAGGTGGGTGACGACGACTTCGGCCGTTTCCTCCGCCAGGTATTGGTGGACAAGGGTATTTCCACCGCTGGCCTCGTGATGGATCCAGCAGTACCTACAACGCTGGCCTTTGTGCATCTCCAGCCTGATGGGGAGCGGTCATTCAGCTTCTACCGCAATCCTGGGGCTGACACCAGGCTTCAGCCTGAGGAACTGAAAGAAGAGATGTTTAGCGCTCAGGTTTTTCATTTCGGTTCTATCTCTCTCACCCACGAACCGGCCCGCAGCGCGACCCTGGCCGCGCTGCAGCTTGCTCAGGAGAAAGGCATGCTCATCTCCTATGATCCCAACCTCAGGCCGCCGCTCTGGCCGGATCTGGACGAAGCAAGACGGCAGATGCTGTCGGTCATGGGGCATGTAGATATCGTGAAGCTCTCCCGGGAGGAGCTGGAGTTTCTCACTGGTTCCCATGATATGGAAAGCAGCAGTGAGCGGCTCTATAGGCAGTACGGACTCAAACTGCTCCTGATCACCCTGGGTAAGGAAGGCTGCTTCTACAGGCTGGGCGGCCTGACAGGCCGTGTGCCCGGATTCAACGTCAAGTCCATTGACGCAACGGGTGCAGGCGACGGCTTCCTGGGCGGCATACTTTTCCAAGTGCTTGAGCAGGGTACTGACTTGGAGAAATGGACCTCCGACCAGATCTCCGCGGCAGTGCGCTTTGCCAATGCCGTGGGAGCTCTTGTTACTACCCAGCGCGGCGGCATTCCAGCCATGCCCAGCCTCAGTGCAGTCCGCAAGCTGCTGCAGGAGCAGCCTCTTCCGTAGACTTCAGGGCGGGCGCCGGGGCCTTTGCCCAGCGCCCAGCACGGAAGGGTCTAGCGAGATGAGCGGCCGCTAGCGGCGAGGTAGGCGTCGATTCGATCTGCCTCCAACTGATATGCCTGCCGCAAAAGCCAGAGGGCGAATCTTGGCGCTTCAGTCTGCACCACAGCAATGGAGTGGCCGCTTTCTTTCCGGATGATGAGGGCGTTGGTTGTTCCCCATTCATATGGTTCCCAACTGATGGTTACAGGTTTGTGCCCAGCCTCTACCATCGCTACAGGCAGCGGTCCCGATAGAGCGCCGTGTGGTGGGCTGGCGGCGGCGGCACTAGCTGCCACCGCGACGTTTAGGAAGCGGGTGTCGGGGATCGAGACTTGCTTGGGAGGCTTAGTCTTTTTCACAGGGACTCTTTCCAGCAAAACCCATTGATCATCTTTGTAGACGCTGATCACATGATACGACGTTTCCCAAGAGCCAATGTGATGCCTCATAAATGGTCCCCCTTCGTTTAATTTAAAGGTTTCCAAAAAACGCAGCGGCCCATCTTGAAGTCTAGACGGCCTCAAGATGGGCTTAAGCATCCTGTTGGGAAATGACGGCGCCCCCAGAGCGGGGGCAGAAGCATTCACCGACATTTATATATAATTGTTGCGATGGCTGCCGCGGCCAGTTCGGTGTCGCATTCGCTGACGGCTGCTGTGGGCAACCCCGGATGCTATAATATTTAGTGGAAGCGAAATTCCGGCGGTATCTGGACCCACAAACAGCTTTTTGAGCGCGCCCAACCTGCCAATCGTTTAGGACGGCAAGCAAGTACACAACGTATACACCGCAATGCGGTTTGGCGCGCCTTTTGCTATAAAATACCATAAAAAACGTATGCTGTCAATAAGCTTTCGGCAACTTTTTGACAGCGGTCAAAAAAAGAGGGTTCGGCAGCCACAGCGCTGAATTCTAATCGCCGGGATACCAGCCGCAGGAGGTGGAAGGAATTGTCAAACGGCAGCTACGATCTGCGCAGTGAATGGGCGGAGCTTGCTCCATATTGGATCGCGGAATCCCGCGCTGGGGGAGATGTGTCGCGTAAAGGCATGCTTGATGCCTATGTGCTGGCGGCCTGCGGCAATGTGGAGGGACTGAGTATTCTGGACTGCGGCTGCGGTGAAGGACGGTTCGGCCGGATGCTTGCGGGAAGGGGAGCCCACCGCGTTTTGGGGGTGGATACCTGCGAACCAATGATTCAGGCTGCCCGGGAGCTTCAATCAGACAATGAAGAGTACGTGGTGGGAGATGTGCAGGATCTCCACTTCCTGGCGGACGAAAGCTTCGACCTAGCAGTGTCCTATCTGAATCACTGCGACCTGCCTGATTTTGCAGCCAATGTCCGTGAGGTGTTTCGGGTCCTCAAAGCTGGGGGCCGTTTTGTGATCGCCAATCTGCATCCTATGCGGAGTGCGACAGGCGCGTGGTGATGCGCAGCATCACCGGCAAGGCGACCTCTTC
>ERZ773359.5968-NODE-5968-length-11176-cov-32.146929_pt1 | contig 11176 bp, 8 predicted proteins | sample MGYA00374955_ERZ773359 | MGnify/ENA primary metagenome ERZ773359 (study PRJEB29098, sample SAMN04486028) | biogas fermenter metagenome | study: EMG produced TPA metagenomics assembly of the Biogas fermentation microbial communities from Germany - Plant 4 DNA1...
ACACCTAACAAAAGTTAGGTGTTTTTAAATGTAAATCCAATTCTATTTAAAAATGACTTTCCCCGATGATTCTCAAAAACTTCCTAAGCTTAAAAGCAGAGGAGGTTTTTGTATATTTAAAATATTAAGAAAATTTAATAAATTATTTTCGAATTATGGAAGGACTTAAAGAATATATGTAGAATATAAAATATGTCAGATAAATAAACACGTGTCAGCATAATGAACATACTGGAGGAGAAAAATGAAAAAAAATCAATCATCAATAGACAAGGCTTTCATGATATTAGAGAGCTTATCATCCTATCCCTATGGAAAAACTGCTTTAGACATTAGTAGAGAATTAAATATTAATAGGAGCACAGTACATAGAATATTAAATATCCTAATGGAAAACAAGGTAGTTTATCAAAGCCCTAACTCTAGAAAGTACGCCATAGGGGCTAGAGCCTTTCAAATTGGGTCTGCATTTTTATACAGCCAAACCCACATGGAGCAAATAAAGTCCATATTAGAGGAATTGGCCAAGGAAATAAAGCTATCAATTGGTTATGCGATTTTAGTAGAGGATAAGATTTTGAGTATTTTTGAGTTAGAAAGTCATCAACCTGTGGAAATAGGATTTAAAGTGGGGACATACTATCCTATTCACTGTGGGGCTTATGGAAAATGTATAATGGCATACTATGAACCCTATGAAAAATTAGAAGAAATAGTATATTCCGCTGACTTAGAAAAAAGAGGGCCAAATACAATTACTGATCCAAAAAAACTATTAGAGGAATATTCAAACATAAGACAACAAGGTTTTGCTTTTAGTGATGAGGAAAATATGAAAGGGATTGTCGGCATAGGTGTACCAGTTAGAAATCTCAATAACAAAGTTACAGCCTGTATTGCAGCAAAGTACATAAAAGGAACTGTAAATGACTCAGAAAAGGAAGCTATATTAGAAAGACTAAAGGCCTATGCTGAAAGAATCAACAGCTTAAATCTTTAACAGGGTGGTGACAGAATAATTACATAACCATTACAAAAAATAGGGAGGGTTTTTAATGGAAAAAAGTTTAAAAAAGAAAAGGATCAGAGTGCCCCACACTTACGTAATTCTATTTTCAGTCATAATCATTATGTCTTTATTAACCTATGTAATTCCAGCAGGGGAATTTGACAGAGTTGTGGACCCAAATACAAATAGGACCGTTGTAGATGCAGAATCTTTTCATTATGTTGAGCAAAATCCTGTAAAACCATTCGACATAATTCAAGCTGTTCCTAAGGGAATGGAGGCTGCCTCACAGATAATCTTCTTCATTTTTGTTGTAGGTGGCTCATTCCAAATAATAACTGCCACTGGTACTATTGAAGCTGGTATAGGCATTTTAGCAAAAAAATTAAGTGGTAAGGAAAACTTAATGATCCCAATATTTATGATAATATTTGGCCTAGGTGGAGCAACCTTTGGTATGGCAGAAGAAACCATAGTTTTTGTCCCAATAGGCATAGCTTTGGCCCGTGCATTAGGTTTTGATGCTATAACTGGGATTGCCATGATAACCTTAGGAGCTGCCTGTGGATTTAACTCTGGTTTTATGAATCCATTTACTGTTGGAGTGGCTCAAGGTATAGCAGAACTACCCTTATTTTCTGGTATTGCCTTAAGAATAATAGTTTTTGTAGTACTTCTTATTATTACAGCAATATATGTAATTAAATACTCAGAAAAAGTCAAAAATGACCCAAGTAAAAGTATAGTTGCAGAATTGGAAATGGCAGAGAAGGGAAGTAGAATAGACCTATCTAATATACCTGAAATGAATGCTAGACATAAAATTATACTACTAACAGTTGTTGCAGGTTTTGCAGTAATAATTACCGGTGTATTTAAACACGGTTGGTACATTGTAGAAATAGGATCAACTTTCCTAGCCATGGGTATCATTATAATATGGTAATAGAGCCATTTAGTGCAGAAATTAAGGACGGATATATTTGGGGTAGAGGGACTTCTGATATGAAGGGACCTATAGCCTCGATGCTAATAGCAATGTTAGCTATAAAGAGATCAAAGTTTAAGATGAAAGGAAACATAGTTTTTGCTGGAGTTTTAGGAGAAGAAGAACAGAGCGATGGAACTGAAGCCTTAGTAAAGTCAGGTATTAAGGCTGATGGAGCTATTGTAGGAGAACCATCTAACTATGAATATGCCATAGGCCATAGGGGGCTAGAATGGATAGAAATAAAGATTAGGGGTAAGGCAGCCCATGGGGGAGTTCCTCACTTGGGAATAAATGCTATCTCTAAAGCTGCAAAGTTGATTACAAGAATAGAAGAAAGATTAATTCCTAAATTAGGAGGGAGATATAATGAGTATATGGGTCCTTCCATCTTAAATTTTGGCAGGATTGAAGGTGGCAGTCAGCCTAGTACAGTGGCAGATTGGTGTTCAATACAAATTGATAGAAGGTACATTCCTGGAGAAAGTGTTGAATCAGTATTTAATGAATTGCAGGAGCTTATTGATGAATTAAAGTTAGAAGACAGTCAATTTGATGCAGAATTAATTAGGATGGAAAATAATTTTTTAACCCTGGACCATTTATACTTAATGACTCCTCCAGAGGACCCTATAGTTTTAGCAACTAAAAATGCCATAAGAAAAGTCATAAATCGGGAACCTGAAATTACTAGGAGAAGAGGTTGGACTGATGCAGCATTGTTATCCCACTTTGGAAATATCCCGACAGTAATTACAGGTCCAGGAGACATTGCTTATTCACATACAAAAGACGAAAGGATATCAATTAAACACTTAGTAGATTATGTGGAAATCTATGGTAAGATTGTTGAAGAATTTTGTGAAATATATTTATAATATATAATAGGCAGAAATATCTTCTGCCTATTATATATGGAGTGTAATATGGAATAATTAGTACAGTTTTGAGGACTAATTAAAACAATCAAGGTGAAGATGAAACTTCAAAGTACATATTCTTTAAATGGATTACTTAATTAATTTTTCAATGAATTTTTTATATTGGGAGGTGGACTTAGTATGTACGATATTATAATTAAACATGGACTTATAGCTGATTTTGACAGACATGACCTGATAGTAAAAGACCTTGGAATCAAAGATGGAAAGATTGCTGTTACTGGGGATAATCTTAGTAATGGTAAGGTAATAATCGATGCCTTAGGCAAAATAGTGGCTCCAGGTTTCATTGATATCCATATGCATGAAGAATTAATTGGTAATACTACTGATGGAGATGATTATGATATTGCAAATAAAATGTTACACATGGGAGTAACAACTTGTGTAGGTGGCAACTGCGGAAATACTAGACAATCAGTAGAAGACTTCTTAAATTTTGTAGATAGCAATGGGGCTCCAGTGAATTATATGCTATTTACCGGACATAACTTCTATAGAAATAAACTAGGAATAGACAGGTATAGAGAGGCTACTAAGGAAGAAATAGCTAAAATCATCAATTTTATAAAAGAAGACATAGAAAAACATGGGGTTGTAGGCTTATCCTTTGGTATTGAATATTCTCCAGGTATATCCTTTGAAGAAATTATAGAAATTTCTAGCTCTATTAAGGAGTATGATGTATTACTTTCAGCCCATTATAGAAAAGATGCAAAGGAAGGCATAGCTTCAGTTAAAGAATTAATAAAGATTTCAGAAATATCAGGACTTCCGATGCAAATTTCTCACTTAGGTTCTTGCGTTGCCATGGGGCAGATGAGAGAAGCTTTAGATTTAATTAAAGAAGCAATAGACAAGGGAATAGATGTAAGGGCTGACTGTTATCCCTATGATGCCTTTTGTACAAGAATTGGCAGTTCTGTTTTTGATGATGGTTGTTTTGAAAATTGGAATAAGAGTTATGATGCCATTCTATTAACTGAGGAACCTTATAGAAATGTGGTGTGTACAGAAGAAATATTTAAAAAGGTTAGGGAAGAATATCCTGATATGTTGGCTGTAGCCTTTGTAATGAATGAAGATGAAGTTATAGAAGCTTTAAAGGAACCTTTTGTATATGTTGCCAGCGATGGACTATTAAATAAAGGCCAAGGTCATCCTAGGGCAGCAGGAACTTTTCCTAGGGTAATAGGCAAGTATGTAAGGGATGAAGGGAAACTGGATCTAATTGACCAATTAAAGAAAATGACAAAACTACCTGCTGAGAGGTTGAAGCTAAAAAGCAAGGGTGAGATTAAAGAAGGTTTTGATGGAGATATTGTAATATTCGATTATGAAAAGATTATAGACTGTGCAACTTTTAGTGATCCAACGAAAAAACCTTTAGGTGTAGAATATGTTATAATAGATGGTAAGATTGCCTTAGAAAAGGGCAATATATTGAATAGTAGGTTAGGCAAGGCCATCAGAAGACATCAGTAAAGTTAGGGGGAATAAAATGATTAATAGGATCAAGGAAATCACAAATAGGGTATTTGAGGATTTGAAGGAATTAAATGAATACATTTACCATAACCCTGAACTTGGGTATGAAGAGCATAAATCTTCTAAAGCCCATAAAGAACTGTTAAAAAAATATGGTTTTCAAGTTGAAGAAGAGTATCTTGGTATAAAAACAGGATTTAAAGCCTATTATGAGGGTAAAAAACCAGGCCCAAAGATAGCATATTTGTCAGAATACGATGCTCTACCTGGAATTGGTCATGGTTGTGGCCATAATATGTTGGGGACAACAAGTACAGGAGCTGGCATTGTGTTAAAACATTTAATCGATGAAATAGGTGGTACAGTAGTAGTTTTTGGTACACCTGCTGAAGAAACCAGTGGTGCAAAGGTAATAATGGTCGAGAAAAATGCCTTTGATGATATAGATGTAGCCATGTTAGCACATCCTGCAGCTTCATATTACAAAAGTGGTACATCACTAGCCTTAGAACCTATACAGTTTACTTTTAGAGGGAAAGCTGCCCATGCTGCAGCGGATCCGGAAAAAGGCATTAATGCCCTAGATGCTGTTATAATGACTTTTAATAGCATTAATGCCCTAAGGGAACATATTTTACCCACTGCTAGAATCCATGGGGTTATTACGGAAGGGGGAAAAGCAGCAAACATAGTTCCCGAATTAGCCGTTGCTCAGTTCTATGTAAGGGCTACTACTAAGGCATATTTAAATGAACTATCTGAAAAGGTAAAGAATTGTGCTAAGGGTGCAGCCTTGGCTACTGGAGCAAGCCTGGAAATAACCAACTATGAGCTTAAATATGATGATTTAGTGACAAATGAAACCCTATCAGAAGTATATAATAAAAGCCTAGAAATTCAAGGAATAAAAGATTATGATAAAACAAGAGATTCCTTTGGCTCCCTTGACATGGGCAATGTAAGCCATGTTTGTCCTGCTATTCATCCCTACTTTGGAATATGTGAAGATGAAAGTATACCTGCCCATACAGAGGAGTTCAGAGATGCTACCTTAACTGATTTAGCATATAAAAATATGAAAATCACAATTAATGCCTTGGTAAATACCGGAGTTCAGGTGATTACAGATAAGGAGCTTTTAAATAGAATAAAAGAAGAATTTAATGCATTTAAAAATAAAGCCAGATAATCTGGCTTTATTTTACTATAGGATGAAAACAAAATTGACTATTTGAAGGGATTAATATAGTATTAATATTAAATAAGCTTTATTCGAAGTATATTTTGAAACTTATGAAGTATAGTATTTTATTTAAAATGATTAGGTAGGTTTTTTCATGAGTTATAAAAAAATAGATAAGGTGATTAAATGGATTTGTTCACATTCAAATTTGAGGAAAAACTAAAGAGAAATGCTCCCTTGGCTGATAGGATGAGACCTACAAATTTAGAAGAATTTGTTGGTCAAGAACATATAGTAGGCAAGGGTAAGTTTTTAAATAGAATAATCAAGGCTGATAGGATAACTTCAATGATATTTTACGGTCCTCCAGGTACTGGCAAGACTACCCTAGCCATGATTATAGCCAATAGTACTAATATGGTATTTGAGAAATTATCTGCTGTAACCTCAGGAGTTAAGGATATTAGAGAAGTAATGAATAGGGCAGAAGAAAATTTAAAGGTTTACAATAAAAGAACTATATTGTTTATTGATGAAATCCATAGATTTAATAAATCCCAACAAGATGCATTACTTCCCTTTGTAGAGAGGGGCATTATTATATTAATAGGTGCAACAACTGAAAATCCATACTTTGAAGTTAATAAGGCCCTGTTATCTAGGGTTATGGTATTAAGGCTCGAGCCCTTATCTAAGGATCATCTGAGGAAGTTAGTAAATAATGCCTTAAGTGATAAAGAAAAGGGTTTAGGAAACTTAAAGATAAATATTACAGAGGAAGCTATAGATTATCTAATTACCATAGGAGAAGGAGATGGAAGAACGGTTTTAAACTCCTTAGAAATAGGAGTTCTTTCAACTCCAGCAGATGATAATGGAATAATAGAAATTGATTTGGATACAATAAAAGCATCAATTCAAATAAAAACACCTAAATACGATAAGGGTGGAGATGAACATTACGATACCATATCCGCTTTTATTAAGAGCATGAGGGGGTCAGACCCTGATGCTACCTTATACTGGTTGGCAAAAATGATAAATGCTGGTGAAGATCCCAAGTTCATAGCAAGGAGAATTATCATATGTGCATCTGAGGATGTGGGAAATGCTGATCCAAATGCCTTAAATATAGCTGTATCTGCCTTTAATGCTGTTAACATAATAGGCATGCCTGAGGGAAGAATACCCTTAGCCCAGGCAGCTGTGTATATAGCTACTGCCCCTAAAAGCAATGCAGCTTATAAGGGAATAAATCAAGCCTTAGCAGATGTTGAAACAAAGAGTATAGGAAAGGTACCAAGTCATTTAAGGGATGGATCTTATCCAGGTGCTAAGGCTTTAGGTCATGGAATTGGTTATAAATATCCCCATGATTATGAAGAGGGATATATACAGCAACAATACTTGCCCGATGAATTTGTTGGCAAAAAATATTATGAACCAACTGACCATGGATATGAAAGGGAAATTAAAAAAAGATTAAGTAAATTAGTTGACAATAGGGATTGAAATAAATATAATTAGATAAAAGTATATAAACGTTGATGGGAAGAGTAGATATAAGAGGTAGTCACAGGGAGTCGATGATAGTGAGACATCGATACGAAACTTATATTGAAGAACATCCCGGAGTTTCTAACCGAAATCCAAAGGAAAGTAGACTTAGACGGATTCACACCGTTATCTGTGAGGCACATTGATGTGTGTTTGAGTTGGCTATTAGCAATTAAGGTGGTACCGCGGAAGTAAACTTTCGTCCTTTGGGATGAAGGTTTTTTTTTATGACCTAACTTAGCGAATGCGACCGTAGGGAGCAATGAGCTATAGTAGCTGAAACCCAATGACCTATAGTAGGACAAATGTAAACAGCACTAAATTCAAAATTTTAAATACATATAAAGAAAGGAGAATAGTTATGATAACAAGTGTAAAAGACATCTATAAAGATACTGACAAATACTTAAATCAAGAAGTAATAGTTGAAGGTTGGATAAGAACTTCAAGAATGTCAAAAACCTTTGGCTTTATAGAATTAAATGATGGGACTTTCTTTAAAAATATTCAAATAGTATTTGAAGATAGTCTTCCAAATTTTAAAGAAGTAGAAAAGCTTCCAATAAGTTCATCCATTAAGGTTAAAGGCCTATTAGTACCTACTCCCCAGGCTAAACAGCCTTTTGAGATCAAGGCTACTGAAATTGAAGTAGAGGGATATTCAACTTCTGATTTTCCATTACAGAAGAAAAGACATAGCTTCGAATATTTGAGAACTATTGCCCACTTAAGGCCAAGGGGAAATACTTTCAACGCTGTATTTAGGGTAAGGTCTCTACTAGCATATGCAATTCATAAATTCTTCCAAGAAAGAGGCTTTATCTATGTTCACACTCCTATTATTACTGCTTCCGATGCTGAAGGAGCAGGAGAGATGTTTAGAGTTACGACTTTAGACTTAAATAACTTACCTTTAACTGAAGATGGAAAAGTAGATGATACAGAGGATTTCTTCGGTAAGGAAACTAACTTAACCGTCTCTGGCCAATTGGAAGCAGAAGCTTATGCTTTAGCCTTTAAAAAGGTCTATACCTTTGGACCTACCTTTAGGGCAGAAAATTCAAATACAGCAAGGCATGCTGCAGAGTTCTGGATGATAGAGCCAGAAATTGCCTTTGCAGACTTAAAGGACAATATGAAGTTAGCAGAGGATATGATGAAATATATAATAAAATATGTAATGGATAATGCCAAGGAAGAGATGGAATTCTTCAGCACCTTTATTGATAAAGGTTTAATCGATAGATTAGAAAATGTAGTTAATTCCGATTTTGGTGTTATAACTTATACAGAAGCAATTGAACTTTTAAAGAAATCTGGAGAAAAATTCCAATTCCCAGTAGAATGGGGTATGGACTTGCAAACTGAACATGAAAGATATATTGCTGAAAAAGTATTTAAAAAACCAGTATTTGTTACAGACTATCCTAAGGATATAAAGGCCTTTTACATGAGATTAAATGATGATGGAAAAACTGTAGCAGCAATGGACCTATTAGTACCTGGAGTAGGGGAAATCATAGGAGGTTCTCAAAGAGAGGAAAGGTATGACATACTTGAGAAGAGAATCATTGAAAATGGAATGGAACTTGAGGATTATTGGTGGTATTTAGAATTGAGGAAATATGGTGGCACAAAACATGCTGGATATGGACTAGGGTTTGAGAGAGCTTTAATGTATCTAACAGGCATGTCTAACATAAGAGATGTTATACCATTCCCAAGGACAGTAGGTTCAGCAGAATTCTAAAAAGTCCTTGATTTATATGAAAAATTTGATTATAATTGAATTTAAATTAATAAATACTATGAGAGGAAGTAGTAGACCCCATATCAATTATAGAGAGCTGTCGGAAGGTGGAAGACAGTATTGATTAAGGTTGAACTCGTCCTTGAGTAACTAAGGTGAAATCAGTAGCCTTAGTCGGTAAATGCCGTTATATTTTGAGTGGCTATTAGCAATTAGAGTGGTACCGCGGAATTAACCTTTCGTCTCTATTTTTTGGGATGAAAGGTTTTATTTTTATCTAATTCAGTATAAAAAGTAGAGGAGGTAGAATCGTGAGAGAATATAGACCAAATGAAATTGAAAAGAAATGGCAAGCAATCTGGGAAGAAAGAGAACCCTTTAAGGCTTCCAATAATTCTGATAAACCAAAATTCTATGCATTGGTTGAATTCCCTTATCCATCAGCAGAAGGTCTACACGTAGGCCATCCAAGACCTTACACTGCCTTAGACGTTGTTGCCAGAAAAAGAAGAATGGAAGGATACAATGTTTTATTCCCAATGGGTTGGGATGCCTTTGGCCTACCAACTGAAAATTTTGCTATAAAAAATAAAATTCATCCTGCCATAGTAACAAAGAGAAATATAGATAGATTTAGGGCTCAGTTAAAATCTATAGGTTTTTCCTTTGACTGGTCAAGGGAAGTAGATACTACTGATCCAAATTACTATAAATGGACCCAATGGATATTTTTGAAATTATTTGAGAAGGGGCTTGCTTACAAACATGAAATGCCTATAAATTGGTGTCCATCCTGTAAGGTAGGATTAGCTAATGAGGAAGTAATACAAGGCAATTGTGAAAGATGTGGTGGAGAAGTAGTTAGAAAAGTAAAAAATCAATGGATGCTTAAGATAACAGAATATGCTGATAGGTTAATAGACGACTTAGAATTGGTAGATTATATTGAAAGGGTAAAGATACAGCAAACTAATTGGATTGGGAGATCTGAAGGAGCAGATATAGATTTCCAAATAGCAGGAAAGGAAGACAAACTTAGAGTATTCACTACAAGACCTGATACTTTATTCGGCTCAACCTATATGGTTATTGCTGCAGAGCACCCATTAATAGAAAAGTATAAAGATGAAATAGAAAACATAGATGAAATAAGGGAATATCAAAAGGAAGTAAGCAAGAAATCTGATTTTGAAAGAACAGAGCTATCTAAAGAAAAAACTGGAGTGGAGATTAAAGGCATCAAGGCCATTAATCCAGCCAATGGCAGGGAAATTCCTATATGGATTTCTGACTATGTTTTAATGACCTATGGAACTGGGGCTATTATGGCTGTACCAGGACATGATACTAGGGACTGGGAGTTTGCTAAGAAATTCAACCTTCCAATTATAGAAGTCATCAAGGGTGGAGATATAGAAAAAGAAGCCTATACAGATATAGAAGAGGGAGTAGTAGTTAACTCAGACTTTATAAATGGCATGAATCCAAAGGATGCAAAGGAATATATGATTAATTGGCTAGAAGAAAAGGGTCTAGGCCAAAGAAGGGTTAACTTTAAATTAAGAGACTGGGTATTCTCAAGACAGAGATATTGGGGTGAGCCTATACCTCTAGTACACTGTGACAAATGTGGATGGGTTCCTGTACCGGAGTCTGAACTACCAGTTCTATTACCTGACGTAGAGAACTATGAACCTACTGATACTGGTGAATCGCCTTTAGCAAATATTAGAGACTGGGTAGAGACTACCTGTCCAAAATGTGGGGGACCAGCTGAAAGGGAAACTGATACCATGCCTCAATGGGCAGGTTCATCATGGTATTTCCTAAGATATTGTGACCCTCATAACGACAAAGAATTGGCATCCAAAGAAGCATTAGAATACTGGTTGCCAATAGACTGGTATAACGGCGGAATGGAACACACCACTTTACACTTATTGTATTCTAGATTCTGGCATAAATTCCTATACGATATAGGAGTTGTACCAGGACCTGAACCATATGCAAAGAGAACCTCCCATGGTATGATACTTGGAGATAATAATGAAAAAATGTCAAAATCAAGAGGAAATGTGGTTAACCCTGATGATATAGTTAGAGACTATGGGGCTGATACCTTAAGGGCCTATGAAATGTTTATAGGAGATTTCGAAAAGAGCGTACCTTGGTCAGAAAATGGTGTTAAAGGATGTAGAAGGTTCTTAGAAAGGGTTTGGAAACTTCAAGATATATTAGTTGAAGGGGAAGGATACACAAA
>ERZ773359.5971-NODE-5971-length-11173-cov-5.800324_pt1 | contig 11173 bp, 9 predicted proteins | sample MGYA00374955_ERZ773359 | MGnify/ENA primary metagenome ERZ773359 (study PRJEB29098, sample SAMN04486028) | biogas fermenter metagenome | study: EMG produced TPA metagenomics assembly of the Biogas fermentation microbial communities from Germany - Plant 4 DNA1...
AATAGGAACATGCCTACAGGTGAACTGGAGGTATTGGCAAAAGAGCTCAGAATTCCGCTTCTGTCTCTTAAAGTTACGAAAATCAGGGCACCTAAATCCCTTCTTCTCTGAACCCAACCCATAAGTACAACTTCTTTTCCTACGTCGTTCACCGACAATTCAGTACAAAGACGAGTCCTTTTTAACCCTTTTATATTCTCCATATGTTCCCTCCACTATAAAGAACCTTCACATTTAATCTTTACAAGCCTGTCAACGAGCGTGTCAAGACTGATAACTTTTGTATCCCCTGTTTCCATGTCTCTAAGCTCGGCTTTATTACTCTCAATTTCATTATCACCAAGGACAAGCACGTATCTTGCGCCGATTTTATCAGCATACTTCATCTGCGCTTTTATACTCCTGTCCATGATATCTTTGATACAGGTAATATTTTTCTCACGAAGCTGCCAGGCCAGTTTTTCGCAAATCAGGTCGGCCTTGTTTCCAATGGAAGCTATATATATATCAGGCGCTTCAGGTTCTGGTATCTCTATTCCCTGACTGTTAAGCTCAAGAAGGAGTCTTTCCACACCCAGTGCAAACCCTATACCTGGAGTAGGAGCGCCTCCACAATCCTCAACAAGTCCGTCATACCGGCCACCCCCGCAAACAGTGCCCTGGGAACCGATATTTTTTGAGACAAATTCAAATACAGTCTTTGTATAATAATCAAGACCCCGTACTATACCCTTGTCCACGTTAAAAGGTATACCCATAATACTGAGTCGTTCAAGAACAGCCTCAAAATGTTTTTTACATTCATCACATATATGATCAAGAAGTGAAGGAGCGTTTTTCACAACTTCCTGACATTTTTCTTCTTTGCAGTCCAGGATACGCAAAGGATTCCTGTTATAGCGATCCTGACAAGTCGGGCACATACTGTCTATCTTGTCCTTCAGGTAATCTTTGAGTATCTCATTATATTTGCTCCTACATTCCGGACATCCTATACTGTTAATATTCAGTTCCAGATTTTTGATCCCTAACCTGTCGAAATATAACGCCAGGATAGAGATTACCTCTGCATCAGCCGACGGGCTTTTTGCCCCAAGCAGCTCTACCCCGAACTGATGAAACTCCCTGTATCTTCCTGCCTGCACTTTTTCGTATCTGTAGGCCGAAATCTGGTAAAACAGTTTTACCGGCTGGGGCAGAGATGACATACCATGCTCAATATAACTTCTTACTACTCCTGCAGTCCCTTCAGGTCTAAGGGTAATGCTTCTTCCCCCTTTGTCCAGAAAAGTGTACATTTCCTTTTGAACAATATCAGTAGTATTGCCCACCCCGCGCTGAAAGAGTTCAGTATGCTCAAAAACAGGAATTCGTATCTCTTTATATCCAAATCTTTTGCATAATTCAGAAAACTCTTTTTCAACATAATTCCATTTATAAACTTCATCCGGCAATATGTCTCTGGTGCCTCTCGGTGCCTTTGTAAGCATATTGGCTTCACTCCTAACCGGATCCATAATCTTGGAAATATTGTGATCCGTTATTTATAAAAGTAATTGTATCCGTACCGTAGTTCATTGTCAACAAAACCGGAATCTATCACTTCTTCTCACACTGGGAACAGCTTGAAGTGATTTGACGTCTCTTAAGCCGCTCTTCCCTTCTCTTTAATGCTTCCTGATATTCTCTTCGCTCCTCATCGGTTTCAAGAATTAGTTTTGGTACAGGACGGGGCTTCCCGTTTTCATCCAGGGAAACAAATATAAAATAGGCTCTGTTTGTAAACTTTGTTTCTCCTGTAAGATAATTTTCAGAACAAGCTTCTACCAAAACCTCCATGGATGTTCTCCCCACCCACGTAAGCTTTGCCTTCAGCACAATCATTTCCCCAACATGAACAGGCTGTTTAAAATCTACGCTGTCAATTGCAGCGGTAGCCACAATTGACTGTGAATGACGCGAGGCAGCCATGGCTCCTGCTATATCCATCCAGTGAAGAAGCCTGCCCCCCAAAAGATTTCCCAATAGATTTGTATCATTTGGAAGAATAAGTTCACGCATTTCTACCATTGAATCAGATACTTTTTTAGCTTCCATACTCATCTCCGTAAAATATTATTGTCAGATGTCAGTTGCCAGAATGTATACTTAAAAAGTTTTAAATTAATTATAACTTTCAAAAAAATTAATATCAATTTTATTTCTGTATACTTCTTAACCATATAATGACCAAATGAGGAATTTATAAAACTTAACAACTTAGTATGCACATGCCAATCATTATCCTGTGAATTTTGATTATTCAAATATTTCAAAGACATGCTAAAATGGTAGGAAATACAGATTCTCAAGGTTAAAGGCAATTGAGTATCTTTAATTGCGGAGGTTAAAATTGGAAAAACAGTTCAAAGCATTAAAAGCAGCTTTTCCTCACACTATTCCGGTAATGACGGGATACCTGTTTTTAGGGGTTGCCTTCGGAATACTTCTGACCAGTAAAGGCTACCATTTTATCTGGGCCATCATCATGAGTTTATTGATATATGCAGGCTCAATGCAGTTTGTAGCAGTAGAAATTTTAACTTCAATCTTTAACCCCCTTAATGCCTTCCTGATTACTCTGATGGTTAATGCAAGGCATCTGTTCTATGGATTGTCAATGCTTACTAAATTCAGAGGAACAGGGAAGTATAAGCCATATCTCATATTCGGACTTACAGACGAAACTTATTCGCTCTTATGTTCATGTGAGATACCTGATGATGTGGACAAGAACCAGTTTATGTTTTACACAACTCTTCTTAATCAAACGTATTGGATCGTTGCATCGGCCGCTGGTGCACTTTTGGGGTCTGTGTTCACGTTTAATACTGAAGGTATTGATTTTGTTATGACCGCTCTGTTTATAGTCATTTTTATTAACCAGTGGAAATCTCAGAAAAATCATACCCCTGCATTGATAGGTCTGGGCGGTTCAGTTCTGTGTCTTCTGCTTTTCGGTCCTGATAACTTTATTATTCCATCCATGATTTTGATTATTGCGGCTTTGACCATATTCAAAAAGTCAGTTGAAAAGGGGGTAGAATGATGACACTTTCATCTTTTGAAACTTTTCTTACAATTGCAGTAATAGCACTGGGAACCTTACTTACCAGGGTACTGCCCTTCGTCCTGTTTTCAGACAATAAAAAATCCCCTGCATATATTAATTACCTTGGAAAAGTGCTTCCATACCCGGTAATGGGACTTTTAGTGGTCTACTGCCTTAAAAACGTTTCCTTAGTACAAAGCCCCCATGGAATACCTGAAGCCATTGCAATCATCTGCGTTGTCCTTCTCCACCTCTGGAAAAATAATACACTTTTAAGTATAGGCATCGGTACAGCGGTGTATATGGTACTGGTGCAGGGTGTGTTTTGAGTAACCTCCAAAACGCTCACATAAACCTATACATTTATGCATTCAACCCCGCAAGAAAGCAAACGGCAATCTTGCGGGGTTGTTTTACCGAGTATGACCCTATTGCAAATTATTCACTATTTATCTAATTGAACAGCATAGATTTTTACTTTATAAGTTCCGGGTTTTGCTGTGACTTTAAATGTTGTTTCGGCAGATTCAACGAAAGTAAATCCTTTGGCCCGGTCACCCCAGTACCAGAAGCCTCCCTCTGCATCATACCCGAGTTGTTCTTTATGCTCTCCGTTCTCAATTTCAACAGCGGTTATATTGTCTTTTCCATCTTCAATTTCCACAATATATAGAACATTGACAATCGGGTCATCTATTTTCTTTTCTGCGGAGACAGTGACTATGAAAGGACTTGTATATTCATCCTGGGCGACGTCCCATGATAACTTAATCAGTTCTGCGTTTTTCAGGTTAAGATAATAATGATACTGTTTATTTCCATCATGTTTGGTAAATTTATATGGTTCGTTTTCAAATCCTTCGACTTTGCCTTCCAGTTTGTCAATCCAGATAGTGGGCTTGCCGGGAGCTTCATCAGCGTTTTCCAATACTGCGTCGGTTACATCGAGGGACGGACTATGGTCAAGACCGGTGCCTTTGCAGACTTCTATTCCGCCAAATTCATTCCCGCCAACATTGATATTGCCGGTAAGTTTCACATCCGAGCTATTCACAAACAGTGCCGCATCTGCTCCGCTGCCTGTGTAATTGTTTATGGTAACATTCTTCGAATTATAGACCTGGACACCGTATAATCCTTGCCATTCCTCTTCATTTGCCATTTCAACCTTCAGATCATTTATTGTAACATTGTCTGAGGCTATAAGGATTCCGTGTCTTTCTCCATAAGGCTTATTTCCTAAATAAGCGAATTTCAGAGAGTTTTCTTTTCCATTTATAGTTATTGGACGATTTACTTCCAGTCTTTCACCAATATCTGAAATATCATCCATAATATTGATAATTTCTACCTTCTCGTTCGCAAGGGCTGCTCTCAATTCTCCCAGAGTTTCGACATTGGCTATCCTGATAAAATTGTTATATTCTTCTTTATCAAAGAAATAATATTGAGGTTTGCCGTTTGGAGCCTGCTGTGTTGAAACTTCTTCAAACAAACCTTGCTGTACAATTACCCAGTTGTCATTGGAATCTTTCCCGTCTATCCATATAACAGGCAATATCCCCGATTCAGGGCTTACAAATGATATTGTCCCTTCCACGTTAAGTTTCGGTTCCTCAGTCACATTTACACCCTGGCTTACTTCTATTCCACCGAATTCCATGCCGTTTATTTTAATACTATCTTTAAGTGTTACTTCAGAGCCATTTACCAAAATCGCAGCATCTCCGCCTTTAAAATTTATATTTTCAAATACTACTTCTTTTGTCTTATGGGCTTTAAAAATATAATTACCCTGCCAGCCTTGCTGATCACCTTCAAAAGTTATCGTCTTGCCCATGCCATTAATGGTTACAGGGCGGAATATATCAATAGCAGTTTTAATAGTAATGTTGTCTTCCAGTATGATTGTCGTAATATCTTTGTCTGCCAAAGCAGTTTTCAGACCATCAAGGTCACTTACTGTGCTTGATGAAGATACTTTAATCTCTCCGGTTAATTCGTTAGAAATAGTTTCACCAATTTCATTTGCTGCGAAAGACAGTGAAGACATTGCCAGTAGAAACACCAATACCAGAGCTAAACATAAAGCACTTTTTCTTTTTAACATTCTCTTCCCTCCAATTAATTTAGGTTTTTTGGTTTTCTTAAAATTAGTTGGCGGCCAGGCTACCATTCTATATAGAAAGGCCCTATAGCTTTGCGTCCCTGCCTTTCGACAGGTTTGCCTTTTTCAACTAATAACACTGATACCCGGTCCTCGCAGGACCTTACTTAAACAATAACCCTTTTTGGGTCACCTCCTTAAAAGATTTAATTATGATAACTAAGAATATAATAAGGTCCTTAGTTAACCACTATGTTTTCTTCCAATTCATTGGAAATTACTGTCTTTTCAGCATCTGTATATACTACAGGCCCTACGGCATCGCTGCTTACTGTTCCTGTATATTTTCCTGTTCCTGTTACAGTAACCTTTATGAATTTTCCAAGATCCTCTTCAGAAATTGTGTATTTATTTTCAGTGGCACCAGTTATATCCCTGTACGTACCGTCCGGTGTATCTGCTATCTTCCATTGATAATTGACCTCGGCATTCTCTGGTGAAGGTATTGCAGTCAGAACACAGCCTACCACTGCATCACCATATACACTTATACTTTCGACCTTAATCTTTTCTCCGTCACGGCCACCTCCACCAGCGCCGCCTCCTGAACTGCTTCCTCCGCCACCGGGCAATTCAGGCCCGCTTCCTGTAGTAACAGTCTCTCCTGGATTTACAATCTCATCTCCTGCCAGTACGCCTGTTGTCCCTATGGCTGCTGTTACAGAAGTGTTCGGTGTAGTTACTTTTACATTACTGGCGTTTGCTGTGACTTTTTCTACTCTACCATCACCAGATATATTTGCACCATTGTTATTTACAATGACATCTTTTACTTCCGATCCTTTTTCTGCAGTAATACTTACATTCTCAGCATTTACCATTAGTTTTTCTACCGATGAGTTCTCCCCGACCAAAATCTCAGAATTATTTCCGATTACAGCTATTGATTTAATATATCCTCCTTCAGCAGCCACTTTCACATTCTCTGCAGCTATAGTTAAGACCCTTATGGTACCTTCTATAACAACATCATCCTTACCGTCTACTATAACTTCGCCTACCTCTACACCTTCCTCGGTGTAAACTCTAACCTTACCGTCCACTCGCGCAACAATAATGTTATTGACGTAGGAATTGCCGGTAATAATGATAGAATTGGTGCCACCGCCGCGAACAACTAATCTTCCTGTGACTGCTACATTGTTCAAAGTAACGTCGCCATCCCCCACTCCATCACCGATAACAAGGTCGCCATTTATAATGACATCCTCAAGTAATACGCCCGGAGTACTGACCAGCACATTGCCTTCTGACAACTGTGTGTATTTTCCGGGTTCTCTTATATACTGTTTAATAAAGTTATATAAAACCTGAGCAAATTGTGCCCTTGTTATATAACCCAGGGGGTCAAGTATCCCATTATACCCTTGAATATATCCGGCATTTACCACAGCATATACTTCTTCTTTAGCCCATTCTGATATCATATCCGCATCTTTGAATTCCTTATTTATTGTTTTTGAAGGGCTGAGTTTGAAAGCTCTTGCAAGGATTGCACATACTTCCTGACGGGTTATGAATCTGTCGGGATACATTTTGCCATCAGAGCCGAAAATAATCCCCATTTGATATGCCTTAACCATATCCGCGGCGTACCATTCGTCCCCTTTAATATCTGAAAACTCAACTTTATCTGTTTTATCCGGCGAACCAAAGGCACGGACGATTATTGCGGCCATCTGAGCTCTTGTTAAATAGTCATCAGGTAGTATTTTGCCGTTAGAACCTACTAACAGTCCATTTTCAACTGCATGAATTAAAGCAGCCGTAGACCAGTTATCAGGCATATCTGAAAAAGCCGGTGTATTGTCCTTAGCTTCCTCTTTACCAATAGCACTGATTTGTATAATACTCGTAAGCAGAACTATAATCATTAACAGAGACAATTTCTTTTTAAAACTTATCATTATTAACAACGCTCCTTTGTTAATTTTTTATCAATTTTTACTTATTAAGAATTCTGAAATACACCGGAAAACAGAGTTATCCGACATAGCGACATAGTGTCAGGCTTTTACTCTCCAGATTTACTCAATAAAACTATGGAAATTTACACTAAGATTAAAGATAGACCTTTTATAAATCTATTTCAAGTATTTCCCAGGATAAGTTTTAACCTCTAACTTTGTTAATAAGTTGGGAAATGATATCAGAGACTAATTGCTTTAAATGTGAAGGGATTTTTATTCTTTCAAAACAGATTGCCAATATTTCCGCAACATACATTTTTCTACAGTAAATTAACTGATTGTTCACAATTTGGACATATTGTTTTATTATGATATAGTAATCTTATTAATTATTAAACAAGGAGAAAAAAGTGATGGAAAACAGCTTTCTAAAAAACAAGGTTATTATTTTTGCTGCAATAGTAATAGTTATAGCTGCAGCACTGATTTTGGCTTTATCATTGAACAATGATGAGGTTGTCGCAAAAGTCGGAGACAATGAAATCCATAAGGAAGAGCTATACCAGGCTCTTGTAGAGCGGTACGGACCGCAAACTCTCGAAGGTATGATTACTGACAAAATAATTGAACTGGAAGCAAAAAAAGCAAATATCAAAATTTCAGAAAATGAGATTCAAAAAGAGATGGATAAACTTATACAGCAATCAGGCGGCGAAGAAATGTTCAATTTCCAGCTTGCATATACAGGTCTTACATTGGAAGACGTTGAGAAAGATATTGAAAGATATTTAAAAGTGGTTAAACTAATTGAGCCCCGCATAAAGATAACCGAAGAAGAAATAGTTTCTTATTTTGAAGAAAACAAAGCTGATTTTGATCAGGAGGAACAAGTCCAGGCCAGTCACATTCTGGTCGAAGACGAGGAAACCGCCAAAGAAGTAAAAAGGCTTTTAGATGAAGGCGGCGACTTTGCCACACTAGCCAAAGATTATTCAACCGACGGAGCAGCTCAGTATGGTGGAGATTTGGGTTATTTCGGCAGAGGCGAAATGGTTGAAGAATTTGAAGCCGCAGCATTTTCTCTTGCAATTGGAGAAATAAGCGATCCTGTCAAAACCCAATTCGGTTATCACATAATAAAAGTAACCGACAGAAAAGAAGCTCAGGAAGCAACTCTTGAAAATAGCAGGAATTTGGTTGAAGAGGCTCTGAAAGAAGAAAAAGTAAATGCTGAATATGGCACATGGCTTACAGAAGTAAAAGAACAGTATGAAATAGTTAATAACTTATAATTTAAGAAATAAACACTCTTTAAATTATATGAGGCTGTCGTATCAATTCCAGGAATTTGATAGACAGCCTTTTTTATAGATATATTATGCCTGTCCTGTTATGGCGGGTGATATTTTAAGGGTTATTCTCATTTAAAAATGCATCTTTAAGATAAGTTTGTCTTGAAAATACTTTGTCAAAGGCTTTCTGTATAATACTGTACAACACTGTTAAACCATAACATGACAGAAGAATTAGGTAAGGATAACATGGAAAGATATAGCGGGGTTTTATTTCCCAAATAGTATAAAAACCTATAAAGCCCAGGATCGTAATTACAGGCAGCAGCAGAGGATAGGACTGTCTTCGTAAAATCGATGCAATCAGTCCTGTAAATGAAAGAAAAAGAATTAAGAAATTTGATTCATGAAGCACCCATCTTGTCTGATCCCGCAAAAACCTGTTATTTTCAACCATCCGTGTTGCAGCAGTAGGATACAGATACCCCCACGATCCAAAGCCATAATATTCGGCCTGATAAGTTCCTTCAGTCCAGAGCCATATATTTTTCTTCAAATAAGTATTGGCAATTCCTGAAATACCATCTGATCTGATTTTTTCTTTGATAAGAGACTTGTATATTTCGCTGCTTTTTTCTTTATCCCATTCCCCTTCATAAAAATAAATATTATATGAAAAAGAATCATCCCAATACCCGAATTTTCTTGGACTCATACCAATGTTAATCCACATATATATAGGAATTGAATTTTTGCCAAGAGGCTCAGATATTTTACCGGAAGCCAGATAAAATGTATTTATAGCCGACAAAGGCAGCCTTAGACACAGAACAACAGTCAAAAGAAAAGCAAATGCTTTGGTCAGCCGAACTTTTTTAACTATAAAATATATTGTTACTGCAAGCAGAAAAATAGCACCTAACTGCCTTAAAAAATCCCCTGCTGAAATTAAGATGCCTGTATATATTAAGTATTTGTTTTTTCTGTTATTGATATATTTAATAGCATTTAAGACTGCTCCCGCGAATAGTGTTGTCGAATATACGTCATTGTAAACAAGATTATTCAATAGAATTGCCGGGATAAAAAAGGCTGAAAAAACTAATACAGCATAACTTCCTGATTGTCTTCTATTTTCTCTGTCAACTGCCTCTTCATAAATTCTGAAAGTAAGGTAGGATGTAATTACAGAACAACATACATTTAAAAGTTTTGGCAGCAGAAGGGGATATGATAATATTCTGTACAGCAAAGACAAAAACAAGGTTATCCCTACATTATTCGGGAATACGTATAAATAGCCACCTTTTTGAAAATGACTGAAATCATTATTTATAACATTCATTGCAATTATATTGACAGCATCCTGATCAGCAAATTGCTTTACAGGTAAAACCAGTACGAATATAGTCTGAAGCAAAGCTGAACAAAAAAGAACCCAAAATACTATATTTTCCCGTTGAAACCTATCCAGTCTGTGGCATACCAGGTTCATTAACAAATAAAAAGACAGCAGCAAAACAGCGAAAATAATAAGCGAAAAAAAATCCTGTCTCACCCATGCAGGATTATCTCTGTATTTATAAGCGCAGTATTCTGCACGTACTATTAAAGATGATGTTAAAACAAAAATCAAAAATGCAGCTAAAACATAAACAAAAAACTTTTCCGGATTTCTGGGCATATTGCTGAATTTATCTCTGGTATTCAATATATTAACCTCTTGAATTCATTAAAATATTCCTCAGGACAAATTTATATTCTCCTTATTATTACATGCTTATTCATCACAGCATATTGCCTGTGCTGCAAAACAGGTTATATCCCGGAAAGATTACACAACTAAATAAGACCTTAACTGCAGGTTTTTTTATAGCTGTCTGCCCATTGCTGATACCAGGCATCAGGATATGGATGGTGTTTTTCTATTGCATCCCAGACCCCCTGAGGGTTATGAAATCCGACAAAAGTCTGGATTAATTTTTTGTTTTCCTCGCGTTTCAGCATCTGCCAGAATTTATCCCAGGGAAAATACTTGCCGGGACAATCTTTTTCCGCCTTTTTTGCAGAATCGTAATCCAGGTGTCCATTAATGGTACGTACAGGCCATTTTGATTTACAATAAAGGCACAGCCAGACAAGTGCATCAAGCTGCGTCTGCGGAACTTCCTTTTCGGTTAATACCTGCCCTCTTTCATTTATATAATCTGTATAACATCCCTCCAGGCAAATTCCCAAAGTATTATTGTTTTCCTCTGAAAGCAGATGACCTCCTACAAACTGTTCAGGTCTGCCCCTATAAATTAATCCATTTTTGCGGATGAAGAAATGGTACCCTATACCCAGCCATCCCCTGTCAAGATGCCATTTATGCACATCCTGCGCACTGCAGCTCCTGCAGACAGCATGGTGTACTACAATTGTATCGGGAGTTTGCAGTACAAATTTTGCTCCGGGCTTCCAGTTATATTGTTCTTCAATAATATTATACATAACGGCTACACCTTACCTTTTTAAATGACATTTCACGCTTAAATCATATATTTGTCGACACTATAATTATATTCCTGTGAATAATCTTAAGTTACTGAAAGCAGGTTTATTTTGAATAAGACAAAAGAAAAACCGCTTAGAAACTTAGTTCTAAACGGTTATATGGCGGGCTGACCCCCTAAAATTGGAGAATATCCACTTGATTCTTTCTCAGTAATAG
>ERZ773359.5975-NODE-5975-length-11170-cov-5.434458_pt1 | contig 11170 bp, 10 predicted proteins | sample MGYA00374955_ERZ773359 | MGnify/ENA primary metagenome ERZ773359 (study PRJEB29098, sample SAMN04486028) | biogas fermenter metagenome | study: EMG produced TPA metagenomics assembly of the Biogas fermentation microbial communities from Germany - Plant 4 DNA1...
CCCGAGTTGTCCACTGCCAGATCGCAACCCGAGAGCAGCTTGAGCGCATGGCTGCCATGGGCATCGCAGCCGATATTCAACCAATCTTCGTTCCAACTGACCTTCATTTTGCAGAAGAAAGAATCGGTGCAGGCCGCCGAGTCTGTATCTATGCTTGGAAAACAGCGGCTCAGATGGGAATCCATCTAGCGGGCGGCTCCGATTGTCCAGTGGAAAGCTGCAATCCCCTTTGGGGGATCCATGCTGCCATCACCCGCCAGGATCACAAAGGCTATCCCCCAGGCGGGTGGCACCCTGAAGAATGCCTCACTCCTATGGAGGCCCTGGCACTCTTTACAACAGGTTCTGCCTATGCAGCCCAGGAAGAAGCTATCAAAGGGAGCCTCACACCAGGAAAGCTTGCAGATTTTGTAGTGCTGCCCAAAGACCCAATCGAACTCCTGCCCGATGAGCTGCTAGATATGCAGGTGGCAGCTACTTATGTGGGAGGAAAACAGGTCTGGCCTGAGGTAGAAGGATAAGACCGCCATAAGCCTGCCACCCCAAAAACCATCGCAGAAAGCCTCGTTGAGGTCAGCAGATAAGATTTAAACCGAGCCGGTGAACACCGGCTCGGCTCTTGGGCTTTATGAACTCCAATAGAGACTCTAGAGGTTCGTCTATTCATTTTCCTTTAGCAACCAGCTCTGTGGCATAATCGGTTATAGCTTGAAAATCACCCCGGGCAATGGCTTCCTTATTGATCAAAGAACCCCCCACGCCAAGTATATCGGCTCCGGCGGCAAAGAAGGCATCGGCGTTTTCGATAGCAACTCCTCCCGTTGCCATAACCGTGATGTGCCTAAGGGGACCCTTCACATTCTTAATGTATCCCGCCCCGAGATCTACCGCGGGAAACAGCTTGACAATGTCTGCCCCTACTTCATAGGCGGTCTCAATTTCTGATGGAGTCGCGCATCCTGGGATGACCAGGCGGCCGTAGCGGTTCCCCAAACGGATAACATCCACATTCAAGTTGGGCGCAACCAGAAACTCTGCACCAGACAGCAGTGCCAATCGGCCTGTTTCGGGATCAAGTACTGTACCGGCGCCGACAGCAGCTCTATCACCTAGATCGGATTTGATAGTCTGGATGGCTTCCAAGGCACCTGGAGTATCCATGGTTACCTCCATGGCGTAGATCCCGCCCTCGAGGAGGGCCCTGGCGATCTCCTTGACCTTGCCAACATCGATCTTCCGCAGGATTGCAACGATCCGGCCTGCCATTATCTTCTCATAGACTTCTGCTTTATACTTCACGGTCATCCCTCCTGTGCCCATTGAAGACTTAATCGACCTCAACTGCCTTGGCTAACGTTGGATATCGGATCCTCCAGCTGCCAGCAGCCTCTCTACATCTTTCTTGCTAAAGCAGCTTTGATCACCGAAAATGGTATGCTTCAGCGCCGCCAGGGCAATCCCATATTTTAGCCCAATGTCAGGCGAACCCTGCAGGAAGCCGTAGATGGCACCTGCAGCAAAGGCATCGCCGGCACCGACCCGGTCAATGGCCGTAATCTCATAACCATCAACCTGCTTGATTTCCCCATCAAAGAGGCCAATAGCCCCTGCACCACCCATGGTGATGATTACCCAAGGACAGCCGTAAATCTCATGCAGCCTTCTGCAAGCATCTTCGGGTGTGTCCTTCAAGTTAAGTACCCTACTGACATCATCCAGGGTAGATATTAGGAGATCGACATCCCTCAGAACGGGATCAACGGCTCTTTTCGCCTCCTCTGGACTCCAGAGCCTCTGGCGGTAGTTCACATCGAAGGAGACTGTCTTTCCAGCTTCCCGTGCCTTGGCGGCAACCTGCTTCACCATATCCCGGCAGGAGTCGCTGAGGGCCATGGTTATCCCGGTAAGATGCACGTGCCGTGCATCTAAGAGGTAGTCTAGGTCAAGTTCGTCAAACCCCATGGTACTGGCTGCGGAATTGGCTCGATCATAAATAACCTCCGCAGGCCTAGGCTTTGCTCCCGGCTCAAGGAACATGGTTCCCACTCTGCCGTCTTGGGTCCAGATAATCCGGGAGGTATCAACTCCATGCCACCGCAGTTCTCCTGCGATGCGGCGACCCAAGGGATTGTCAACAATTTTGCTGATCCAGCCCGCCGCAACACCTAACCTGGCCAGTGCCACCGCCACATTGGATTCCGAGCCTCCGATTTCCACATCCAATTGCCGTGCTTGCTCCAAGGGAACACCGACCTTTGGGGAAAAGCGGATCATGGTTTCCCCTAAAGTAACTACTTCTAACTTAGGCTGATCGCTCTTAGGCTGACCGTTCATAAAAGCTCTCCTTATCTACGGAATTAGTCCGGCTGCATCGTTATCACTTCAGCCTACCACTCAGCTACAGTGCCATCTTCCCGCCGCCATACAGGATTTCTCCAGTTATGGCCAACACGGACAGCAGCCCTCACTTTTTCTTCATCTACCTCTATACCTAACCCAGGCGCCTCAGGAATGGCCGCAAAGCCGCTATCGTACCGAAAGACCGATGGGTCCTTTAGATAGTCCAAGAGGTCATTTCCCTGATTGTAATGAATCCCAAGGCTCTGTTCTTGAATCACGGCATTAGGGGAGCAGGCATCAACCTGCAGGCATGCCGCCAATGCTATGGGACCAAGGGGGCAGTGAGGAGCAAGGGCGACATCGTACGCCTCTGCCATGGCAGCGATCTTCCTGACCTCAAGAATTCCTCCAGCATGGGATACATCTGGCTGAATAATGTCAACATATCCATCGGCTAAGAGGTGCTTGAAATCCCACCGGGTGTACATCCGCTCTCCCGTAGCGATAGGGATCGTTGTGGCCCGCGCTATCTCCCGCAGGGCCTCATTATTCTCCGGCAAAACAGGTTCTTCAATAAACATGGGATGGAGAGGTTCAAGCTCTTTGGCCAGGACCTTGGCCATGGCTTTGGTCACCCTACCGTGGAAATCAATTCCGATCCCAAACCCGGGGCCGCCGACTTCCCTGACAGCAGCAACCCGCTCCACAACTGCATCGACCTTATCAAAGGAGTCTATGTAGTGCATTTCCTCAGTAGCGTTCATCTTTACTGCCTTAAATCCAGCTTGAATCTGTTCCTTGGCAGCTTCAGCTACATCCCGGGGGCGGTCTCCGCCGATCCAGTTGTACACCCGGATCTTGTCCCGGGCTTTGCCGCCCAAAAGCTCATAGACGGGAGCCCCATAATACTTGCCTTTGATGTCCCACAGCGCCTGTTCTATGCCTGAGATAGCACTGCTTAGTATCGGGCCTCCCCGGTAAAACCCGCCTCGATACATGACCTGCCAGTGGTCCTCAATACGCATCGGGTCTTTCCCGATTAGGTATTCCGACAATTCTTCTACAGCTGCTTTCACCGTGTCTGCCCGGCCTTCTACAATCGGTTCACCCCAGCCGCAAAGACCTTCATCGGTCTCAACCTTGAGAAATAACCACCTGGGCGGTACTTTAAAAAGCTGCATCCTTGTGATTTTCAAGCCTAGTTCAACTCCTTCTACTGTTCTTAGATATCTATGTGTTCTACCATGCTCACCAGCTCGTACCAACTCAAGCAATGCTTTTTCCTAATGGAGCTGCGACATCCAGTTCTAGACCTCATCTATGGAACCAGCACCACCTTGACTGACTCCGTTCCCTCCTCGGCCATTGCAAAGGCCTCCTCCCATTGTTCCAGAGGGAAGCTGTGGGTGATAATCGGCTCTCCCTGAACCAAGCCTTTGACCAATAAATCAATGGCCAAAGGATATGTATATGGACTGAGATGAGCACCATAGATGTCCAGTTCTTTTCTATCACCGATTATGCTCCAGTCTACCGTTGTAGGTTCAGTGAATACACTGAACTCAACATAGGTACCTAGTTTACGGATCATCTGCAGTCCTTGGATGACCCCTTCTGGTTCCCCTGTGGCATGAATATATACATCACAACCGTAGCCATCAGTAATCTCCATCACCCGCTGTACCACGTCATCCTCCAGCGGATTAAGTACTATATCTGCTCCCAATTCTTTACCCAGCTTTAGCCTCTTTTCCCTTAGATCAAGGCCGATAATTAACTTGGGATTCTTCAACTTAACCAGCTGCAGCTTCAATAGCCCTAGGGGACCAAGACCGCCGAGGACTACGACATCTCCAAATGTTGGCAACCAGCTGCTGCTATCACTGGATTGCGTTGTATTGGCAGCTGCAAGAACACGGATTCAGTGTTGGTGTTGTTCAAGTGCAAAGCATGGCGCCATCGCTGAAACGGAAAATATCACCACCAACGGAAGCACGAAGCCAGCGCACTTCTTCGTGCACTGCAGACTGATCATCCGCCATCCGATTCCAGCTCTGGCTTGGATAACTAGTTTTCACTTATACCAATTGCTTCGATGATTCCCACTAAATACCTCCAGATGACGGCTTGGACTTGCGAACTTGGCGGCTGCCACACGCTTAGGGAGAGTTTTGCAGTTTAGCACTACTACTCGCCACTGCTAGCCGCCGCTCCGTGCGCCTTGAGGCAGGTCATGTCTCCTGAGTATTGAAATACATCAACTCCGTGGCCCCTGGGTCCAGATTATCTATATATCCGCTCAGTCTGCAGCCCAGCCCTTCCCAGAGCATCTGCACAGGCTTGTTGATTGGGTTGGTGGAGGTGAAAAGCTTGGGCACTCACTCGACCAACAAGCCTAGATTCGTAATATGAAAAAAACAGGATGAACCCACCACCGAAAGAGTGGGAATGGATTCATCCTGCTTTTATGACCACAGGAAAATCGACCCTAGAGTTTTAGACCGGAAAGGGCAATACCCTTGATGATGTACCGGCGGAATACCAAGAAAAATACTGCCGGTGGGACGGTTGCAGCTACACTAGCTGCAAGGATGTAACCTGCCTCGATCATGTAGTTGAAGGCAGCAAGGTAGGCCTGGAGAGCTACCGGCAGTGTCATCATATTACGCCTGGTCATGGTAATCAGCGGCCACATAAAGTCATTCCAGCTCCCAAAGAAGGTAAAAATGGCCAGAGTGGTGAGGGCCGGCTTAATCAGTGGAAGAACAATAGTATAGAAGGTGCGGAATTTGCTGCAGCCGTCAATCCGGGCTGCGTCCTCCAGATCCCGGGGGATAGACAGCATGAACTGCCTTAGTAAGAACACAGCGAAAGGTCCGGCAAGGGCAGGTACAATGAGGGCCTTGTAGGTGTTGAGCCATCCCCAGCGGTGTAAGCGCAGGAAGACGGGGATGAGAGTAATCTGCCCAGGGATGAGCAGAGATGAGACTATTATGGCGAAAATCAAGTTGCGGCCTGGAAAATCTAGTCTAGCAAGGGCATAGGCAGCCAATGACGATACCACTAAAACCAGGAAGGTAGTACTAATCGACACAACAAGGCTGTTATAATATGCCCGCCATATGGGCGTAGTTCTGATGGTAAAGAAAACCTCCCTAAAGTTTTCCAAAGTAGCCACTTCTGGAATCCAGCGGGGAGGATGGCGATATGTATGGGGATTAGGCTTCAGCGATGTGGAAATAGCCCACAGGATGGGCAGCAGCCATAAAATAGCCAGCATAGTCAAGACCACAAGCAAGACAATCTGTTTTGCATTGCGCCGCACCCATGTCATAACCATCTACCTCCAATCCTGCGTTTTAGCTGCTAGTACTCCAGCCGCTCACCAAACCGGAACACTCTAAACTGAATCAATGTAAATACGATTAGAATGCAGAAGAGAACCCATGCCATGGCTGCCGCCAGGCCCATTTCGAAGTACTGGAATCCGGTGAGATACATGTGCTGCACCACCACCCTGGTACTGTCATAGGGCCCTCCTCCTGTTAGAATATAGACCTGACCGAACACTTGGAAAGCACCGATAATCTGCATCACCGAGATAAACAGCAAGGTAGGACGCAAGAGTGGTAGGGTAATATCCTTAAAGCAGTGCCAGGCATTAGCTCCATCGATACGGGCAGCATCGTACATGGTTTGGGGAATGTCCTGCAGTCCCGACAGATAAACCAAGAACGGAAAACCCACTCCCCACCAGAATGAAACGGCCACAATCGTCCACATCGCCGTTTCTTCATGGCCTAAGAGGTTCTGGGGAGGTAGACCGATAAGGCCGGCATAGTAGTTGAGCAGCCCTGCGGTGGGGTCGAAGATCCAGATCCAGATGATGGATATAGCGGCAACGTTGATCACCATCGGCATCACGAAGGATATCTGGAAAAACCCCTTCCAGCGCTTAACAGCATCTACGGCAATGGCTAGAAAGAGGGAACCCACCACAAATAACGGGACAGCCCCTACTGCGTATTGCACCGTGTTCTTTAGACTGTGCAGGAACAACTCTGTCGGCTCTGTGAAAATATACTCGTAATTGCTAAGGCCTACATAGCGGGGCGGAGGCCCGATTAGACTCCAATCATACATACTGATCCGCATACTCTCCAGTATAGGAAGGGCAATGAAAATAATAAACAAAGTGAGATAAGGCAAAAGGTATAGATAAGGATACAGGGGATTCTCTTCGTTCAGCAAGAAATACTTCCTTCGATTATTGCGAGCCATATCTATTCACCTCGTAACGTGGAGGTTTAAACTCCGGTCATTTGGGGATGCTAGACGACATGGGCGCAATACCTCAGTTCGATGTAACGGCAGTCTAGGACTGGGACTGACCCAGAAGGGTCAGTCCCAGCAATCACATTACCTTATCTGCCTCTAGCCAAGATGGCATCGATCTCCCGATCCATATCGGCCAAGGTCTGCTCTACAGTCTTCTTGCCCAAGAGAGCCGCTTCGATTCCGGAAACGATGCGCTCCTGAACCCTGGACCAGGGTATGATCTTTGGCAGGTACCTACCGTAGGCACCTTGCTCAGCGATGGTCCTCTGGGGCAGGAGGTAAGGTGCATTTCTGAACTCGTCAACCTCCAGAACATCCAGCCTAGACGGACACTGACCAGCTTTGACCCAATCAAGATTGTTATCCAAAATCCACTTGATGAAGGTCAGTGCAGCCCGCTCTTTCTCAGCATCTCTCTTGGCTTGCACTGGCAATACAAAGGTATGTGAGCCAATGGCATAGACCTTTTCAGGACCGATGAGAGGATGGTTGCCCACGGTGTAGTTGAGTCCCTCAGCTGCTTCGGCTCCCAATACCTCCCAGACCCCGCTGATCATGGTAGCCGCCTGTCCCTGGTAGTATGCCAGGAAGGGATTCACCGACAGTTCAGGAGACATGACTTTATGCTTGTGAATCAGGTCAACCTGGAACTGCAGTGCTTTGCGGCCAATATCGGTATTCCAGGTAGAGCGGGTCTTGTCTTCCGACAAGAAGTCTCCTCCGTTCTGCCATACGCCTGCCCACAAAGACCAAGCCCTAAACCAGTCCAGAGGAGCGATGATACCCCAGCGGTCAATGGTGCCGTCACCATCAAGATCCTTGGTCATTTTCATCAGCGCAGCTACGAACTCATCTCCGGTTACCGGCAGGGCATCGGGCTCCGATGACAGGCCTGCCTCATGGAGCAAGTCAACATTGTAATAGACGCCAAACCCATGAAAGTCCAGAGGAATACCGTAGCGTACCCCTTCATAGCTGCCGGAGTTGTTCCACACTGCATCGTAGAACATGTCCTCTCCCAGCTCCAGGACCTCCAGCATGGACTCATTGATGGGAAGTACAGCATTGGTGGAGGCGAACCGTGGAATCATGTAGTCATGGCATATGGCTACATGGGGTGCCTCACCGCTGACAACACTGGTTGCTAAGCGGCTGTAATACGGCTCACCCCAAGGCAAAATCTGCATTACCACTTCTATATCCGGATGTTCCTCATTGAAGCGCTCTACCAACTCACCCATTACTCTGCCGTCAGGGCCTGTAAACAGTGTCCAAAAGTCGATGGTTACCTTTGCAGAGCCAATGCCGCTGCCGAGTACCAGCAGCAGAGCTAAAGCAGCCGCGACCACAATTACCCGTAGTGACTTTCTCATGCCTGTATCCTTCCTCCTTAAGAAAATTCATGCTGCCTGCCGCACACCTGAGTTTTACAAGAAGGAACGACCAGCTAGCTTAACGGGTTCTCACCTCCCCCGCTGAGATTTGCCGCATTAACCGGCTAGCTTCATCGCCAGGAGATTTCTATCTGCCACCAGATGCAGTGCCGACCTACGATGGCGAACCCTAGGGCTGAATGTTTCTTTATTCTTACTATTCCGCCTAGTTAGGTGGAATCCTGCTAATTGTCGACGAAGTATATCCAATTTACCCATCTGTTGTTATTTTGACAAAAGTCTGAACCCTAGCGAGATGAGGGAGGTAAGATAAAGGGGCCCTGCCAAAGGTTTTGATACACGTTTGCTGTAATAGGTTACGGGACTGAATACCTCAAGACAATTGTTCACATAGCCGACGATTAGGCGAAATATACGCGATCTTCATTTCATGCAGCCGCTAACCGCCGGAGATGGCCTTAAGGGCTCCAGGGGATAAACACAAGAACGGCCAGAATGGATCATCTAGCTTTGCGATTACGATGGCGGGCCATCGTTGCTGCCATGAGGATAGCATCTATCATACTCTTCTCATTGGCCTTGCCGGTGCCGGCAATATCAAAGGCAGTGCCGTGATCCACCGATGTTCGGATAATCGGTAATCCCAGAGTCACATTGACCCCTTCCACACTGCGGAAACTGCCGCTTTCGGGATCAACAGCAAACCCCAGGAGCTTAACGGGAATATGCCCTTGGTCGTGGTACATGGCAACCACGCCGTCATACTGACCGGCCAGCATCTTCACAAAGACCGTATCGGGAGGGATAGGACCTTCAATGTGGTAACCGCGCTTAGCCGTGGCGGCAACGGCTGGTATGATGACATCGATCTCCTGTCTACCAAAAAGGCCCCCCTCACCGGAGTGGGGATTGAGACCGGCTACTGCGATCCTCGGTGAGTTGATGCCTAGGTCCAGCAAAGCCTGGTGAAAAAGATCAATAACCTTTACAAGACGGGGTTGTGTGATATGGCCGGGCACATCTTCCAAAGCAACATGGGTAGTCACATGGGCAACCCGCATTTTACCGCAAACAAGCATCATGCTCACTGATTCTGTCTCAGTCAGAGCAGCTAAGATCTCTGTATGGCCGCTGAAGTGATACCCTGCAAGGTTAATTGCTTCTTTATGTATAGGGGCTGTCGTAATGGCATCGACATCTCCCGCCAAAGCCAGGGAGACTGCTTTCTCAATATAGGCAAAGGCCGCCTTTCCCGCGGCAGCGGAAACCTCTCCAAAGCGGTTTAGCTCTATATCCAGCGGGGCCTCCGGTTCTTCGACTGGGCAAAGAACCTTCCCTCCCACAAGCTCCGCGGCTAGCTCCAAGATATCCTTTGTCCCAACAATCACCGGCTGACATGCCTCCTGCACCTCTGGATGGGCAATTGCCTTTACTATGATCTCTGGGCCCACCCCATAGGGGTCTCCCATGGTAATTGCTACCTTTGGCAGTGAAGGTGAAGTTGCATTCATTTCACGGTCTCCTCCCACTTATACATCGATATGATACTAGATGGTGCCAGCTGAATAGAGGTACCTGAATACGAGGTTAATCAAACGGAGGCAGACAACCATCCTCTTGAACTAAGGGAATTCTCCGATCCGTAACCTCGATTCCAGTCTGATATTCTAGGTCCGGAAGGACAAGATCGGAAACATACAGCGCTCCAAGACTCAGTGTATTCTTGATTCTAACAATCCTAGCGTTCTCGGGGCTTCGACATGCAGCTCTGAGGGCATAACTTATGCCCTCACTATCTGTTTCAGCCACGATTGGCAATTTAGCCCGCTGAAGAAAACCGCTGGTCACGGCGTTTTCATACGTTGCTTTAAAATCAATCTTATTGTAGACCCTTCTTGTTATAACATCAGCCAATCCCATCCCAAGGGCATTCCCTTGCGAACCTTCAGTAAGATCTGTTAGCAATATAGATGAAATCTGGAGTTTCTCTAGGTCCAGCTCCCCCCTAATTCCGATCCGACCGATAATATTGGGATCCAGCCCTACACCGCTGATATCTTTACCAAACTCATCGATAATCAGCACATCAATCTGATCAACAGGCAATCTGGGCATAAGTCTCTTGGCCTGCTCAAGAAGCTTTGGCTCCTCCTTCTCAAACTCATGGGCTCGCAGGACTTTAATGATGGCGGTCTCTTTGCTGGCGTTCTCAACTATGCCTATTCCCAGCATTACCCTGCCATGCTTGATTATTTGCCGCGCCGTTGGCACGATCATTTCCTTCAATCCGGTTACCCCGAACCGGTGAATCTCAAGGGCCTGTTTGTGCTTTCCGAGACCAATAGCACACATTTTCATCAGCCCACTCTCGAAGGTTCCGTGGAAATCCGTGTGGGGCTTTATCCGATTAATGGCAATAACCCCATCAGCCTCATACGCATGTTTGTCCATGTATACCTTATTGGCTAGTCCTTCACTGGGAAGTTCCACAACTTCCAGCGAAGACAAAATAGGAGCACCAACATTTACTTCTGTAATGCCGTAGTGCTCTAGAACAGCCTGCTGTCCTTCTGGCGTAGCTCCTCCATGGCTCCCCATAGCTGGGATGATGAACGGTTTCCAACCTTGGCCTACGACCCATTTCACTGTGGAATGGACTATTTCCTCAAGATTACTTATACCTCTACTGCCAACGGCTATGGCCACTGAAGCCCCCGGCTTTAGGTCTAGTTGTACGCCCTCCAACTCTTGTTCCAGATGCCTCCCAACGTCATCTAGCTTCTTGGACTCAAATTCCTGCCTAATCATAGTAAGTTTGACATCTAGCATTATTTCGGCTCCCTCCGTCGGCACTGAGGCGCTTCAGTCATTTAATTCTCAGAAAATGGCTGTGTTCCTTCTATTCAGCGGTTTCCTCAAATGAATTATTCCCCGTATATACTCCTTTATCTCTAAGTAAGCGTCTTCTGGGTAGAGTTTCTCTAGATACAGGTAACAGCCTTCACAAAACCTGACCTATGTAAAAAACCGCCCCACAACGGGCGGTTTTCTACACAGCCTTTCTTTTCCATTTAAAGATGGGTCAAACGATGTACCAG
>ERZ773359.5976-NODE-5976-length-11168-cov-5.006659_pt1 | contig 11168 bp, 9 predicted proteins | sample MGYA00374955_ERZ773359 | MGnify/ENA primary metagenome ERZ773359 (study PRJEB29098, sample SAMN04486028) | biogas fermenter metagenome | study: EMG produced TPA metagenomics assembly of the Biogas fermentation microbial communities from Germany - Plant 4 DNA1...
AAGGAGCCGCGCACCTTGAATTCAGCCTGCTCGAAAAGGCGCAGCAGCTCCAGCTCCCGCGCCGTGTCGCGCACCAGGATCCGCCCGCCGGCGTCAGGGGGCGATTCGGCGGTAAAGGGGTTCACGGCGATCCCGCCGTAGCTGAAATCGAGGCGGGCGGCAATGGCTCCGTCTTCGTAATCGAGGAAAACCTTGACCTCCAGGGGCGGGCGGTGAAGGCGCTCCTGCAGCGAGGGGGCAATTGCCAGGGCGGCCGCTGTCTCGATTGATGGGAGGGCCTCGGAGAGAAAGCGCTGCATCTGGGCGCGGTCAATGCGCAAGGGGGCGCCGTCTTTTTGGCTAAAGACAAGGAGCAGAGGTCTCAGGGCTGCCGCACCGCTCCCGGTGAGCTGGTAGATCCGGTCCTGGCAAAAGATGAAATCCCATTCCGCGGTGAGCGGGATGAGCACGCCCTCTGCTTCCATCGACAGGAGCAGCTCCCTGGCGCTGCCGTCAAGGGTAAAGCTGACGGGAGGTGCGGACTCGGTAATGGCAATTTGCGGGTAGAAGCGTTCGTTGAGCTGCAGGTTAAAGGTAGCGCCTTTCAGCCGAAGCAGCAGCCGCCGCAGCAGGGCGCCGCTCAGCTCCAGTTCCTTCCCCCTTAAGGGCTCGTAGAAGACGGTGGAGCCGGCGGTATTCTGCTCGAACTCCAGCCATTGGGCGAAAAAATCGATGATCCCCAGATCTTCAACGGAAAAACGGTGCTCAGCGGGGCGATAGCTAAAGTTTTTGCCGAAATAAAGCTCTTCCTCCCGGAGCACCGCCGCAATGAATTTGCCGATGTTTTTGACCACGTATGTTTTATCTTCGCCCACTTTAAGGGAGACCAGGGTGCGGCCTGTTCCGCCGCGGTAACGGGGAAGCAGCAGCTTAATTGTAGTTTCGAGCCTTAGCTTTCGCTTCCCAAGGTCTCCGGCGGTGCCGGTGCCGATCCCCTCGAGCAGCTCTTCCACCAAGGCCTCTTCCGCCGGTTTGATCTTTTCGCGGCTGCGGGCGGCAGTGAGCAGCACGGCGGTGATATGCTTGCAGTCACCGGGATAGTTGTCATAAGCGGCGCAGTCGCATTCCGCGTCCACGATTTCGCCCTTCTCGTTAAAGTAGATTTCCACGGTGTAGAGTTTCTGGCCTTGAACCGCGGCTTCGAGATAGCCGGATGCTGCGTTGTAAGTCATTTTTTTGACGGCCCCGTGAAGGTAATATTCCAGTCCCCGGTAATAAATGGCAAGGTTGCTGCAGCGCCTGGCAATATCGCGGTTGGTAAGATTGAACAATTCATGCACCCCTTAAGCCATGCGATCATTTCAGTATAACATGAAATGAGGGGTGCCGACAGGTAAAAGCTGTTTTTTGTGGTTTTTCTAAAAGTGCGGCATGACGAATTCAAGCCCCCTCACCCTGCTCTCTCCTCCAAGGGGGAAGAGGGGGTAGGGAAGGGCACTTTTTCCCTACTTCTGATGGCGCACCCCGCTGGCGGGGGCATGTCCGTCTACTCCTTTTGATGCCGCTTACTTGATGGCGAATTCGGCGGCCAGGTAGTAAGGGTCATATGCACCGGAGTCATTGGGGACATAGATATCTTTTACAATGCGGTAATCGCCCCGCTCCAGCTTTGCGTAGAGCCATGTCCAATCAACCGTCCACTGCGCGCTTTCTCCGGCGGGCAGCAGGTAGCCAATATCCTCAAAGCCGTATTCTTCCTCTATGGCGACCGGGACCCGGTACCAGTTGCCGTCATTTTTCTTTTCCAGGACGTAGTGTTCGCCGTAAACGCATTCCTTGCCGGATTGATTCTCAAAGCGCAGCGTCAATCCGCCCGGCGACACTGTTCCCTCCTCGACAGTCATGGTCACACCGCCAAGGTTGTTTACCGTTTCGTAAGCCGTTGGATCCCAGTCGGAGGGATCCACCGGCTGGCCGTTCAGCACGCCCAGCGTTGTGGCGCCGCATCCCGCCAAAAAAACTAAACTGCCTGCCAGAACAATAAAGCAAAAGAGCATTTTTTTCATTGCATTCCCCTCCTTTATCTGGTTGACAGATGCTTTGGGTAAAAAGTTCCCTGTATGAAAGTTGTCACCGTTGGAAAGTTGCTACCGGGACGGTTCCAGGAACAGCTTTGTCAACAGGATTCTTCAAAGATGCTCTGAGAATGCGGTGTCCGGATTCAGCCCCCCCTCACCCTGACCCTCTCCCTCAAAAAGTGGGAGAGGGGATTGTTGCCGGTGCCATTTTCATCCACTTAGGATAACATCAAGGGGCTGCCTTTTAAGACAGCCTCGGGATAAGGTGCGGTGCTACTGGGAAATGAGAAAAATGGAGGGTTATGGCCTTCGATATGGAAATGTGATCGAAAATGGTTTTTTAAAATGTGAAAGGAGGTCTTTAGGGTTTATGACGCACAATCAAGCAGCGGAACGCCTCAAGGAGGAAATCATCGCCGATACCGGCCGGATATTGCAAGAGTTCCCACAAGGCGGCGCCTCCCGCTTCACGGTGCTGATCGAAAACATCAAGCCGGCTAGCTCAGAACTGAAAACCGCCCACGGCCTCTCCATTCATTTGGAGAGGGCTGGCAAGAACTATCTGCTGGACACCGGTTCCGGCGCCACCACCTTCGAGAACGCCGCCCTGCTCGGCAAAGACATGGCCGCGGTGGAGGCGGTATTTATCTCCCACGGCCATTATGATCATGGGGGCGGCCTGGCCCGTTTTTTGAAACTCAACCGGCGGGCCAAGATCTACTTAAGCGAAGCGGCCATCCGGGAGAGGCATTTTGCCGAGCGTAAGGGGGCGATTGATAAAAATATTTCCATTGATGTATCCCTCTATGAGCGCTATCCCGCACGGTTCCACTTCGTGGACCGGGTTGCCGAGATCGCGGAAGGGCTGATCGTCATCCCCGCCATCGAGCAGCTCTTTACCCTGCCCGGAGGAAACGCCAACCTCTACCGGGAGACTGCTTCCGGCATGGTCAGGGACAATTTTCAGCACGAGCAGATCCTGGTGATCAAGGATCAGGACGGTATAATCGTTTTCTCCGGCTGCTGCCACAACGGCATCCTGAACGTGATTCATACGGTGCGCAAGCATTTCCCCGAAACGCCCGTGAAAGCGGTGCTCGGCGGTTTTCATCTCCTCAACCCCGATACGCAGCAGCTCTGCGAGACAGAGCAGGCTGTCGCCGCCCTGGGTCAGAAACTGCGCGCGCATGCCATCGGCCTTTATTTTACCGGCCACTGCACCGGTTTAGAAGCGTATGCCATCCTGAAAAAAGAACTGGCCGGCCGTCTTCTTTATTTCCACACAGGACTCGAGTTTACGCTGTAAAAAGATAACGCTTTCAGCGATCCTGTCACTGTGGCGGTTCTAACGGCAATAATGGCTGCTGATCTTGAAACCCGGCACAGTCTTGGCAGCGGGAAGAAGCGGTTCGCTCCCCGGTCGCGGTCCTGAAACAGCTTCGCGTTCATTCGGAAAGCCAGGGTAGATCACAAGGCGGACCGGGGGCGGCCCAGATTGGGGACAGCCGTTATACTATGGGGCCCAGGAGGAGCGCTGTGTTGTAGTGCAGTAGCCGGTAAGTCAAATCCCCTTCTTAAATCCCCTTCGTTTTTATGAGGAAGGACAAACTCGCGGATACCAGTATTTCTTAAAAAAATGCAATATATACTTGACATCGTGTTAACTATATATTACAATGAGCCTTGTAAGGGGTGGATAATGTGAAAAACATGCGGATGAAAATTGCACGCATGGAACGCGATATGAAGCAAGAGGATTTGGCGAAGGCAGTTGGGGTGACAAGACAGACAATCGGTTTGATCGAAGCCGGGGCCTATAATCCAACTCTTAAGCTCTGTATTGCAATTTGCAAAGCGTTAGGCAAAACGCTAAACGATCTGTTTTGGGAGGAGTAATCATGAGAAAGGCTTATATTCAAGACGAAAGGATAGTATTGCAGAGGAGGAAGGTGGGCAGTGACGCTTTTGGCATATTGTTCTATGGCCTGCTGGCGTCTGTATTAGTTCAACAGTTTATACTTCTTGCACCTTTTTCCCAATATGCGGCCGAACTGATCCTTCTGCTAGCAGCATCTATCTATGTGGCAATTGGCAATATTGTTGTTGGCAATAACCTTTTTTATGACAGTAAGAACGGACAGAAAACAGTGGTGATCAATAGTGTCGTCACCGGTATTGTTGTGGCGGTGATCGTGACCGCGTTTAATTCAATCAATTATGGATTGGAAAAAATGGGTGACGCAGCTTTCATTGCTGTTATTGCCGCGATCACCTTTGCTTGCGGCGCGCTTGTGTCATTTGTTGCATTCGAGTTTCTTTATCTGATCAACAAGAAAAGGCAGAAGCAGATCGATGACAAATACAACAATTCAGATGATTAGGGCGGGCAATTATGCCGTCCACGGCTACGGGCCTTGAGATTGTGACATTATATGGATAAAAGCGGGCCAAATGGATTAATCAGTTTTTTATTGTCAAAAATCAAGCATGACACCTGTATACGGTATTGATTTTGGTATTGCAAATAGTATAGCAAAAGTGATAGACTCATCTTGATCGATCATTTCTGGATTGAAGGGAAATGGGATAGGTGAGTGCTGCTATACTGGTTCCGCTACTGCTTCTGTTTATCCTCGGAGTGATCGAAAAGCATCTACACCAGCGGGCTGTCAATGCCGTGCCCATCCGGATCAATGTGAACGGGATCAGGGGGAAGTCAACGGTGACCCGCCTGATCACCGCCATCCTAAAAGAAACGGGAATCAGGGTCGTCGGCAAGACCACGGGGACGGCGGCGCGGATGATTTACTGGCATACGGACCGCGAAAAAGCGATTGAGCGCAATCCGGAAGGTCCCAATATTAAGGAACAGAAAAAGGTCGTGGCCGAGGCCGCCCGTCTCAAGGCGGAAGCCCTGGTCAGCGAGTGTATGGCCGTTAACCCCGATTACCAGGTCGTGTTTCAGGAACAGTTGCTGCAGGCCAACATCGGGGTCATTGTCAATATCCTTGAAGACCACATGGACGAGATGGGGCCGACGCTCCAGGAGGTGGCCGAAGCCCTTTCGGCAACGGTCCCGCACCGCGGCGCTCTTGTTTTGCTCGACAACTGCCCCTTTAGCGATTATTTAAAAAAAGTCGCCGCCGCCAGGAGGAGCAGGGTGATCCTGGCTGATACGCGAAAAGTGCACCCGCAATATCTCGAGCAGTTTGATTATCTCCTCTTCCCGGAAAACGTGGCGGTAGCCCTGGCCGTGGCCGAATGCCTGGGCATTGATGAGCAAACGGCGCTGCGGGGCATGCTCAAGGCGCAGCCCGATCCCGGGGTCCTGCGGATCCTCACCCTGAATACAGGCCATCAACAAGAACCCACCTCTTTTGTCAACGGCTTTACAGCCAATGACGCCGCCTCTACCTTAAAGATCTGGCGCCATCTCCAGAAATCGGGTGTGGCCGCCGGTAAATCCCTGGTAATCATGAATTGCCGCCGGGACCGGGTCGATCGCACCCGGCAGTTTGCCAGGGAAGTGCTGCCCTTGATTCCGGCGGAAACCCTGGTCCTGGTGGGGGAAATCACGGCGCCGGTTGTGGAGGCATACCGGAAGCAGTTAATCCCGGCCGGGCGCCTGCTTAATCTCGAAGGGAAGAGCGCCCCCGCGGTATTCGCGGCGTTGCAGGACTTGATCCCGCAGCACGATCTGCTTTTCGGCGTCGGCAACGTGCACGGCGTCGCCGAGCCCCTTCTTGCACTGATCGATACTCTTGTGCGGCGCGAGCCAGGCCAGGCGCAGAGCCCGAAAACACCACCACGGCGAAAGGCGGCCGGTTTTTATGCCGCCCATGCCACGGCAGGAGGAAGGACAAGTGTTTAATACCGATCTTTATATGGCCATCATCATCGGGCTCGTGTTGAGCTTAATTTATACGGAGCTGGTAGGTGTGATGCCGGCGGGACTGGTTGTGCCGGGCTATCTGGCCCTGTTCTTCAATCAACCGCTGAACGTGCTGCTGATCACCCTGATCAGCCTGCTGACCTTTCTGATCGTCAAGTATGTGATCGCCCGCTATACCATTTTATTCGGGCGCCGCATGTTCGTGGCCATGCTCCTGACGGCCATTGCCGTCAAGTTTGCCTTTGACTGCGCCTACCCGCTGCTGCCCTTCGAGGTGTTCGAGCTGCGCGGCATCGGGGTGATTGTGCCCGGCCTGATGGCCAACACCATTGCCAAGCAGGGTGTGGCATACACCTTGAGCAGTACCTACCTGCTCGGCGGTTTAACATATTTAGGGATGCTGGTTTACCACCTGCTTTAAGGAGCGCCACTGGAGAAGATGAGAGTAAAGCTATCGCCAAAAGAGAAAATGGCGTGGTTTATTAAAAGGAATAAAAAGAAGGCCGGCCGCCAGGCGGCACTGGCGCTGGCGGCGGTTTGCCTGTTCATCGCCCTCCCGGCGGCCGTTGATCAGCCCGCTGCCGCCGGCTTTGACCGTGATGCCGATACAAGCCTGGTGCTAACCATGGTGGGCGATCTCATGTTTGATCGCCACGTGCGCGAGGCGGCGGAGCAGCACGGATACGGGTCGCTCTTCCGCCATGTTGCGCCTCTCTTTTTGCAATCCGATTACAGCACCGCGAATTTTGAACAGCCGGTGGTTTTGGATGAAGGGTATCCGCGGGCGCCGCACCTGATCAGCTTCAAGGCTGACGCGGCCGCCGTAAAGGCACTCAAGGATTTAAACTTTACTACTGTGAACCTGGCCAATAACCACATGATGGATTACGGCGCGGCGGGTTTGCGGGACACCTGCAGCACATTCGCGGAGGCGGGCCTGGGCGTTGTGGGGGCGGGCCTTGACCTGGAAGAGGCGATGCAAATTGATTACCGGGACATTAACGGGGTCAAGATCGCCACCCTGGGCTTTTCTAATGTCTTTCCCCTGGTGCGCGAAGCAGCCGGCAAGCCGGAAGAGCTTGGCTCCGCCGATTTTGCGGCCGCCCCGGGGCGGGCCGGGGTGCTTACCGCCAAGCCTGCCAATTTTGTGCCCCTGCTGCGGGAAGCCCGCCAAAACGCGGATCTGGTGATCGTGCACCTGCACATGGGGCAGGAGTACAACAGCGCCATCAGCGACGCCGAGAGGGAGCTGGCCAGGACCATGGCCGACCTGGGCGCCGATATCATTGTGGGACACCATCCGCACGTGCTCAAGCCGGTGGAGATCTACAACGGGGCGGTGATCCTGTACAGCCTCGGCAACTTTATTTTTGACCAGGGTTATGCGCGCACCAAGTTGACCGCGGCAGCCCAGTATAAGCTTTCCCGTGACGGCCGCGCTCGCCTGGAGCTGACTCCGCTATGGATCAGCAGCGCCCGGCCGCGCCCGCTCCATAAGCTTTTAAGCTGGGGCTTCGGTTACCAGGCCGAGAAAATCCTCACCAAGGAGCTTGGAGCTGAGCACCGGTGGACTAAAGAAGGGGAAAAGATCCTGATCCCCTTAAACATCGAGAAATAATCATTTTATCTTGAGCAAAGGATGAAAGGGCCATGCGCCGCTATCGTATTGCTGTGATCGCTATGTTATATCTGGTCCTGATTGCCGGTTTTTCCCTCTACAGCGTCCATTACGGGCTGCCCTTTGAAGGGCTGCCGGCGGCCGGGTTCTGGAAAGGGAGCCGAGAAAGCGGAGGCTCCGGCGTAGGCGGCTATGGGGTCAGCGCTTCGCACCACCTGGCCGTGGACGTGGGCATGGAAATCTTGAGACGGGGCGGCAACGCCGTGGATGCGGCCGTGGCAGTCGGATATGCCCTGGGCGTGGTCGAGCCCTATGCTTCGGGCCTCGGCGGCGGCGGGGTCAGCATCGTCTATCCCGCCGGCGGGGGCGAACCGCTCCTCTTCGATTACCGCGAGAGCGCCCCCCTCTCGGGCGGGCTTCCGGCGGGCTATGTGGGGGTGCCCGGTTTTGTGCGGGGCATGGCGGAGTTGCACGAGAAATACGGCCGGCTGCCGTTTGCAGAGCTGATCGAGCCCGCGATCCGGCTTGCGGAAGAAGGCTTTGCCGTGGATCGCTACCTGGCGGAGCGGCTCGAGGATTCCCGCTACCGGCTGCCGGTGCACGAACTGCCCCATTTCTATCCCGGCGGCAAGCCCCTGCAAGCGGGGGAGCTGCTGGTGCAAAAAGAGCTGGCGGAAACGCTGCGTCGCCTCCGGGACGAGGGGCCGTCCATCTTTTACGAGGGAGATCTGGCCGCAGTCATGGCCGCCAGGGTGGCGGGACTGGAGATTGCCGATTTGCAGGCTTACCGGGTGGAAGTGAAAGAACCGGTGCACAAGCAGATTGCCGGTTATGACTTTTACTCCGTACCCGCTCCTTTCTCCGGAACGACGCTGCTGCAAATGGTGGAGCTGGCGCAGCGGCAAGGGCTGCTGGAGACAGACAACCGGGTCGATTATATCGCAGCCATGGCGGAGATTATTCGCACCTGCTACCGCGACCGGGCGGCCCGGATCGCCGATCCAGCCTATTTTGCCGTCGATGATTTGAACCTGGTCGGCGACGGGCACCTGGAGGAGCTGCAGGCCCGTTTATCCGCAGAGACCTCAGGCACGGCTTTCCCCGACCCGGATCTCGAGGAAGATAAGGATGGCAACACGACCCATTTTACGATCGTGGACAGCGAGGGGACCATGGTCTCAACCACGCACAGCATCTCCCAGTTTTTCGGCGCAGCGGTCTATGTGGACGGCTATTTCATGAACAATCAGCTGCGCGGATTCGCCAGGAGTGAGCGCTCGCCGAACCGGCCGGAGCCGGGTAAGAGGCCGCGCAGCTATATTGCCCCGGTGATCATGGCCAGGGACGGCAAGCCCTACATGGGCGTAGGCACACCGGGAGGCAAGTGGATCCCCATGGTTTTAAGCCAGGTAATCGTCAACTTTTTGCGCGGCGGCGATCTGCAGGAAGCCGTGGCTAAATCTCGCTTTTACCTATACGACGATGATCTGCTCTACCTGGATGGAGAAATATCCCGGCAAGAGCGGGAGGAGCTGCGCCGGCGCGGCTACCACGTGTTCGTCCTGGATAAGCCCATTGCTACTGCGGTTCAGGGCCTGGTGCTTGATCACGAGCGGGACCGCCTCTACGGCGCTTCCGAGTATCACCGCGCCGGAAGATGGAGCGTGGAGCCGGTTTCCCGCTAAAACCCCCCCCCTCACCCTGCCCCTCTCCCCCCAAGGGGTGGAGAGGGGATTTTGGAGCGAGGCCATTTGCCGTTGAAAAGAGTGTGAACTGCCTGGCTGCTTGTGAGTCAAAGTCACCGTCCCCTTGACTCACTTGACTCACAGGCAGGTAATGGCCGCCTTTTTGTTGAAGTAAAGGCATGTCCTATTAGGAGTGGTTTGCCTTCCCGGGGAGGTGTCTTGGCCGGATGCTGCTAAAAATTTTACATACGGCAGATTTGCACGTGGGCATGACCTTTAATAACCGGAACTACCCCGAAGCGGTGCGCCGCAGCCTGGTGGAGGCCCGCTACGGGGTCTTGGAGCGCCTTGTGGAGCTGGCCAATACCGAGCAGTGCCGGCTTTTGATTATTGCCGGGGATCTCTTTCACCGCAGCAATATGGCCGCCGAAGCGGTGGCCCGGGTGATCAAGATCCTCTCCCGCTTTGCGGGATGCGTGGCCCTCCTGCCCGGCAACCACGACTACTACGACCCTTACGGGAGTATATGGAAAGAGCTGCGCGTCGGCGCTTTCGACAGCCTGATCCTGCTTGACAAGCCCCGCCCCTTTCCGCTGCACGACTACGGCATTGACGCGGTCCTTTATCCCGCGCCCTGCGACCGCAAGCACTCGGCTGAAAACCGGCTGGGCTGGATTAGGGACAGCGAGCGGCCTGCAGGACGCTGGCAGATCGGGGTGGCGCACGGCGCGGTCCAGGGGGTATCCCCAGATTTTAACGATCAATATTTTCCGATGACCGAGGCGGAACTGGCCGGGCTGAAGCTGCATCACTGGTGCCTCGGCCATACCCATGCGCGCTACCCGGACCGGGACGAAGCGGGGAGCCATCCCTTCTTTTACAGCGGTACGCCCGAACCGGACGGCTTCGACTGCCGGCATGGCGGCTATGCCTGGATTGTAGAGCTGGACGAAGGCGGGGGCTGCCGCTGCCGCTCCGTGGAGACGGGCCGCTTTCGTTTCCGGGAGCTGGAAAAGAGCGTCTCAAGCGCGGCCGACCTGGCGGCGCTGCAGGAGGAGCTGGCGCCCGGCGGGGATAAGCTCCTGCTCAAGTTAAAGCTTTCCGGCACCCTGCCCGAAGCCGATTTTCAAAGCCGCGGTGCCTGGTTTAAGCAGCTTGGCGAGGCGCTGGTTTACCTGGAGAAGGATGACAGCGAGCTGGCGGTGGAGCTAACGCCGGCCCTGATTGCGCAGAAATTTCCCGCCACCTCATTCCCCTACCGCCTGCTGGCCAGGCTCGCCGCCCGGGACGATCGCGAGGCGCTGCAACTGGCCTATCGCTTGATCGGCGAGGTGACAAAATGATCATCAATACCGTGAGGCTCTTCCCCTTTGGGGGCACCGCCGACCGCAGCTACGCGTTTGCAGAAGGATTAAACGTGCTTTTGGGCCCCAATGAAGCGGGCAAGAGCACGCTGGTCAATGCTCTTTTCGCGGCCCTTTTTGTGCCGCCCGATGTGCGCAGGAGCGCCGACGACTGGAAGAATTTTTTGGCCAGGTGCCTGCCTTACCCGGAGGGCGATACGGCCCGGGTGGAGATCGAGTTCACGGAGAGCGGCGGGAGAAGGCTGCGCTACCGCTGTGCCTGGGGAGGCGCCCGGGAGGAGCGCCTCTACCTCGAGGACGGCACGGAGATCAACGAACCGGCGGCGATCCGGGAGCGGCTTAGCCGGGCGCTCCGTTTCGGGCGGGGCACCTACCAGGGAGTATTGTTTGCCCGGCAGGACGAGATGGCCCGCACCGTAGCCCGGCTGCGCGAGAACCCAGAAGCCTGCCGCACCATCGCCGGCCTGCTGCGGGCAGCCCTTTTTGAAGCCGGCGGTGTTTCGGTGGAGGCGCTGGAGGCGGCCATTGACGCTGCGGGAGAAAAGTTGCTGC
>ERZ773359.5977-NODE-5977-length-11167-cov-3.857991_pt1 | contig 11167 bp, 10 predicted proteins | sample MGYA00374955_ERZ773359 | MGnify/ENA primary metagenome ERZ773359 (study PRJEB29098, sample SAMN04486028) | biogas fermenter metagenome | study: EMG produced TPA metagenomics assembly of the Biogas fermentation microbial communities from Germany - Plant 4 DNA1...
GATGATGACGGATTTTTTGGCAACTATAGGTCAGCACGCCTTTATGCAAAATGCTTTCTATGCCGGGCTGCTTGCTAGTGTGGCCTGTGGAATGGCAGGAACTTATGTGGTAGTGAAACGGATCTCGTATATTAGCGGGGGGATCGCCCACGCCGTCCTGGGAGGGATGGGGATAGCCTATTATTTAGGACTTAACCCCTTGTTGGGCGCGGTTGTTTTTGCCCTTTGCTCCGCGGTGCTTTTGGGATTGGTCAGTATCAAAGCCAAACAACATGAGGATACGATCATCGGCGCTTTATGGGCGGTCGGAATGGCTATTGGGGTGATTTTTATCTCAATCACACCCGGGTACAAGGTGGATCTAACTAGCTTTTTATTTGGTAACATTCTGCTTGTTTCCACCAAAGATTTAGCAATTCTTTGTGGTCTGGATCTGTTGATCTTACTTTTGGTGCTCGTCTTTTACCGACAATTTCAGGCCATCTGCTTTGATGAGGATTACGCCCGTTTGCGCGGGATCCCTGTGGAAGTTCTTTATATATTACTATTGTGCCTAATCGCCTTGACGGTAGTAATCCTCATCCAAATAGTAGGGCTAATCCTGGTCATCGCCTTACTGACCTTACCTGCCTCCATCGCCGGTCTGGGGTCGAAAAAGTTGGGAAGTATGATGGCGCTGGCCTTCCTCTGTAGCCTTTTTTTTACTGTTTCCGGTCTGATCCTTGCTTATCTGAAGAATCTTCCGGCCGGAGCCATGATTATTATACTGGCCGGTATTGGGTATCTGTTGGCTCTGGGGCTGAAGAGAGCAGTGACCCTCATGGTAAAGAAGAAAGCATTAAAACTTCCCTAGACGAATTAATAAAAAGTAAATTACCAAAGAGTGCCCTCTGGATTGTCCGCAGAGGGCTTTTTTGTCTCTGTGCCATTATGAAGCGGTGGTTCATGAAAGGCTATATCTTCATAGAGATTATTCGTATATCCAGATTTGAGCAGGGAATATTACACGTAGATGAAATCAGCGTGACCTGATCTGCAGTAGGTGACGCTTAATCAAGAAGAAAAGGTCGAAAGGAAGGGTAATAATCATGGGAGAAGAACATGTGGAAACCAGAAATACCAGCCGGTATACAATTCCACTGCTGGTAATGGCCCTTGTTGTTTCTTTGGCTTGGGGATACACTCAATTTCGCGCGAAAAGAAGTTGGGAGATCCGTGCAGAGAACCAGTACAACCGATCTTTTTCCGAATTAGCGCTCCATGTGGGTGATCTACGGGATCAGTTGGGCAAAGCCATGGTCTCCAACTCACCGAAGAAGCTTAGAGAGTATTTTACTGATATCTGGCGACAGGCCAACTTTTCTCAGGAAGATATCGGACAACTGCCCTTGGCTGCGGTGGAACTCAGCAGAACAAAGAAGTTCCTAGCCACAGTCGCCGCCTTTTGTCACCGGCAAGCCACCCAGGAATTCCAGGGGGAGACCAGGACCATGGAAGAAAAAGACTGGAAGACTTTGGCTTCTCTCCATACTCAAGCCACCTATCTTTCACAACAATTAACTGACTTACAGGAAAGGGTCTTGGAAGGCGAAGAGAGGTGGTTGGATGTTGACCGGATCGATATGGCTTCCATGGCCGCTGATGTCTCGGAGCGATTAAATACCAATAATGTTACCAAAGGCTTTATGATGTTGGAGGATGGTTTCAAGAGATTGCCGGAGGCTGATTTTGAGGGTAATCTTTTAAATTTCAAGCCGACTCCGAAGGGTTTAACCGGGTCTAAGGTTAATGTGGAACAAGCCAGAGAAACTGCGCTTCGTCTGGCAGAGCTGGATGGTGAAGAGTATAGAGCGGTCTATGAAGGACAGAGTAAGGGGGATTTTCCGGTCTATATGTTTCGCCTGACTAAAGGGGAGAAGGCTGAGAAGAATCGCCGGGCGGCCGCTCCTGTTTTGCGTATGGCCGTGAGTGTGCAAGGAGGACATCTGGTTTGGTTGCTTAAAGAGCGGGATGTTGAGCGGGCTGACCTCTCCCTGGAAGAAGGCGCTAAAAGGTGCCAGGAGTATTTGGGAAAAAGAGGTTTTCCGAATATGGAGGTCATCGCGGTAGAGGAGTTTCGTAATACAGCAATGGTCAGTTTAGCGGCAAAAAAAGGGGATACTATAGTACAACCGGATTTAATTAAGTGTAAAGCCGCCCTGGATAACGGGGAGATTATCGGGGTCGATACTATCGCTTATTTAACCTTTCATGATCCCAACCGCAGGATCCCACAGCCCCGTCTCACCGAGGATGAGGTGCGGAAGAAAGTTAACCCTCACCTCAAAATCGATACTATTGAGAAAGTGGTAATCTTGAATGATCAGTTTAAAGAGACGCTCTGCTATGAGGTGGATGGGACCTTAGAGGAGAACAGGTATTTAGTTTATATAAACGCCTTAACTGGAGAGGAGGAAAGAATAAAACAAGTCGACCGGTACGGAAATGAGGCCAGCTAATAAAGAATCCCTGCAAAGCAGGGATTCTTTATTAGCTGGCGTTCTTACCGATGGGGTTTGCTTCAACAGAATTTCTTCTTATGAAAACAGACCAATCAGCCGATATAGTATTTAAGAGCAAAAATAGGAGGTTATTATATGGGCCAGCGTATAATGCTAGTAGACGACGCTCAAGTCATAAGATTAATGCTCACCCGGATCTTAAAGGACGCCGGGTATGAGATTGCCGGGGAAGCTGGAAATGGTGTAGAAGCAGTAGCAAAGTACGAAGAAGTGAAACCGGATTTAGTCACCATGGATATAACAATGCCCGAAATGTCGGGGATTGATGCGGTTAAGGAGATTATCAAGCAAGATCCTAACGCCAAGATAATTATGTGTTCTGCTATGGGACAAAAGTCTATGGTTTTAGAGGCCATTGAAGCCGGAGCCAAGAATTTTATTATTAAACCTTTTGACCCGGAAAAAGTGGTTGAAGTTGTCAGGGCGGTGCTAGAAGGATAATTGGTGGATCAGCGTTTAACTGGTGTAACCTTAAGCTGAGTGTAAAATGGGATGAAGTGAAGATAGAGATGGGACGATATACACGAAACAGCAACATTAATTGATAGTGTATAAACGCATCTACTATAAATTCATTGCATGATAAGTTAATAGGGCGAGACAGTCCCACAAGCGGCAGTTAAGTGAAGATTAAAGGAAGAACTTCACTTAAGAATAATAAAAGGGAAGGTTTTGCTATGAGTGTGCGTGTTTTATTAGTTGACGATGCTCAAGTAGTTAGGTTGATGCTGAAGCGGATTTTTACAGAAGCCGGCTATGAAATAGCAGGAGAGGCTATCACCGGAACACAGGCGGTGGCAAAATACAGGGAACTCATGCCTGATTTGGTGATCATGGATATTACTATGCCTGAGATGAAGGGGATTGAAGCGGTTAAGGAGATCATGAGCATCGATCCTAACGCCAAGATTATTATGTGCTCCTCCATCGGTTCCAAAGCCAAGGTAATTGAAGCAGTGGAAGCAGGCGCTAAGAATTATATCTTAAAACCCTTTGAGGCCCAGAAGGTTTTGGATGTAGTCGCCGCTGTTATTAAAGGATAACTATTTCTTCAAGAGCAGATAAGAACCTGTGACCATGAAGAGGATCCCGACTGCCTTTATCCAGGTAAAGGGAGAGTGTTCTTGGCTGAAGAGGCCGAAGTGATCAATTAGATAGGCTGTGAATAGTTGAAAGAAGATGATTCCGGTAGTGGCTACTCCCACTCCCAGCCGGGGGATGGACATTGCCACGCCGAAGATGATGGCCAAGCCGAGCGGCCCTCCTAACCAAGCATAAGGTGGAGTGGCCGTTATTTTTTTGAGCAGATCCGACGGGGGTGGAAAGAAGAGAACTAGTACTCCGGCGGTGATCACCGCTAAGAGGTGAATGGCAAAGCTCATATACAAAAGTCCTATACTCTCCCCCAATAGAGAATTGAGACTTCCCTGCACAGCCATTAAAGACCCGGCGATCCCGGCCAGTAATAAAAAGAAGAGCCATCCTCCGTTCTGCACAAGACTTCCCCCTTCTTTTCAATGAGAACAGTAAGTAGCCAACAGAGGCTCAGTACACTCCGAGTTTTATTCTCTCCCGTCTTTCTCGCACATATCCAAGGACTTGGGCGGAATAGAATAAACAGGGGGTGAAGGAATGGGGTAATATTCATGGCTACGGTAATCGGTTTTGCCGTGGGCCTCTTTGGAACCGGAATCGGAGGATGTATGGCTGGTTTAGCCCCCTATTTGGTCAAAGATAAAGACAGAGAGTTGGTAGGGTTCTCCGGAGGCATGATGCTTGGGATTGTGCTTTGGGATCTATATCCGGAGGCCGTTCGTTTGGATACAGCAAGCGCTTGGGGTGGAATTCTGGCGGGGATCTTCTTCATCATCCTTCTTCGTTCCCGCTATAAACCGGCTGATCGGCCCTTTGATTCCTCGGACCAAGGGATACATTTTTGCTTTACCCGGGCCGGGATGTTGTTGGGGCTAGGCATTGCCATGCACAATTTACCTGAAGGAGTGGCGGTGGGCGCAGTTTTTGCAGAAAACCCATCATCCTCCCTCTGGAAGGAACTGGCTTTATTAATGGCAGCGCACAATATACCGGAAGGTCTGGCGGTAGCCACCACTTTAAAACTGGGGGGAATCAGCTGGCAAAAGGTGACCTTAATCTTGAGTTTAACCGAATTACCGATGGGCGTCGGTGCGCTCATGGGGGGGATCATCGGTCGTCTTTCGCCGTTGATGACTGCTTCCGCCTTAGGGTTTGCCGCAGGGGCCATGCTTTTTCTCGTTGGAGTCGAGCTATTGCCTCTTTCCTGGCGGGGAGGAAGGAAGAAAAAGTCCTTGCTTCCTTTGGTAGCGGGTCTTTTAGCGGCTAGGGCGCTAATTTTCGCACTGGACTGAAGATTCTGTGTGGCGCTACCCACTTTTAGATTTTCATAATGTATGTATGGTAGACCGGGGCGGAATACTATCATTCAAAGGAGGGATTGTATTGGCCAAAAATATGGAAGTCAAATGTTATGTTGATAGTTGCGAGTATTGGTCGAAGAATAATTTCTGCAGCGCCGATGGGATTGAGGTGGATAATCAAGCAATGAGTGACATGGAGATCGGCGGGTTGGGCGGGAATGAGGCCGAAGCCGGATCCTCCAGGGAAACTTATTGTCGGACCTATAAGCCACGTACATATTAGTTTTTGAACGTGTCATAAAAAAGCAACCACTTTCCGCAAGTGGTTGCTTTTTTATACCTAATTTAAAGTGGCCAGTAAAGGATTTACGCAGGATTTCACGAATACTCACAAAACCATGAACTGAGGAATGATATATGGTAAGGAGTGATCAGATTGCGGAGTGAACAAGTAAAAAAAGGCGTTACCAAAGCCCCGCACCGTTCATTATTTAAGGCTATGGGCTATACTGATGAGGAACTGAGTAGACCCTTGATTGGCGTGGCCAATTCGTTTAATGAAATTATCCCCGGACATCTGCATCTCAGAACGATCACTGAAGCGGTGAAGGCCGGAATTAGAATGGCCGGTGGAACTCCAGTGGAATTCGGAGTAATTGGAGTTTGTGATGGAATCGCCATGGGCCATGAAGGGATGAGGTTTTCTTTGGCCAGTAGGGAGTTGATCGCGGACTCAGTAGAGGTTATGGCCAGCGCGCACTGTTTCGATGGGTTGGTTTTAGTGCCCAACTGTGACAAGATTGTTCCTGGCATGTTGATGGCTGCCGCCAGATTAAATATTCCTGCGTTGATGGTCAGTGGCGGACCGATGCTCGCCGGTGAGCTGAAAGGGGAAAAGATTGATTTAAACACGGTCTTTGAGGGCGTCGGCGCGCAGGCTGTGGGAAAAATAACAGAAGAAGAGTTGACGGAGATCGAGGAGCGGGCCTGTCCGGGATGTGGTTCTTGTTCCGGGATGTTTACCGCCAATACCATGAACTGCCTGACTGAAGTATTAGGGCTGGGGTTACCTGGAAACGGGACTATTCCAGCGGTGGATGCCCGTCGGATTCGGTTGGCGAAACTAGCAGGGATGAAGATTATAGATCTGGTCAAGGCTAATCTGAGGCCAGCGCAGATCCTGACGAAAGAGGCTTTCACCAATGCCTTCACCGTTGATATGGCGGTGGGTGGTTCCACCAATACCGTGCTGCATCTACCGGCCATTGCCCGGGAAGTTGGGGTGGAACTTGATTTGAACTGGATTAATGAAGTCAGTAAACGGACTCCGCATCTGTGTTCTTTACGGCCGGGAGGGGTTCATCATATTCAAGACCTGGATGCGGCCGGAGGAATCTCGGCGGTACTGGCTACCTTGGCGCAAAAAGATCTCATCAATTTAGAGTGCCGCTCGGTGACGGGCGGGACAATTGGAGATAATATAGAGAATGCTAGAGTTCTAAAAACGGATGTGATAAGACCTTTGGATCAGCCCTATGATGAGGAAGGCGGGCTCGCCATCTTATTTGGCTCATTGGCTCCGGACGGCGCGGTGGTTAAAAAGGCCGCGGTCGATCCCCGGATGATGGTGCACGAGGGGCCGGCCAGAGTCTTTGATGGCGAGGAAGGGGCGATCGAGGCTATTTTGGGCGGAAAAATCAAGTCCGGTGATGTTGTGGTCATCAGGTATGAGGGACCCCGCGGAGGACCCGGAATGAGAGAGATGCTCTCTCCGACTTCAGCCATTGCCGGGATGGGGTTAGACCGGGAGGTCGCTCTCTTGACAGACGGTCGTTTCTCCGGCGCCAGTAGAGGAGCTTCGATCGGCCATATCTCGCCGGAAGCGGCGGAGGGCGGCCCCATCGCTTTAGTTCAAGAAGGCGACCGGATTAGAATTGACATCCCACGGAATCGTCTGGATCTACTAGTGGACGAGACAGAGCTGGAAGATAGGCGTCGCCGGTGGCAACGCCCGGCCCCGAAGGTGACCAAAGGATACCTGGCGCGGTACGCTAAGCAAGTTAAATCGGCGAACACGGGAGCGGTGACGGATGCGGATGCCTGAGCAAGAAGAGGATTGGGTAGAATTGCTGGAAGTGAATAGTCCGGCCCGAGCGGATTTGATAAAAAGTGTTTTGGCCGGCTCCGGTATAGTTGCCCGTATTCCGCAGGAATCTTTTAGTCTGACTTATGGTGGAGTCTTAGGAATCAAACTCATGGTACGCCGAGCAGATCTCGAGCGGGCTAAAGAATTGTTAGCAGAGCGTGAATAGGAAAGGGACCGAATTTATGGGTTTATTAATAAATATTCGTTAATGATGAATATTTATTATTGAAATGGTCCTGTTTATAAGGTATAATTATCCATAATAAGTAGTGTTGGAGGCAATCAGGATGATTAAGGTTGGTATAATCGGGGTAAATGGCTATGCAGGCGGAGAGGTGCTACGTTTATTAATCCACCACCCTGAGGTAGAAGTGGCGGCTGTGGCGTCCAGATCACAAACCAACCGCTCGGTAGCGGATATTTTCCCTTCTCTGATTGGACATAAAACCGGGGGGATGCGGATTGTTGCCGTTGACGTCCAGGAATTTTCCGGGTGTGATCTGGTGTTTTTGGCCGTTCCCCATGGAGTGGCGGCCGAGTTGGCGCCGGCTCTTCTTGAGCAAGGGAAAAAAGTAATTGATCTAGGCGCGGACTTTCGCTTTAGGGACGTGGGAGTATACGAAGCTTGGTACGGGGTGAAACATTCGGCTGCCCATTATTTAGCAGAGGCTGTTTACGGCCTGCCGGAGCTATATAGAGAGCGAATCAAAGGCGCCCGCTTGATCGGGAACCCGGGCTGTTATCCTACCAGTATTCTACTGGGTACAGCTCCGTTGCTCCAGAGAGGGCTGCAAGAGGTGGAGCTCTTGATCGCAGATTCCAAATCCGGAGTATCAGGGGCCGGGCGTTCACCAAAACCGGATCTGCACTATGCGGAAGTGGAGGGTAGTTTGAAAGCTTATGGTTTAGTTCGCCACCGGCATGTGGCGGAGATTGAAGAAGTGGCTTCGGATCTGGCGGGCCGGGAGGTAAAGGTCTCCTTTACCCCGCATTTAGTTCCGATGGTGCGCGGACTCTTCTCTACAATACATCTGACGATGAAAGAAGAGATCACCACAGAGGAGTTAACCCGGGTTTATCAAGATTATTATCGAGGAGAGCCTTTCGTCTCCATCTTGCCGGAGCCGGGGTTGCCGCAGACTAAAGCGGTTATTTATACGAATAATTGTCATATTTCACTACGGGTTGATCCACGTACAAAACAGATTATTATCCTTTCGGCCTTGGACAATCTGCTTAAAGGCGCGGCCGGCCAGGCAGTCCAGAATATGAACCTAATGTGCGGCTTAGACGAAACCCTTGGTCTGAACTACACTGGAATCTGGCCATGAGTGGGTACAGAATAAAGGGGGAAGGTGAGAGCATGAAGACGTTATCCGGAGGAGTAACGGTAGCCCGTGGGTTCTCCGCTTCAGGACTGGCCTGCGGAATTAAGAAGAACGGCGCGCCTGATTTAGCCTTGGTCTTCTCGGAGCTCCCGGCCAGAGCGGCCGGGGTTTTTACCGCCAATAAAGTAAAAGCCGCGCCGGTGATCATCAGTCAGGAGCGGGTGAAGGGCGCAGTAACCAGAGCGGTGATCATCAATAGCGGTAACGCCAATGCCTGTGTGGGGGAAGAAGGCTTATCCGCTGCCCGAGCTGTTTCCCAAAGCGTAGCCAAGAGTCTTCAGATCAAGTCGGAGGAAGTATTGATTGCTTCCACCGGAGTAATCGGGGTGCCGCTTCCCACTACCCGGATAGAGGGGGCCATCCCTTCTCTGGTCAGTAGATTGTCCACTACCGGAGGGACTGCAGCAGCCCAGGCGATTATGACTACGGATACATACGCCAAGGAGTGGGCAGTTGAATTACAGAGCGGGATTCGTATCGGAGGAATGGCCAAAGGCTCTGGAATGATCCAACCCAATATGGCCACCTTGCTTTCGGTGATTACCACCGATGCCTTGCTTGACCAGGAGGTTCTGCAGGAACTGCTGAGAAAAGCGGTGAACAAGACCTTCAACCGGATCACGGTGGATGGCGATACCAGTACCAATGATTCTGTCTTCCTGTTGGCAAACGGTGCCTCCGGTAAACCTGAATTAACCACGAAAGAGGAGATTCAAGAGTTTTATGAAGGCCTGTATGAAGTCTGTCTCCAGCTCGCCAAGATGCTGGTCAGAGACGGAGAAGGCGCTACTAAACTTCTTACCGTCCGCGTGTGTAGGGCCTCTTCCGAGGCGGAAGCGGAGAGCGCCGCCCGGGCCGTAGCCAATTCCAACCTGGTCAAGACCGCTTTCTTTGGAGAGGATGCCAATTGGGGCCGGATTCTGACGGCTGTGGGTTATAGCGGGATTAACATCGTGCCGGAACGAGTAGAGATCTCCTTGGGAGATCTGCCGGTTTACTCCGGAAGAGGCTTGCCTTTTGACGAAGAAAAGGCAGCGCGGATTCTGGGAGAGAAAGAAATCGAAGTTAACATTAACTTAAATCAAGGAGAAGCCGAAGCGACGATCTGGACCTGTGATCTTTCCTATGATTATGTTAAAATAAATGGAAGTTACAGAACATAAAGGTGACTACATGCGCGGGCATGCATAAGAAACATGCGTAAGAAAGAGGAGGAGACAGGATGGACGAGTTTTTGCAGCGGGCGCAGGTTTTGATTGAGGCGATTCCGTATATTCGGAGCTTTCACGGGAAGACTTTTGTGATTAAATACGGTGGTAACGCTATGGTCAATTCTGAGCTCAAAAAAGCGGTGATCCTGGATATAGTGCTCTTAAAATATTTGGGATTAAATCCTGTGATCGTCCATGGCGGTGGGCCGGAGATCACAAGTCTGTTGCAGAGGGTCGGAAAAGAGAGCCGGTTTGTCCAGGGACAACGGGTGACGGATGAGGAGACCATGGAGATTGTTAATATGGTCTTAGCCGGTAAGATTAACAAAGAAATTGTGACCATGATCAATCAGGTCGGAGGTAAAGCAATTGGCCTCTCCGGGCAGGACGGCAACCTTTTGGTGGCTAAAAAGAAAGTTCTACCCAATGACCAGCAGGATCTAGGCTTTGTTGGAGAAGTGGAGTCTATTCAACCGGCTTTATTAAACCTCTTGATGGAAAAGAGTTATATACCGGTGGTGGCCAGCGTAGGAGTGGGACTGGACAACCACATTTACAATATTAACGCTGATACGGTAGCCGGAGAGTTGGCCGCGGCCTTGCAAGCGGAGAAGTTAATTATTCTCACGGATATAGAAGGGATATATGCTGATCCAAAAGACCCCGGCAGCCTGATTTCGGCGTTAAAGATCGAGCAAGCCAAAGAAATGATGGCTAAAGGGGTAATCGAAGGCGGGATGGCGCCAAAAGTCGAGGCTTGCATCTATGCGTTAAAGCATGGTGTAGGCAGAACACACATTATTGACGGCCGCCAATTTCATTCTTTACTCCTGGAGGTGCTTACGGATAAAGGAATCGGCACCATGGTGGTGGAATAATCCGCGGTCAGGCAGAAAGAATTGGGCGATCCGACCCTGACTGAGGATAATTGGTTAATTTCGGAAGAATGGCGGTGGTAGGGTGTGGAGATGAAGAGTTTATTGGAAAAAGCGGACCGGGTTTTCATGAAGAATGTTTCCAGGTTTCCTGTGGTTTTTGCCAGGGGCGAGGGGGCTTTTTTGTACGATACCGACGGTAAGCGGTATTTAGATTTCTTGTCCGGTATTGCTGTGCATGCCTTGGGGCATTCCCATCCCCGTCTGGCCCAGGCCTTGGCGGTACAAGCCAAGAAAGTGATGCATGTCTCCAACTACTTTTATTTGGAGGAACAAATTTTATTAGCTGAGAAATTGGTAGAAGTCTCCGGCCTGGATCGGGTCTTCTTCAGTAATAGTGGGGCCGAGGCCAATGAGGCTGCAATCAAGCTTGCCCGGAAGTACGGTCGGACAAAGCTTGGGGGTAGATACGAGATTATCTCTGCGGAGGGGTCCTTTCATGGCCGGACAATCGGCGCCTTGGCCGCCACCGGGCAACCAAAATATCAAGATGCTTTCCGCCCGCTGCCCGAAGGGTTTAAATATGCCAA
>ERZ773359.5980-NODE-5980-length-11159-cov-5.694434_pt1 | contig 11159 bp, 10 predicted proteins | sample MGYA00374955_ERZ773359 | MGnify/ENA primary metagenome ERZ773359 (study PRJEB29098, sample SAMN04486028) | biogas fermenter metagenome | study: EMG produced TPA metagenomics assembly of the Biogas fermentation microbial communities from Germany - Plant 4 DNA1...
AGAACGAAAATTCCGAAAACTTGTTTTGGATAGTGCCACTAATAGTACCTATATTAATTTTATCCTAGTTTTAGACAAAAAACATTAGGAAAAAAATTTAGCAGCTTTATGTAGTTGGCAGTGGTATAATGTGGGTAAAATGGAATTAACTTTTGGGTGGTTGATCTTTTGCGAAAGGGGTAGATTGCAGTGAGATATAAAAATTTTAAACTGGCTATTTATTGTACAGCACAAAATATGGTGGATATTTCCGAAAAGGCGTTAAACAAACAGCTGGGATTTTTCAAACATTACTGCGGTTGTGACAAAATCTATCTTGAACCGTATCGTGACGGTTTAATGGTGCCGCAAAAGCAGTTGGAGATGATCAGAAATTTTTTTCAGTCTCAAGGCATAGAAGTGTCAGGTGCCCTGACTACAACTGTGCACAACCTGACGGAAGCAGATCAGGAAAAACAACGTTTGGGCGGTACCTACTGCTATGTAAACCAAAATATGCGCGCTCATCTTGTTAAAACTGTTCAATACACGGCCCGCCTTTTTGATGAAATTATTATTGATGATTGGTTTTTTACCAACTGCACCTGCCGGGAATGTTGTGAGGCCAAAGGAAATCAGAGCTGGGAAGAATTCCGGACAAGACTTTTGGCGGAAGTCAGTGAAAATCTCATTGTGAAAGCAGCAAAGGCAGTGAATCCTAATTGTAAAATCATTATTAAATTTCCCAACTGGGTTGAATCGTATCAGGAAGCAGGTTACGACCCTGCCGTGCAAAGACATATTTTTGACGGGATTTATACCGGCACGGAAACACGTAACACAAAAGCCACAGATCAGCACCTGCCCCGCTATTTAAGTTATTCCCTGGTGCGCCTTTTGGAAAATTATGCCCCCGGTAAAAACCTGGGCAGCTGGTTTGATCCCTATGGTTGTACGCCAATAGATATCTATCTTGAGCAGGCTTATCTGTCTGCCTTTGCCAAGTCAAAGGAGTTAACTCTTTTTTGTTGGGGCTCTCTGTATAAAAACCGTGTCGTTACCCCGCTGGGTTTGCAGCTTGATTTCATTGACCGTTTTCTCACCCAGGCCGGTAATTGCCTGGGGACGCCCTGCTATCTACCGCCCAACGCCCAGGGGGAAGATCATCTGGAGGATTTCCTCGGCATGGCGGGGATTCCCTTTGAGCATACACCTAATTTTCCGGACTTTAATGAAAGTAAAACCGTTTTCTTAACGGTTCAGGCGCATAAAGATCCCGATATTATCAGTAAGCTGGAGAAATTTGTGGCTGCAGGCGGCAAAGCCGTTGTAACTTCCGGCTTTGTCCTTGAGGGGTTAAATAAGGGGATTGACCAACTCACATCCATTCGCTATCGCGGCCGCCGTTTTCGCTCCAATCAGTTTCAGTCCGGCGGTGTTGTCTTTTCCGAGTACTGGTATAGCCGGCACAAAATGACTTTCCCACTACTGGAGCATCGTAATAATACTACTTGGACACTGGCAAAAGCCGTGGTGGGTGAAGAAAACTATCCCATCGTGCTGCGGGATACATATGGGAAAGGTCAATTGATTACAGTTGCAGTGCCCGATGAATATGGGTATATCTACGATCTCCCGCCGCAAATCCTGGCCATTATCCGCTCTCAATTTACGGACACGGTACCTTTTTACCTGGAAGGCCCGGGACAGGCTTCTCTTTTTGTTTATGACAATGACGTTTTTACCCTTTATCTCTATGTGGGAGAATTAACAACGGGCAGCTACCGCATTGTTGCCAGGGGCAACGCCGATGCCCTCCGTAGTCTCAATAACCCCAATCTGGTTATTAAGCCAACAAGAAAAGGCCCTGTTGTTTCCTATGATTTGGCAGGCAGTGCCGGGTACCAAACAGTTTTCGATTTGCCCATGCTGCAGCCCGGTGATTTAAACTTTTTTAAAATTGAATGGAATGAAAACAGAGCAGGCGAGAAAGTTGAAGCGCAGGTGGCTTCTGCCCCGCATGATTTTATCCATGATGGCGAGGAATAGACGAGAGAACAGAAGTTTACATTCAGAAATATAGGTTTAATTGTCCGGCGTCAGAAAAGGAGCCAGAAGATTTTTCACTTCGGCATTTACAGACGTCACATTAATATTTGCAATGGTTTGGTTGTTTAAATTGTATTTCTGTTTCAGCTGTAAGATTTTATAAACGCTGTTGTTGATTTGTGCTTCCGGAATTTCTCCCTGTGCCATGGCGTAATGTAAAGCTTTTAAAACAGCCACTTGGCTTTCATAATCATGGCACACCAGGAGGAGGTCGCTACCGGCTTTAACTGCCTGGACAGCGGCTTGCTCAAGGGAATAATGCTTGACAATGGCCCCCATGGTCAGATCGTCCGTGACTACCAGCCCCTGAAATTGCAACTCTTCCTTTAATAGTCCGGTAATAATGGTGTGAGACAGGGAAGCGGGGTACTCGTCATCCAGTTTGGGCAGTAGAATATGCGCCACCATCACAGCGTCAACCCCGGTGTTTATGGCTGCCTGAAAAGGCCGCAATTCAAAACTTTTTAATCTGTCCAAGTCATGGTTAACGATGGGCAAACCCACATGGGAATCAACGGATGTGTCGCCGTGTCCGGGAAAATGTTTAGCCACGGGGATAATGCCGCCGTTTTGCAAACCTTTGATGGTGGCCACGCCTAACCTGCTGACCAAATCTGCCTCAGCACCAAAAGAGCGATCTCCAATAACCGGATTTTGCGGGTTGCTGTTAATATCTACAACAGGCGCGAAATTAAGGTTAAAGCCATAGGCTTGCAGTTGCAGTGCCAGGGCCAGGCCGATATTGTAAGAAAGCTTTTCATTATCAATTTCACCAATAATTTTATTGGAGGGAAGCTTTGTCACTTCATCAGGCAAGCGGCTTACGGCTCCGCCTTCTTCATCCAGGGAGAGAAATAAAGGTATTTTACTGTTATTGCTGCTTTTGAGCTGATTTAATAACTGTAAAAGCTGCATACTATTGGTAATATTTTTCTGATAGAGAATGACACCGCCGGCATGATAGTTCTGAATTAAATTGGTAATATTTTCAGTGAGTTCAGTACCGTCCATTCCTACGATCACGAGTTGTCCCACTTTTTCTTCCAGGGTCATCTTGTTAAGCTGTTCTTTTAAGGGATCACGGGGTATGGGCGGTTGTCCTTTGTCATTTTGATCGCCGGCAGGCGGTGGCAACATGTCACCATTGGGAGCACGATCCTGCCGTTGTACGGCAAAATAAACACCTGAGCCGATAAGTATGAGACAAAAAAGAAAAATGGACAATTTCTTCAATTGTTTAGCCTCCACTGTTAAATTTATTCTTCTACTGCCTCCGGCAAATTTATGCCGCCAGGACTTTATACAGTATGACGGCGGGAATTTGGTACAGCGAACTGAGGGAATAGGCAGGTAAAACAACATTGACTGGTTTGGGGGATCGTTTTGTTATATATTTTTTCCCGGCTTGTTTCGCGGCAGCCCACAGAAATTATTGATATAGATAGTGCGATCAATAAAGAATTAACCAAGGTTAGAAAATATAACTGGGCCCGCTTTTGGCTGATCTCTGCCTGGTTAAACGCAGTATATTGCATTATATTTTGGTTAGGTATAACCGGCCGGATTTCCTTTATGGTATTTATGCTCTCCACACTAATATATATTGTGGCAGTGCTGTGGGCGGCAGTAAAAGCGGAATTTACCACGCCCGGGGCAAACTGTATTTAAATCCCAAAGAGCCGCCCTTTCTTATGTTCAAGACAAAACGAGGTTTTTTTATCATCAATCTGCACCAGGAGGTGCTGGATTTCAAACAAAATATGAGTCTGTAGCGGATAAAAGATAACCCGGTCAAGAAGGCTGGATATTTCTGTGCACTTTTACTCGTCTTAATCGCATTTAAAGCCCATTTTTACACTTTTGCTGAAAAACGTTTTAAGGCTACCGCTACAGAGCTGAAAAAGTTCCTGCTTAAAAACCGCCCGGAAAGATAGTGTTCGTTGACGATTTAAAATATATGTGGTAAATTCAAGTGAAGAGTAAGGAGGAGATGCAATGGGACAGAATATAACGCGTAAAATTATTGCAGAACATTTAGTTTCCGGTGAAATGATTGCCGGTTCTGAAATTGCCATTCGCATTGATCAGACTTTAACCCAGGATGCTACCGGGACCATGGCTTACTTACAGTTTGAAGCCATGGGCGTGCCGCGGGTTAAAACGGAATTATCTGTATCTTATGTTGATCATAATACGCTGCAGACAGGTTTTGAAAATGCTGATGACCATCGCTACCTGCAAACTGTGGCGGCCAAACACGGTATCCATTTCTCCCGCCCCGGAAACGGTATTTGCCACCAAGTACATCTGGAGCGTTTCGGCGTGCCTGGTAAAACTCTCCTTGGTTCCGACAGCCATACGCCTACTGCCGGCGGTCTCGGTATGTTGGCCATAGGTGCCGGTGGCCTGGATGTGGCCGTGGCCATGGGAGGAGGACCCTTTTATTTGACCATGCCCAAAGTGGTGCAGGTAAAATTATTGGGCAAATTGTCGCCGTGGGTCTCGGCAAAAGATGTTATCCTGGAAGTCCTGCGCCTCCTGACTGTAAAGGGTGGGGTAGGCAAGGTTATTGAATATACCGGGGAAGGCGTCAAAACTTTAACTGTGCCTGAACGGGCTACCATTACCAATATGGGTGCCGAGCTGGGAGCCACCACTTCTATTTTCCCCAGCGATGAAATGACGAAAGCATTTTTGGCGGCACAGGATCGCCTCCACCACTGGGTGGAATTACAGCCTGATGCAGATGCTGAATATGATGAAGAAATTATCATTAATTTAAGTGAATTGGAGCCGCTTGTGGCTTGCCCCCACAGCCCGGATGCCGTCAAGCCCATCAGGGAACTGTCCGGGTTGAAAGTGCAGCAAGTGGCTATTGGCAGTTGTACTAACTCTTCGTATGCCGATTTAGCCCAGGTGGCAAAAATATTGCGCGGCAAAAAAGTACATGAGGATGTAAGCCTGGTGATTTCACCCGGATCACGTCAGGTATTTGAAATGCTAGCCAGGGACGGCATTTTAGCCGATTTAATCGCTTCCGGCGCCAGGATTTTAGAATCGGCTTGCGGCCCTTGTATCGGTATGGGACAGGCTCCTGCTTCCGGGGCAGTTTCTGTGCGTACTTTTAACCGTAATTTTAAAGGACGTTCCGGCACAGCAGATGCCCAGGTCTATTTAACGGGACCGGAAGCTGCCGCTGCTGCCGCCCTGAGGGGTGAACTGGTTGATCCCCGTGAGCTGGGAGAATATACAAGAATTGAATTGCCGGAGAAATTCATTATTGATGACGGCATGATTATACCTCCTGCTGATAACCCGCATGAAGTGGAAGTAATCCGCGGCCCCAATATTAAACCGCTGCCGGTTAATGAGGATCTGCCGGATACAATGAGCCTTAAAGTCCTGCTGCAGGTAGAAGACAATATTACCACGGACCATATTATGCCGGCGGGGGCAAAAATTTTGCCGCTACGTTCAAACATTCCAGCCATCAGTGAATATGTCTTTTCCGGCATTGATCCCACATTTGCCGAACGGGCCAAGGCAGCCAAAGGCGGCGTTGTTGTGGGCGGGCATAACTACGGACAAGGTTCCAGTCGCGAACATGCCGCTTTAGCTCCCATGTACCTGGGTTTGAAGGCCGTTATCGCCAAATCCTTTGCCCGTATCCACCATGCCAACCTGGTCAACTTCGGGATTTTACCGCTAACATTTGTGAATGAAGCCGATTATGAGCAGATTAAACAGGATGACGTTTTAGTCATTCGCAACCTGCACCAGCAGTTGCAACAGGAAACTATTGAAATTGAAAACGAGACCAGGGGCACAACTTTTGCTGTTTATCACGGTCTTACCCCGCGCCAGATCAATATAATTACGGCCGGTGGTTTACTCAATCACACGAAAAAGCAAAATGCCTAAAAAAAATCCGCAAGTGAAGGCTTGCGGATTTTTTCATGATATACTTCTGTCTTTCTTATGGATTTGATCTAGATCACATCTTTAATTATTACACCGTGTTATACTGCAAGTAAGAAGAATGCAGGAGGTACAAGAAATGGCGAAAAAAATGTTAAGACCGATTATTCGGATTGATGAAGAAAAATGTGATGGCTGCGGTTTATGCATACCTGGTTGCGCAGAAGGCGCTTTGCAAATAGTAAACGGAAAAGCGAAATTAGTGGCGGAAAATCTCTGTGACGGCCTGGGCGCCTGTTTGGGTGATTGTCCTAAAGGTGCACTAATCATTGAAGAACGGGAAGCTGAAGCCTTTGATGAAGAAGCCGTGGCTGAACATCTGGCTACCCAAAAAGAAGAGCAGGAGCCTCTGGGTTGCGGCTGCCCTGGCACCATGGCCAGAAGAATTCAACCGCAAAAAGAAACAACCAATGTTGACGATTTTACAGAAACACCTTCTGAACTGACACAGTGGCCTGTACAATTTGCCCTGGTAAATCCTAAAGCTGATTATTTTAAAAATGCCGACCTTTTAATTGCTGCAGACTGCACATCTTTTGCTTATGCCGATTTTCATAAAAATTTACTGCGCGGCAGAGCACTTGCCGTGGGGTGTCCGAAACTGGATGACGGCATGAGCTATGTGGAAAAACTGACAGCAATCATCCGTCAAAACAATTTGAAAAGCATTACAGTTGCTTACATGGAAGTGCCTTGCTGCGGCGGGCTGGTCAGAATTGTCCAGGAAGCCGTTAAACGCGCCGGTGTTCCCGTACCGGTAAATTTAGTACGTATTTCCCTGGACGGAAAAATTATCAATCGCCAGCAACTAACTGCATAAACGACATCTTAGCTTTAATTATCGAGACGATTAAGCTTTGGCTTCATCGTCTTTTTTTTGTGCAAACTGAGAAATCCTGCATTTGCTTACCTTACAGGGTAATTCCTTTGTACGGCGCCGCGCAAGCTGGGGCGACTAAAGGCATTGTTTTGGGGCATAGTAAGGTTAGGCTAAAGGATTGGAGGGACTTTTTTGGCAAGTATCTTGGCAAAATCAAAGGAACTGGCATTAATTGTACCATTTACCCTGCGAGTTTTTCCGCAGGTAAACCGGGAATTGGCCGGATGGCGGAAACTAGCCGCAGCCATCCCCTGTCCGCAACTGCGTACGCAAGCCCTAAACAGCATAGTCCACAAACGTTTTCACTGCCAGGGTGGCAGCATTTATTCTGTTTATACGCCGGAAAAAAAGTCCGTCTTACTCCGTTTTATTGTTGCTTTACAAACCATAAGTGATTATTTGGATAATTTAAGTGACCGGGTGCCGGGGACAAATGAAAAAAGCCTGAGGACTTTACATCAGGCGATCCTGGCAGCCGTTGATTTAAATGAACCTTTCTGTTTTTGGTATGAAGATTATCCTTACCAAAATGACGGCGGTTATCTTAATCATTTAGTACAAACCTGCCGGCAGGCGCTGTCAGAACTGGCAGGGTATAATGATATTCGTCAGAACATGCGCCGTTTGGTGGAGCTATATGCAGATTTGCAAGTTTACAAGCATTTGGAGATAAATGTACGCGTGGAAAAGCTGGTTTCTTGGTTTAACCGGCAAAATAGCAGTCAAACGGATGTTTACTGGTGGGAGTTTGCCGCTGCCTGCGGTTCAACTCTTGGCGTTTTTATGCTGGCAGCCATGGCGGCGGCAGGCCCTGTTTCGCCAAAAGAAATCTCGCAACTACTTTCCTGTTACTTCCCCTGGCTTTGTGGACTGCACATCCTTTTAGATTACTTTATTGATCTGGATGAAGATAAAGATTTTAATGATTTAAATTTTGTCAACTTTTATCCTACTGCTTTGGCTGCCGAAAAAGGTCTGTTGCGTTTCCTGGAAGAAACCTTAACCCGCGTTAAGAAGCTCCCCCGGCCGGCTTTTCATTTTACAGTGAGTATAGGACTTTTGGCTCTATATCTTTCTGATCCTAAAGCTTTCCAACACGGCTGCAAAAAAACAGCACAGCAATTGCTGCACTTTGCGGGAGCTGAAGCAAGATGGCTGCATCGCTTTTGTCTCTACCTGCGTAAAGGCGGTGTAATCTAGTGTTTGCGTTGTGCGATATAATCGGCCAGGCGGGCCAGAATAATGCGGCCTGGTTTTTTCGGCAGAAGATTTAAATATTGTTTTGCCTTAGCTGTAAAATTGCGGACATCATTTTCCAGTTCGGTGACAATGCCGCTTTCGTCTAAACTTTGGCGGATAAAGCGGAGATTTTGCACTGTAAAATTACGGTCCGTAATGATTTTTTTTGTGTATGTACTGTAGAGGGGATGCTGTAAAAGCTTAATAACCGGCAAAGTCAGGTAACCTTCCCGCAAATCTTGCAGTGCCGGTTTGCCTGTGATTTCTGCCTTGCCGGTAAAGTCTAAAAGATCATCTCTCAGTTGGAAGGCATAGCCCAGATGTAAACCGAAAGCAGCCAGAGCATTACAGACTGTTTGCGACGCTTTACCGGCTTGTGTACCGGCCAGACAGCAGGCGGATAGAAAAAAAGCAGTCTTTTTATAAATGTAATCGTAATAATCTGCTTCTGTAAAATCACAATTGTAAAGCAGGTTAGCCATTTCTATTTCACCTTCACACATCAGGCTGATGGCCTTTGTCATGGACTCTAAAATCTGTGCCGTTTGCGGCTTGGTTAAAAGGGAAAAAGCTCTGGCAAATAAAAAATCCCCGTACAAAACAGCCTGATGATCCCCCCACTGGGCGGAGACGGTAGGAAGACCGCGCCGCAATTGGGCATGATCAATCACATCATCATGGACTAATGAAGCTGCATGGATTAATTCCACGGCGCAAGCCACATCCACTAAAACTGCCGGCGGGGCAGAAGTGAAGGAGCCGCATAATAATACCAGCGCCGGGCGTAATCTTTTGCCCCCGCCGGTGACAACTTTGGCAAAAAGAGGGGTGTAATCTTCAAAACCTGTACTTAATTCCTGCAGGCGTTTTTCCACTTCTTCCAGGCCAGGCAAAGTCAAGAGCCGGGAAAGAGTTTTTTGGTCTGTAGTCAAATCTGCATCACCTGTTTCTTTGTTAACTTTAGCCTGACCCATTTAAGAAAGAAGTATGCTTTTTAAGTACGTGTTCCCCAAAAAATTAAAAAAGCTCCGGCATAAATGAGGATTAAGCGGTAGAGGGGCAGGCGTGAGGAAAGACCGGTGATGCCTATGAAAATACAGATAATGAGTAAAGAAGGGCCGACAACTGCTAAAAGGCTGTTTATGCGCAAAGCAGTTTCGATGCTGTTAAAGCGGAGAATCAGGTAGCCTGCCAAAATCTCCATGAGCCCCGAGAATAGCCGCAGTGCCGACATGAGATAAATGGTAGAGTTTTTCATTACTTCCTCCTGTATATTTTTCCTTGTCATAAATATACGTTTAAAAGAAAAAAGTAACTGCAGAAACGCCACAAAAAATTCAAAATTTAAGCAAAGGATTTTCATCAGCATAAAGCGAAAGATAGAAAGCAGGATCTTCAGACGTAAAAACATCTGCCCCAGGAGGTAACCAGTGAAAAAGAAAAATACGTCGTCAGCAAACAACTTCATAGCCAGAATGAGAAAAAATAAAGTTGCAGTTTATATTCTTGTCTTTTTGATTGCAGGTGGATTAATTGTTTCTTCACTTATAGCAGTGTTTGCCAACCCATCCGCTCCCAGGCAGGAGGAGCCTTGGGATTATGAAAGTCAAATTGCCCAGATTAATGATTTAGTGGCCCAGTACGAGGAAAGCTTAAAAGACTCACCAGAAGATGTTGGTTTGCTAACACAACTGGGTAATGCTAATTATAATCTGGGTGTGCTCTACAGCTTAACTGATGAAAGTGAAAAAGCAAATGAGAGCTTTAGCAAGGCTATGGAGGCTTATGGCAAGGCACTGGAGTCAGAGCCGGAAAATGTCAATCTGCATGTGGATCGGGCAGTGGCAGCTTACTATGCAGGAGAGACAGAAGTGGCTGAAACTGAATTTCAGCAGGCCGTTGAACTGGATCCGGAACACGCCCAAGCTCGCTATCAGTACGGAGTTTTTCTCTATTATGGTGCCAATAAACCGGATGAAGCACTGGCCCAATGGGAAGCAGTGATTGCCCTGGAAAATGAGGAGAATACTGAATTAGTTGAAGCGGCACGTGCTTGGGTTTCTGCCGTCAAAGCCGAATTGGAAAAATCAGAACAGGAAGATGCGAATGAGGAAAATTAAGTAATTAACAATTTATTTTAGATTTTAGGTTGTAATGCTCTTTATGTTATTGTATGGTATAATGTGAATGACGGTTTTTATATCTGTCTGAGACAAATAATAATGTTAAGATAGTAAAAGGAGTGTGAATTAAATGGCAAAAATCACCGGCGATATGACAATTGCCCAAGTCATAGAAAAGTATCCGTCAACAGTTAAAATTCTAATGTCCATGGGGATTCACTGTTTAGGCTGTCCTTCTGCCACAGCTGAATCCATCCGGGAGGCTGCCATGGTACACGGTCAAGATCCCGATGAGTTCTTGAAAAAATTAAACGAGGCAGTCTAATAAACAGTAAAAAAATAGAGATAAAAAACAGGACCAATTATCCGGTCCTGTTTTTTTGTGTATTTTTCTTTACTTTATGAAAAATACTATGCCTGGTATCTTTTTTAGTTTAGAAGGTGTGAAGATGCAAAATAATAACTTGCCGACGCAGGAAGAATATCAACAGCTGGCAAAAGAATACGAACCAAAACGGCCGCTTCTGAAAAACTGTATCCGTGCTTTTTTTGCCGGCGGTATTATTTGTACCATCGGCCAGTTTTTTCAGTGGTTCTATATGACTTATTTTGACTTTACTGAAGTTACGGCATCAAATCCTACCGTGGCAAGCATGATAATTATTTCTATGCTGCTGACTGGGTTTGGTGTTTATGATCATCTGGCACAATGGGCCGGTGCCGGCACCATTGTGCCGGTAACAGGGTTTGCCAATACTATCACATCCGCTGCCATTGAACATCGCAGTGAAGGTTATGTTTTAGGCGTTGGCGGCAATATGTTTAAAATAGCGGGTCCGGTCATTACTTTT
>ERZ773359.5981-NODE-5981-length-11151-cov-20.375000_pt1 | contig 11151 bp, 7 predicted proteins | sample MGYA00374955_ERZ773359 | MGnify/ENA primary metagenome ERZ773359 (study PRJEB29098, sample SAMN04486028) | biogas fermenter metagenome | study: EMG produced TPA metagenomics assembly of the Biogas fermentation microbial communities from Germany - Plant 4 DNA1...
TAATATAGAAGGAGCACGCTCCAGGCTCCTGGAGATTCTGAGAGAGGAGCAGGATAATGAAGGTTCTATTACGTGAAGATGTGAAAAAGCTGGGCAATAAAGGGGAAATAATTGAGGTAGCAGAAGGGTATGCCCGCAATTTCCTCATCCCCCGGGGCCTGGCAGTAGAAGCCTCTAAGGGTGTTGTGAAAGAAGTATCCCTGGTTAAGAAGGGCCGGGCAAAAAAGGAGGCCCGCCAGGAGCAGAAGGCCCGTGAACTGGCATCCCGCTTAAAGGGAGCGGTGGTTACTGTCAAAGCCCGGGCCGGAGAGGGAGGCAGGCTCTATGGCGCGGTGACCAGCCGTGATGTGGCTGCAGAACTGGAGCGCAGCTTTTCACAAAAGATCGACCGCCGCAAAATCGAAATTCCGGAACCGATCAAAACACCGGGAAGCTATCCGGTCCTAATCCGCCTATATCCCGGTGTACAGGTTGAGATTACACTGAATGTAGTTGTAGAATAAAACACAGTTTGCACTGAATACTGTAACTCCAACAGCTCAGGAGAGGAGAATGCGGAAATGGCCGCAGAAAAACAGAACCAGGAGTCACAGGATCTTTTTGATAAACAGGTTAAGAGAACTGAAATCAAAAGCCGTATCACCGCCCTCTACCAAGTGCTTGGTGATATTTACGGTTCGGAAAGGCTGGTCCTGAGGGCTATTAAACTGGGTGTTGTGAAACAGATGCGTTCCAAACGGATGGGTGAGCAGGTGATGGCCCTGCAGAAGCTGATCCACGGGGACCCAACATTGGAAAAGGCCCCACAGATCAAAGAAATCCCTGAGATACTGGACGAACTGGAAGACACCCTGGCTCAGGCTGTGGCACGGCGACTTGTGGAGGAAGACCTGGAAAGGAAGATCTCTGAAAAACTCCAGGAGCGGCAGGAAGAATATTTAAACGACATGAAGGCCCAGCTGCTCAGAGAGAAAGGGTCGCCTGAGAATGCCAACACCCTTAAAAAACTGGCCTTTTTGGAAAAGAAGAAACAGATCAATCTGAATGCCTCAGTAAGTGAGGTGCTCCGCCCGCGCACATTAAATGAGATTATCGGGCAGGAAAAGCCATTAAAGGCTTTGATCGCCAAGCTGGCGGCCCCTCATCCCCAGCATATACTACTCTATGGCCCGCCTGGTGTGGGAAAAACATCTGCAGCCAGGATTGCTTTAGAGCATGTAAAAAGGATGCGCGGCAGCACATTTCAGCCTGATGCTCCCTTTGTTGAGGTTGACGGCACTACACTGCGCTGGGATCCTAGGGATGTCACCAATCCCCTTTTGGGTTCGGTACATGACCCCATCTACCAGGGGGCTAGAAGGGATTTGGCTGAAACCGGTATCCCCGAACCCAAATTAGGGCTGGTAACCGAAGCCCATGGAGGGATTCTGTTTATCGATGAGATCGGGGATGTTGACCCTATTCTGCAGAACAAACTGCTGAAGGTGATGGAGGACAAAAAGGTGTTTTTTGAATCCTCCTACTATGAGCCCGGGGACCCCATGATACCTGAGTACATTAAAAAGCTTTTTGATGAGGGAGCTCCTGCTGATTTTGTGTTGATCGGAGCCACCACCCGGAACCCGGATCAGATCAACCCAGCTTTCAGGTCCAGGTGTGCGGAAATATTTTTTGACTGCCTGACACCGCAGGATATTCAAAAGGTCCTCAAGCAGGCAGCCGGTAAGCTGAATGTTGTCTTGGAGCCGGGTGTTGCCGAAGCGATCAGCGAATACACCATCGAAGCCCGCAAAGCCACCAACATACTGGTTGACGCCCATGCCATGGCCCGCTACAGGCAGAAGAACTCCAGGCGCAAAACCGTCAGGGTAACCATGGATGACCTGCAGGAGGTTCTGCAGATATCCAGGCTGACCCCCTATGTGACCAGACATGCGGAACCCTGTGGGGAAATTGGACATGTCTTCGGTTTGGCTGTGTCAGGATTTGTGGGAACCATCATCGAGATCGAGGCTGTGGCCTTTCCGGCCGGGGAAAAACAGCGGGGGACCGTCAGGTTCAACGGTGCAGCCGGGAGCATGGCCAAAGATTCGGTGTTCAATGCCCTTGCTGTTTACAGGGCTGTGACCGGGAAGAACGCGGCTGATTATGACATCCATGTCAATATAGTCGGCGGCGGTAGGGTGGATGGACCCTCCGCCGGAGCGGCTATCTTCCTGGCCATCTACAGTGCCATAGAAGGTATTCCGCTGCGCCAGGATGTGGCAATTACCGGTGAGATCTCTATCCAGGGGCAGGTACGCGGTGTGGGCAGTATTACCGAAAAACTCTACGGTGCCCGGCAGGTGGGAGTTAAAAAAGTGCTGATACCGGCAGATAACAGCCGTGAATTCCCTGAGGAGATGTGGGGTGTTCAGGTGGTCAGTATCGATAAGATCACAGATGCCTTTCCCCACATCCTTATTGGAGAAAAACTGGAGGAGAACTGATGGAACTCATTGACCGCACCCCTCCCCATAACCTGGAGGCAGAGCAGGCTGTTTTAGGCGCTTTGCTGCTTGTGCCTGACAGCTTTGCTGTGGTTTCGGAAATATTAAGGCCTGAGGATTTTTACGGGGAAGGCCACCGGGAGATCTACACCGCCCTCAAAGAGATGGCAGAACGGGGGCGTCCCATCGACCTGGTGACTGTTACAGAGGAACTGAAGAATAGGGAGGCCCTGGATAAGGTGGGGGGTGCCGCCTATCTGGCATCACTGGCCGGTGCGGTGCCCACAGCAGTTAATGCAGGCCATTATGCCAATATTGTGGCAGATAAAGGCCTGCTTCGTTCCCTGATCAACAGCTGTACACAACTGGCATCCCGGGCCTATGAAGAGGGAGTGGAAAGCGAGACCCTGCTGGATGATGCAGAGCGGATGATTATGGGGCTCAGCCAGCGGCGGATCAGCAAAAGCTACCGCTCCATCAGAGAACTGCTGGTAGAGGCCCTGGAAAGGATCGAGCAGCTCTGCCAGAAGAAGGGGAGCATCACCGGATTGCCCACAGGTTTTGATGACCTGGATAAATACACCTCAGGGCTGCAGCCCAGTGATCTGGTTTTATTGGCTGCCCGCCCCTCAATGGGAAAAACATCTCTGGCCCTCAATATCGCCCAGAATGTGGCTGTAAAATACCAGGTGCCTGTTGCTATCTTCTCTTTGGAGATGTCCGCAGACCAGGTTGTGCAGAGGATCCTCTGTGCTGAAGCCCTGGTGGACCAGCAGAAGATGCGCACCGGCTATTTAGGGGAGAATGACTGGCCGCGCCTGATGAAGGCAGCTGCCAAACTCTCTGAGTCACCCCTGTTTATCGATGACACCCCAGCCATCTCCCTTTTAGAGCTGCGCAGCAAGGCCCGCAGGCTCAAATTGGAGCATGGGATCGGGCTGTTGGTGATCGACTACCTGCAGCTGATGCAGACCGGCAGGCGTTCGGAAAACCGGGTCCAGGAGATCTCGGAGATCTCCCGTTTTCTCAAATCTCTGGCCCGGGAACTGGACATCCCTGTGCTCGCCCTCTCCCAGCTCAGCCGTGCTGTGGAGCAGCGGGGAGGAGACCGCAGGCCGATGCTGTCAGACCTGCGGGAGAGCGGCAGCCTGGAGCAGGACTCTGATATGGTGATGTTTATCTACAGGGATGACTATTATAATGAGGATTCCGAATATAAGGGAGTGGCGGACCTGATCATCGCCAAACACCGCAACGGCCCAACAGGAACCATACAACTGGCTTTCTTGAAGGAATTCACCAAATTCGTCAACCTGGAAAAACGGGAACCCCCCGATTTCGGTCCAGGGCCGGGTGAAGATCTGGAGCCAGATCCGGATCTGAAGGAAGATTGACCAAATGCAAGGGGTATTGGAGGGGTACATATGAAAAAATACGACTGTATTATCGTTGGTGCTGGTCCTGCGGGGATCTTTTGTGCTTTGGAACTTGTCAGGCAGAAAAAGGGCCTGAACATATTGATACTGGACAAAGGGCAGGACTTGAAGGACAGAAAATGCCCTTCAAGGGAAAAGAATGCCCCTTGTTTCGGCTGTGCCTCCTGTGCTGTTATTTCCGGCTGGGGAGGCGCCGGCGCCTTCAGTGACGGCAAGCTGGCCTACTCCACAGAGGTCGGCGGTATGCTGGGTTCCTACCTTGATCAAAATGAATTTGAAGAAGGAATTAAATACATTCACGATCTCTACCTGGAGTTTGGTGCACCGCACAAAATATACGGCTTGGATAACCTTGATCAGATTGAAATATTACAAAAAAGGGCAGCACTGGCAGGCATGCGGCTGGTACCCGCCCCGGTCAGGCATCTGGGCACAGGGCGCACCAAAGAAATACTGCAGAAGATGCAGGACTACCTTTTGCAACAGGGGGTATCTGTTGAGACCAAAACCGCTGTAGAAAGGATTGAGGTCAAGGACGGAGCTGCAGTGGGTGTAAGGACCGCTGATGGAGAGCAGTTGGCAGCCGAGTATGTGGTCTGCGCTCCCGGACGCAATGGGGCTGAGTGGCTGGTCAAAGAAGCAGAGCGCCTGGGGCTGGAAAGGGCTATTAACCCTGTGGACATCGGCCTCAGGATAGAGCTGTCAGCAGCGGTGATGGAACAGATCACCGACCTGACCTATGAAGGGAAATTCCTCTTTACATCACCCACCTTTGAGGACCGAGTGCGCACCTTCTGTATGAACCCTTATGGGGAAGTGGTGATGGAGAACACCGATGGCTTGGTGACGGTCAATGGGCACACCCATGCCGACTATAAAACCGAAAACACCAACTTCGCCCTGCTAGTGAGCAAAACCTTTACAGAGCCCTTCAAACAGCCCATTACATATGGGAAATATGTGGCCAGCCTGGCCAATATGCTGGGCGGTGGAGTGATCGTGCAGCGGTTGGGGGATCTGATGAAGGGCCGCCGCTCCACATCAGAGCGGATAGAAAAGGGAATGGTAGTTCCCACACTCAAAGAGGCAACACCAGGGGATCTATCATTGGTTTTACCTTACCGTCACTTCTTGGCCATCATCGAGATGCTCAAAGCCATGGATCATGTTGCTCCGGGGATCTATTCCCCCCATACACTGCTCTATGGTGTAGAGGTCAAATTTTACTCCTCTCGCCTCAAAGTTTCCCGTAACCTGGAGACTCAACTGAAAAACCTGTTTGTAGCAGGGGATGGCGCCGGAATCACCCGCGGCCTCACCCAGGCCTCACTGAGCGGTGTCATAGCAGCCCGACAAATCGCCACCCGCTAACCCCCCCCGACCGAACAGACCGGTCAGGGGGACAGGTTGACTGATCGGACCCGATCAGTGGGACAGGTTGGGTGATCGGACCGATCACCAACGGATCAAGGGGACATCCGATCACCGGGACTGTTCCGACGCGCGGGGCCGCGCGGACGGGATTTTCACCATAGATCTCCAGTTTAAAGATGTTGACAGAAAAGCAATTCTGTTGTAACATAGCATCTGTAAAATACATGGGCCATTAGCTCAGTCGGTAGAGCACCTGACTTTTAATCAGGGTGTCGGAGGTTCGAATCCTCCATGGCTCACCAGGCAAAAAGGTAAGCCCCGCAAGGTGTTGCGGGGCTTAAACATTTGATGCTAGGCTTGCTTTATTGCTTTATTTAAAGACCAATCACTGGGACGGACTGTCCTCCCGCGCGATCTAAATCGCCCATTAGCTCAGTTGGTAGAGCACCTGCCTCTTAATCAGAAGGTTGGGGGTTCGATTCCCTCATGGCGTACCAGCTGAAAGTCAAGCCCTGCGAGTCAATGAGTCAAGTGAGTCAAGGGGACAGGTACTTTGACTCACTTCCGATCAGTGGGACAGGTTGACTGATCGGGCCGATCACCCGGGACTGTTCCCGCTTCACTCGGTGCTAGGCATGCCTTATTGCTTTAAGCCGACCGATCAGGGGGACAGGTCTACTGTCCGACTAATAACCAACGACCAACTATGATGACACGACCCCCGTCCCCTTGTCACACCCTTGTCACATTCCGCCGACCGATCGCTAGAACTCTCCGGGCGGTGCACTTGGTGGGGTATCTATCTGTTTGTAATCTATGCTATATTAGGGCTTGAGAGATGTTTATTTAATACAAAAATGAAAGTGGTCACACGATGGACATAAAGAAAAGGAACATAGTCATTGCTATCATGGTAGCAATGTTTTTGGGTGCTGTTGAAGGAACAGTTGTCACCACTGCTGTACCAACGATAGTGAAGGATTTAAGCGGGGTTGGTTTGATCAGTTGGATCTTTTCCGCATATTTTTTAACATCTGCCATCACCACTCCCATCTACGGGAAACTGGCTGACTTATACGGCAGGAAAAGAACACTATCTGTTGGTATAGTAATTTTTTTAGTGGGCAGTGCCCTCTGCGGGTTATCACAAACCATGTACCAACTGATAGCTTTCCGTGTCCTGCAGGGTATGGGTGCAGGAGCTATTTTTACTGTTACCTATACCATTGTCGGCGACATTTTCACTCTGGCAGAGCGTGCGAAGGTGCAGGGCTGGTTAAGTGGGGTTTGGGGAATTGCCAGTGTGATGGGTCCCTTAGTGGGGGGATTTCTGATCGATTGGCTTTCCTGGCACTGGATCTTCTATATCAACATACCATTTGGCATACTGTCCATTATGTTGTTCCAAATGAATTATGATGAAACAATAGAGAAAAAGAGGGTTCAAATCGATTATTCCGGCACTCTCCTTTTGAGTCTGGCAGTGCTTGCTCTTCTTACCGGTTTTCTCTTGGGAGGGCAGGGAAACGGCTGGGAAGGAAGCACTCTTAAGATATCAGTGGGCTTGTTTGCGCTGGCCATTATTTTTTTGGCTGCCTTTTATTTTGTTGAGAAAAAAGCCGCTGAGCCAGTGATTCCATTTTCTATACTGACTAAAACCAGCACAGTAGTAAATGTTATCAGTTTTTTTGCAGCTGCTGCACTGATTGGGGCGGATGTTTATCTGCCGGTTTATATACAGAGCGTTTTGGGGTTTAGTGCGACAATATCGGGGCTCAGTATGTCTCCCATGTCTATTTCCTGGATGCTGGCCTCTGTCGTTCTGGCTAAAGCCATTCCCAAGTATGGTGAACAGGCGGTGATCGGCCTGTCCTCAGCCATTCTGCTGTTGAGCTGCCTGCTGCTGTCTACTTTAGGTATCCAGTCATCCCTGGTTCTGGTGATTGTCTACAATTTTATTATGGGAGCTGGTTTTGGCGGAGCCTTCACAACTATGACCATAGTTATACAGGCAGCTGTGGGCTATGAGCAGAGAGGGGCTGCTACAGCATTGAATTCCCTTGTCCGCACACTGGGAAATACCATCGGGGTGAGCATTTTTGGGATGATCTTCAACCTTAATATAATCGGTTATTTTAATAATCTAGGTGTAAAAGGAATCGACCCCAACAATTTATATAATCAAGTGGGCGTTATCAGCGGCGTTTCACTGCACACCATACGGTCTTCGCTGATATCAGCAATACATGTTGTTTTCACCTCTTTGATTGCAATTGCGGTACTTTGCCTGCTGCTCTCTTTCCTGCTGCCTAGCAACCTGAAAGAGAAAGCAGAATAGACCGATTTCCGGCCGGTCACCGGGACAGTGATTGATCGGTCCGCTCATCAGGACTGTCCCTCCGCTTGATTAGTTGGACAGGTTGCCGACCAACGACCGATCACGGAGACTATTTCCCCGCGCGAAGTGTAGTGAGCGCTTGCTATCAATAAATGGAACGTATAAAATATTGATAGTATGGATGATATTGGTAGGAGTTTTGTGTATTGACAATATGCACTGTTCTATTTACGGCATAAATTTTAAGGGAGGGGGGAAGAAGGTGTATTTCGCACCGAAGAAAGACTTTTGGTTGGGGGCTGTATATTGGGTCATATCAACTGGCCTTATATTGTTATCTGTCTGGTATGTGCTTCAGGACGCTTCAGGTTGGATTAGAGTAGTGTTTGGTACAATACCTATATTGGTATGGTGCATCTGGAATTGGTATGGAACCAATTATACAATCACAACAGATAATTACCTAGAGGTCAATCACGGACCGATCCACAAAAAAATACCCTTGAATAATATCCGTACTGTCAAATGCAGACGAGGTAAATGGTTTACAATTTTTGATTACTCACTATCCCGCGATTGCATAGAAATCAAATACAGATATGGAAAGATGCTGGTCTCTCCACGAGAATCCCTTACTTTTATCAACGAATTGAAGCAAAGATGCCCTGAAGCGGAATTTTCATGTTAATTACGACCTCTTCTGTGCCCGGATGTTCTGGTGATCGTCATCGCATTCGGTGCCAGGCTTGCTTTTTTGCTTTATTGACCGATCACCGGGACTGTCCCCCCGCGCGACCCCCGTGCGATCAAGGGGTGCGCGATTGCTCCCCGCCCGATCCCGCGCGAAAACTGCCCCACCACCAGCACGTGCCGCGGGGCAGTATAGCGAGGTAGATTAGGTCAGCTTTAGTGAAAGCGCAGCCGCTCTATTTCTGCAAGGAGGCCTTCTCCTTCAACGATATGCCCTTGTAGGTGTTCTATTTGCTGAGGGTTTCCGTTGTTTTTCATCAGTTGTTCTAGTTCTGCTTTATGTGCAGCGACAGAACCTTCTACATCTTGATATATTTCCGATACTGTTGAGAAAGTGAGAGCACCTTTCTTTTTCTCTTCATCATAACGCTGGCGTAAACTGGGACAGCTCATTTAGTAATCCCCCTTTGTTTTTGCTTTATTAGTAGTGTTAACCATATTATGTGCTGATTTGATGATTATAATTAGAAGACCGATCACCGGGACAGGTTGACTGATTGCCGGCCGATCATCAGGGACCGCCTCCGCCCGATGGCTAACCCCCGCGCAGCTAACCCCCGCGCACCCGACCCCGGCGTAATGCCCCCAGCGATCACAGCGACTGTCCACTCGCGCGACTAAACCCGGCGCAGTGCGACCCACGCCACGGAACGCCCGCGCAGCTAACCCCGGCGTAATGCCCCGTCGATCACTGCAACCGCTCCCGCGCTGCCCGACCCACGCTGCTAACCCTGTCGCAGTGCCCCCCGCGCCACGGAACGCCCCGCAGGTCCGGCCGGTGGGGGCAAGTCTGATGCTTTGCTAAGTACCCCCACGCCACGAGACACCCTGCAAGCCGGCAGGATATTGAGCGGAAATCAGCTAAATAATCAGCTAAATCAGCAATACTTCGAATTTATAACCCTTACCGTAGACTGTTTTAATCTTCCAGGTGCCCGAAGAGTTGAGCTTGTGCCGCAACCTATTGATGTGCATATCTATGGTCCGGGTTTTCACAACATAGTCATATTTCCATACCTGCCGCAGGATTTGCTCACGGGAAAGGATCTTGTTTTTGTTTTTGATCATGTATTCCAGCAATTGAAACTCCTTAGGGGTAAGAGCAACCTTCTCTCCTCCACAGGTTACTACATATTCTCTACTATCTAGCACAATATTGCCAACAAATAGCACCTCACCGGCATCTTCTTCTGATTTTTGTTTGCGCAGGTGAGCCCTCACCCTTACTGACACCTCCCGCGGGTCAAAGGGTTTTACCACATAATCATCAACTCCCAGGTCAAATCCGGTTAGCTTGTCTTCACGGGCATTCAGGGCGGTGAGCAGGATCACAGGTACATCCCTTTCCTTCCTGATAGCCTGCAAAACCTGCCAACCATCCATTCCCAGCAGCATCAGATCAAGGATCACAATATTCGGATTTTCTCTGCGGAATACCTCTAAAGCCGTTCTCCCATCATGGGCAAAAACGACACGACAGCCATCCTGTCGTAGATAATACTCCAGTTCTTTGCAGATATTTTTGTCGTCATCAATGACTAAAATTTTTGGCTTTTTCACTACAGCCCTCCCTTTGTAACAAAAATCAGCATCTATGTCAAATAATACCGTGTAACGGGTAAAAAAGCCTCATTATGACAGTAAAAAATTGTTTACCGTCTCGTCGTTGTATAGCATCCATCTTTTCGGAACACCTGGTATTGAAAACGCCGGTATAATCTTGAAAGATGTTAGATAGATTAATGACAAAGCCTAGCGAGCGTTTTAATTGAACTGGTTGCAATAATTAATCAGTTAATAAATTCGCCAAAAATTGCTTATTTCCTTCAATAAATGTTATTAAAATATTTTCATGGAAGTTATAGGTGAATGAGTAGCCATATTTTAAAGGGATTATGAATTTTCCAAGTTTAGATCTGCATAAAGTAGCCAAGCGGGTTCAGCAATTTTATAGGGAATTCGAATGCCTATAAAAAACAAAGTAGAAATCATGCAGCATGGGTTCAGCTTTTTATAAGGAATTTGAATAATACAATCGTTGGGGGATCGTCGGGGGAATGGAAAGAAAGCCTTTGTTAAAAATATGTTAAGATAGGATATAAGTGCCCGCCCCGAAACAGGGATAGGAAATCCCCGCATTTCAGAAAGTGAACTCAAAGAACTCCGGGGACGAAATCTGGTATGGGAGAAACCCGACCGGGAGAGACTGGAGCGCAGAATTGGGTGATGTGATTTACCGGCAAGGGAGAGCCCTGGGTATTTTGCGAGAGCCCTGGTGGTGGCAGTTTAGAGCGAAGAATTGGGAAAAGTGAATTCTATATGCGAGAAGCCCTAGTATCTGAGGAAGGCAGTTTTTGTGGAATGGGTTCCGCCAGTTATGGAGTGGAAACCCCAGGTATTTAAGGAAGGTGAGCAGTAGTGATTGGGATAGAGAATCAGGGAATTGTCGGAACCCAAAAAATGCTGGCTATTTTGACGCGTTTTGTCACCCGGGTGTTTCCCAAGGTAGAAAAAGAACTGAAGCGCTGGCAGGAGTTAATCAAAACCGCCGGTGATGCTGAACTGCGTCATCAGGGATTGGCTAGCATCGAAAAGAAAAAGTTCCACTGCCTGGGAGGGAGCGTCTATACCCTTATGGAAGGCGCCCATGAAGAAACCCTTCCTTTTATTGTGGCCTTTCAGACCATCAGCGATTACCTGGACAATCTTTGCGATCGTGCCGGCTGTCTGGATGCCGCAGCCTTCCGCCAGCTTCATCTTGCTT
>ERZ773359.5982-NODE-5982-length-11146-cov-9.125958_pt1 | contig 11146 bp, 12 predicted proteins | sample MGYA00374955_ERZ773359 | MGnify/ENA primary metagenome ERZ773359 (study PRJEB29098, sample SAMN04486028) | biogas fermenter metagenome | study: EMG produced TPA metagenomics assembly of the Biogas fermentation microbial communities from Germany - Plant 4 DNA1...
GGACATTCGTCAATACAAGAGCCGCAAGCAATACAATCTTCTGTAATTACGTAAGCCATAATTGTTTTTTAATTTGTTAATGTTAGTTATATAGAATTTTTGAATATCTATTTCAAATATTGGCGCAAATATACATAGTTTTTTTCAGATACAAAATTGGAATGCATTTCAATTTCTATTTTAATGTGTTTTGAATAGTTGTTGATAGGTTTTTTTTCTCTTGAAGTAATAATTCCATAAGATGCTGCCTTTAAATTGCGTAGGAATAGTTGTTACAATGGTTTTTTCGAGATTTTCTTTTCGGATATCTTTATATCGACGCCGCATTTTAAAAAAATCGACATAAGCTGTTGTCACCGCCGATGCGTTTTGAAATTTTCCTTCCAAACAAAGATGCACAAAAGCCAAAAAATCGAAGAAAAACCGGGCAATAACCACTTCAATCAATCTCGATGTCGGAATATTTTTGTAAATCATCAAGAGATTGTTTCTAAAATTGAGATAAGTTTTTTGCGGATTTTCCTTATTCAGCGATGCGCCTCCCATGTGGTAGACTACCGATGCCGGAATGCATTCGATTTTTTGGCCGCGCGCATTGAGCCGCCAACACAAATCGATTTCTTCCATGTGGGCAAAAAAGTCGGCATCGAGCCCCCCTACATCAAGGTAATCGCTGCGGCGGATACACAAACAAGCTCCGGTAGCCCAAAAAACAGGAACAATGGTATCGTACTGTCCGTAATCGGTTTCCACATTTTCGAGAATGCGTCCGCGGCAAAAAGGATACGCATACCTGTCGATGAAGCCTCCTGCCGCGCCGGCATATTCAAATTTTTTACGATCGAAGAATCCACGTAGTTTGGGCTGTACAGCTGCTGTTTCGGGATGCGTATCCAAATGACGGATAAGAGGATCGAGCCACCCTTCCGTAGTTTCTATATCGGAATTCAATAGAACGACATATTCTGAATCCACCTCTTGGATGGCCTTGTTGTACCCTTCGGCAAAACCATGGTTTTTATCGAAAACGATCAACGGAACCATTGGATACTGCGTTTCGAGAAACGAAACGGAATCGTCTACCGATCCATTATCGGCAACAATCACCTCACAATCGTCCGACAGGGAATGTTGCAGTACGGAAGGAAGAAATTGCTCTAACAATTTCCGACCGTTCCAGTTGAGTATGATTACCGAAGTTTTTTTCATGCCGATGGGTTGTTTTTTTTGGTAAATTTCCACCGGTTGTGCGACCATAGCCAGTAGGCCGGATCACGCAAGATGGTTTTTTCGAGTTCACGCATATATTTTTCTGTTACCGCAAATTTTTTTTCCTTGGAAGCATCGGGGGTTATCAAGGAAAAGGTTCCCCGATAATAGCCGCGTTTTACGCGCTGTATATCCAGATAAACCACTGCGAAGCCAAATTTTGCTGCAATACGTTCCATACCCGTGAGTGCTAGTGTATTCTGGTTCAAAAAAGTAGTCCAATAGTGATCGAGATAGCGCGGTGGACGCTGGTCGGCTACAAAACCGATTACCATAGGCCGACCCTCGTTTTTGTTTTTTACAATCGTGCGAAAAACTTCGCCCTTTTCAATGCATTTTGGGGAAAAGCGCGAACGGATTTTCAGAAAAAAACAATCGAAGGTTTTGTTGTGCAATTGTTTGTAGATTTGTCCCTGAACAACGTTGGGAGAAAGATAAAAACCGATGGAAGGCACGTACTCCCAATTGCCGTAATGTCCGAGACACAAGAAGCACGAGGTGCCGCTTTGTGTTAGCTCGTTGATTAGTTCCGGATTGTCAAATTTCATACGTTGTTTTATCTCTTTATCCGAAATATGCAATAGTTTAATGGTTTCCACGAAATAATCGCATAAGAAACGATAAAAATCTTTTTCGATTTTTTCGATTTCCTTTTTCGATTTAGAAGGAAAGGTATTTGTGAGGTTCTTTCTGACCACCTTTCTCCGATACCGGGCAAGGTAGTAGAGAAAAAAATAAAGGGCATCCGATAGAATGTAGAGAGCCGATAGCGGCAAAAGAGCATGCAGATAAGAAATGCCATACCACAGATAATAACCTACTTCTATATGTTTTTTTGTTCTTTTTTTCATTTGCATTTCTGTTTTTGATGGTCAAGGAAGATCGCTTCCATAGCCATGTGTCTTTCGTCTAATTTCCCTATTTCTATTTCAATAACTTTGTTAACCAAGGAGGCATCGTAATCCGATACGATTTTTACATAATTTTCGGTAAAGCCCATCATTTTTCGTCCGTGACGAGTGTGTTCGAAAAGTACTTTTCGACGGGTTCCTTGCTGAGAGCGATAAAAGCGGAGCAGTTTTTTCTCCGAAATATCGAGCAACGTTTTGCTGCGTTCGTGCTTTACCTTTGGATCCACCGCATACGGAATTTTCAATGCCTGTGTACCCGGACGTTCGGAATAGGTGAAAACGTGTAACTGCGAAACAGGCAGCGAATCGACAAATGCGACACTTTCGGAAAAATATTCATTCGTTTCGCCACGAACACCTACGATAACATCCACGCCAATGAAAGCATCGGGCATTGTCTCTTTGATCTTTTCGATTTTGTGGCGAAACAGCGCCGTGTCGTATTTCCGTTTCATGAGTTTGAGCACAGCATCGCTGCCTGCTTGAAGGGGAATGTGGAAGTGAGGCGCAAAACGTTTTGAATCGGCTACAAACCGAATGATTTCGTCGGTCAGCAGATCCGGTTCGATCGACGAAATACGGAAGCGCTCGATTCCTTCTACTTCGTCGAGTGCTTTGAGTAAATCAAAAAAACTTTCGTTTGTCGTACGCCCGAAATCGCCGATATTTACACCCGTGAGTACGATCTCCTTTCCACCCTCGCCTGCCGCTTCTTCGGCTTGCCGTACCAGTTGTGCAATGGGTGCATTGCGACTGCGGCCGCGGGCAAAGGGGATGGTGCAATAGGTGCAAAAATAATCGCAACCGTCTTGTACCTTTAAGAAGTAGCGAGTGCGGTCGTCGGCCGAAAGCGAAGGTGCAAAGGCCTTTATTCGTCTTGTTTCGGAGACAACGATTTTGCTTTTATCTTTTTTCTCTAGATTGGTCAGGTATTTCAGCACGTCGTGTTTTTGTTCCGATCCCAATATTAAATCTACTCCTTCGATGGCGGCAATTTCATCGGGTTTCAACTGTGCATAGCAGCCGGTTACCACCACAAAGGCTTCGGGATGTTGACGGATGATTTTGCGGATGGCCTGACGTCCTTTTTTATCGGCCAGTTCCGTTACCGAACAGGTGTTTATGATGCAAATATCGGCTTTTTGCCCTTTTGGTGCGCGGGTAATTCCTGCCTGCGAGAGTTGTCGGCCAAGTGCCGAGGTTTCCGCAAAATTAAGCTTGCACCCCAACGTATAATAAGCAGCGGTTTTATTTTCAAATATGGAACGATCAATCATATCTCACGTCGATGAACGGCTATAATGTGTCTACAAATTATTTACAAAAATACAACAAATCACCACATTTGCCATGATTTTCTTTTTGTTATTCTGAAAGAACGTTTTATTTTTGTAGATACATGAATTTGTAAAAAAAAAGTGATTCCTCAAAATTTTATCAAACTTTACGAAAACAGCCTTAGAGAACACTGGGAATTACCCGCTTTGAGCGACTATAAAGAAGAAACACGGATTACTTATGCCGATTTGTCGCAAAAAATTGCCCACATTCATGTTCTATTCGACAAAATAGGTATCGAAAGAGGCGATAAAATAGCTTTGGTAGGTAAAAACCATTCGGAATGGTGTACGGTTTTTTTGGCTACTATTACTTACGGAGCCGTCATTGTTCCTGTGTTGGTTTATTTTCATCCGGACGGGATCATGAATATTTTGGAACATTCGGAATCGAAACTCGTTTTTATAAACGAGTCCATTTGGAATCAACTTGCCAAAGAAAAAATTGCAATTCCCGTTATCGAAATCCCTTCTTATAGCTTGCTTAAATCCGACGATGATGTCCTATGTAAAATAATAAGAGATTGGGATAGCCTTTTTGAAAAGGAATACCCCAACGGTTTTCGAAAAGAACATGTGGCTTATCCCGAAATTGACAATAGCGAAGTCATTTGTCTGAATTATACCTCGGGCACACGAGGTTTTTGTAGGGGGGTGATGCTTACGGCAAACAATTTTGCAGGAAATGTTATGTTTGCCGATACGGTGAAGCTGCTTTTTGAGGGGGAACGCAATTTGGCTTTTTTGCCCTTGGCTCATGCATACGGTTGCACGTTCGATTTTCTTTACCCCCTTTCGGAAGGCGTTCATGTGACATTGCTCGACGCCATACCTTCCTTTCGGAATTTGGTAAAAGCGCTTCAAAAAATCAAACCTCATATCATTATTACGGTTCCGCTTACTTTTGAAAATATTTACAATCGAAACATATTGCCTTTGATCAACAAACCGCTGATGAAATTTTTGTTGAAGGTACCATTGATAAACCGTTTGATTTTTTACAAAATACGATGTAATCTGATGAATCTCTTCGGAGGAAATTTTAGGGAAGTCATTATAGGAGGTGCCGCATTGGATAGAAATGTCGAGTCGTTTTTCTATAAATTGAGATTCCCTTTTACCGTGGGCTACGGCATGACGGAGTGTGCCCCGCTTATTTCATACGATTCCCACAAAAATTTTGTACCGACTTCGTGCGGAACGGTTTTAAAGGGCATAATGGAAGCCAGGATTGATTCTATCGATCCCGAAAATATTCCGGGCGAAATACAGGTACGTGGAGAAAACGTGATGAAAGGATATTACAAAAATCCGCAAACTACTGCTGCGGCTTTTACAAAAGACGGCTGGCTAAAAACGGGTGACTTGGGAGTGATGGATAAAAATAACCGCCTGTATATCAAAGGTAGAATCAAGGCGATGTTGTTGGGACCAAACGGGCAAAATATTTATCCCGAAGAAATTGAAGCGCGTCTAAACAGTCTGCCCTATGTTGCCGAGAGTTTGGTCATTCAAAGAAAAGGAAAATTGGTTGCCTTGGTTTATCCCGATTATGAAGCCATTAAAGTCGACAATATACAGGAAGAAAAGTTGCCCCAAATCATGGAAAGAAACCGAATGGCCCTAAACCGGCAGCTTGCCCGTTACGAAAAAATAAGTAAAATAGTGATTTCGAATACCGAATTCGAGAAAACATCTTCAAAAACCATCAAACGCTACCTGTATCAATGATTGTCAAGGTTAATTAACACTAAATTCATGTGTGATTTCAAAAAAGTGGACAAAAATATGTTTTATAACATATAAATGATATATCTTTGTATCGGTTTTCAAACGAAACATTTGAAAAATTATTTATCGTTTAAAAAATTATTGAAAAATGAAAAAAGTATTATTATTTGTTGCTGTTGCAGCTACTCTTTCTTTTGCTGCATGCAAAAGTCAGAACAAGAGCGAATCTTCAGTTGATTCAGAAGCTCAAGCAGTAGAGGAAGTTGTTCCCGTACCTGAAGAAGAAGGTACCGCTGCTGTTGTTGATACCACAGTTCAGGAAGTAGCAGAATAAACTTCCTTTACGTTTAAGGTATGGCCATCCTCACAAAGGGTGGCTTTTTTTTGTTTTTAAATCAAAAGCAAATTAACTTTGTTGTCGAATGAAAATATTTTCTTAGAAAACAAGAGGATGAAGCGGATTCCCTTAACCGGTTTAATGTTGATCCTTATTTTGACGGGATGCTCCAAAAAGAAGTATTTCTTCGAAAAAGAACTCACTTTCCCAAAAATAATCAACAACGAGCAAAAAATAAAATTGGCGGCTTATCTTGTGCCTACCCCACAACAACACGAGTGGCAAAGGACCGAAATGAATGCTTTTATTCATTTCGGAATGAACACGTTCACCAATCGTGAGTGGGGAAACGGTACCGAAGACCCCGCTTTATTCAATCCTACCGATTTCGATGCCGAACAATGGGTAAGAACATTGAAAAACGCAGGTTTCAGAATGATTATCCTCACGGCAAAGCATCATGACGGGTTTTGCCTGTGGCCAACAAAAACCACTCCTTATTCTGTAGCTTCTTCTCCTTGGCGCAACGGTGAAGGAGATGTGGTAAGAGAAGTCAAAGATGCGTGCGATAAATATAAGATGAAATTTGGTATTTACCTTTCTCCTTGGGATAGAAACGCCAAAAGCTATGGTGATTCACCGCGTTATAATGATTTATTCTCTAAACAATTGACCGAATTGTTATCGAATTACGGTGAAATTAGCGAAGTGTGGCTCGACGGTGCAAGAGGAGAAGAAGCTCACGGAAAAATACAAGAATACGATTGGGATGCCTTTTATAAAATAATAGATAAATTGCAGCCGCGAGCAGTTAAAGCAGTGATGGGAAACGATGTTCGCTGGGTGGGAAACGAACAAGGATTTGCCAGAGAGACCGAATGGAGTGTGACACCGCTTCAGCCAAATATTGATCCGTTGATTATAAAAGAAAACGAAAAGTTGGGCATATCACCGATAGTTGAGGATCTGGGAAGCCGGGATTTAATTGTCAGAGCAAAAAAACTTTATTGGTATCCAACTGAAGCGAACGTTTCGATACGCCCGGGTTGGTTTTATCATCCTGAAGAAGACCACCAAGTAAAAACACTGAAACAGCTGGTAGATATTTACTTTAAATCGGTGGGGAGAAATGCGGTGCTTCTCTTAAATGTTCCACCCGATAAACGGGGACTTTTGCATGAAACGGATGTGGAAAGGCTAGAGCAATTTGGCAATTATATAGCCACTACTTTTAATTATAACAAACTCGTGAATGGTAAAATTGCATGGACAACCAAACAAGAAAACTTCAAAGAATATGATTTGTTTGATAATGGAACCATTAACACGATTATGATTCAGGAAGATATTAAGCAAGGACAGCGAGTAGAAAGTTTTAGAGTAGAGGCATTGATCGACAACGAATGGAAAAAACTGGCCGACGGCACTACCATCGGTTATAAACGTTTGTTGAAATTCAACGATATGGCACCTTCAAAAATCAGGATCACTATCCTTGAAACACGCGATGTGGCCAATATCTTGAATGTGGGAGCTTATTATGCGCCTCCACCGGAGCAATTTGTTTCAGATCAATCATAAATTCATGGAAATTTAAATAAAAGAAAATATAGACAATGAGGCGATTATTCATTCTGATTTTTACATGTATGCCCTTATTGGGTTATGGACAGAAAGTTGCAGACGTATTCAAAACCATGCCCGACGATATTTTACCCGGTTTCTCGGAAGCCAATAGAACCATGCTTCTTCTGGATACGGCGCTAAACGTTATTCCCTACCCGCTCGGGAATATCGAAAAAATAAATTATACCGATTCGTATCTTCAATTGAAAACATCCGATATCGGGACGTTTCAATTGAAACTCTTGTCACTAGTGAATAATACCAAAATTATTTGCACAATAAAAACGGTTTGTGGAGAAGCATGCGATAGCAATATCCGATTTTATTCCACCGGATGGGAAGAAATAGATGAAAAAACGTTGCTCCCGAGCGTGTCGAAAGAAGTTTTTTTTGATCCTGCCAAAAAGGGAACAGAAGCTTATGAACAGGCATTGTCGTTGTTGGATATTGAACCGCTTTCTGCCGTTTTTCGTGATGGGGAAAACGATTTGACGGTTATGCTGAATTATGAAGCTTATCTTTCAAAAGAAAATAGTGCGAAAATAAAACCCTTCATTAAACAAGATTTTATAACTTTGTACTGGACTAAAACAGCGTTTCGGCTTTAAAAAACGTATAAGCACCCGTAGTTCAATGGATAGAATATCGGATTCCGGTTCCGACGATGCGAGTTCGAGTCTCGCCGGGTGTACATATTTTTTTATTCTTTATTCCTTTATTTTTTTACCGTTTTATCGAAGATGAAAAAGTATCATGAAAGAAGACAACATGACAAATCAGTATAAAATAGCACTTTATCAGGAGAAGAGAGAAAACGGAAAAGTGCGTTGCCGCCTTTGTCCGCATAATTGCATCATCAACGAGGGCAAATTGGGAGTGTGCAATGCACGAAAAAATAGTGGAGGCACACTCTATACCCTTGCTTACGGCAATCCGTGTTCACTAAATATTGACCCCATCGAAAAAAAACCGTTGTTCCATTTTTATCCCGGGGAAAATATTTTATCGCTCGCCACGGCCGGATGCAATTTTCATTGCCTGAACTGTCAGAACTGGCAAATATCGCAGGCATCTCCCGAAGATTTCGCACAATATCGGTTTACTCCGGAAGAGATTGTACAGACTGCACTTTCTTATCATACAAAAATGATTGCTTTTACCTATACCGAACCAACCATTTTTTATGAGTATATGTACGATATTTCTGTTCTTGCTCATCGGAATGGAATAAAAACGGTAATCGTTTCCAATGGATTTATAAATCCTGAACCTTTGAACGATTTTTGTCCGCTCTTGGATGCTGCCAATATCGATTTGAAATGTTTCGATGATGCCGTTTACAAAAAATTAACCACCGGAGGAAGGCTTAATCCTGTATTGTCGACACTGAAAACATTGAAAAACCACGACATTTGGCTCGAAATCACTAATTTGATCATTCCAACGTATAATGACGATCCAAAGATGATTCAAAGCATGTGTGAATGGCTGATCGAAAACGGTTTCGCCGAAACACCGCTTCATTTTAGCAGCTTCTTCCCTTCTTATAAATTACAGCATGTGCCCCCCACCCCTGCAAGCACATTGATTATGGCAAAAGAAATTGCCGAAAAAGTAGGAATAAAATACGTGTATATAGGTAATATGCCCCATATACATGGAGAAAACACCTATTGTCCGAACTGCAAAGAATTGTTGATTGCCCGGACAAGATTTTCTGTCAGGAAAAATAATATAGTCGACGGCAAATGTGCTTTTTGCGGTGAAAGTATCCCGGGAAGATGGAATTAATTACTCCATTTCATCTTCGCTAAATACGGTAGCCGTAAAAATATAAATATCTGCATTTCTCCAGCCATCCCATCCTATGCCGGCTTTATCGCGAGCACAATGCCCAAGAAAATTTTCCAAATCCCAACCGGTTTCCGTAGCTACCTGAGGCAAAAAAACTCCGCTCCGAGAGCCTTTTACAATGTAAATACCATGTTTACCAAGCTCTATTTCCGAAATATCGCGGATTTTTCTGAGTGGAGAAAGAACAGATATTTCGATAGAAATGACATCGAGTTCGCTCGCAGTAACCGGCGGAAAACGGTAATCGTAATGGGCAGCGGATACAGCCATGCTGCGTACGATTTCTATTAGTGGCTTATCGCTTATTAGTTGGCCGATGCATCCACGCAATTGCCCGTATTTATTCAATGTTACAAATGCTCCGCATCGAGCATAAATGGCATCGGAACAAGCACTTAGATTGGGTGGCGGCGTGATATTCAGGCCAAATAACTTTTCGATGGAGCGCCTTGCCTCTGCCAATAATGCTTTTTTATCTTCGATGGTTAAATAAAATTCACTCGTATTCATTGTACTCCTTTTCTTGAATAAGAACAATTGCCCAATATCCCACAACTTCGCGATAATTGCCGTATATTGCATCTCCCGAATTCCGATAATCTACTTCGCGATATTCGTAAATAGGATTATTGTATGTCATATACAACAAGGTCAATACCGATGTCCAACCGCACAAGCAAGTGAGTAAATTTGGAATTCCTCTGTTTTGGTTTTTGGCCAGAACGTCTAACAAATTTTCCGGATTGTTGGAGAGGATGGCTTTGGCGGTGGCTGCATCTACTATTTTTGCACTTTCGTAATCGGGATAATGCGAAAAGTCGGTACTAATGACAAATAGGTTTTTTTCCGAAAGATACGGTTTCAATGCAGATGCAATCTCGAAGCATGTTTCGGGTTGGGATGTACCAATGACGATAGGAACAATTTTATAATCTTTTTTTAGTTTGTAATGCAAAAATGGAAGCTGTACTTCAATGCTATGTTCTCGCGCATGAGGTGCGGGATTGTCGGTAAAAATTTCGGGATGAGAGGCGACCAGCTGTTTCCCGAAATCGGTATCCACCTTTTCTCTTCCGTACGGCATGATAAAATCGCCGTGACAATAAACCGACGCACCGTTAAAATGATAATGATGAGATGAGGCCAATATAAAAATGCGCTCATAGTCGGCATTTTCATCAAGTTGATTAAATGCCGAAGCGGCAACCCTTCCCGAAAAAACATAACCGGCATGGGGAGAAATGAGTGCCCTTACATTGGTGTATTTTTGGGGAACGGCTTCGCTAAAATAGGTTTCGACGTCGCGCTGCAATTTTTCAGCGCTCGCAGGATAGAATTGCCCTGCTACGGCCGGCTCCCTGTTTATGCTGCTACTTTTCATAATTCTTTGGTTTTTACATAAACTAAACAATTTATCGCTTGTTAAGTTTCAAATTTACTTTCTTTTAACATGATAAAATCGGATAAAAAAAGGCATCCTTTGCGGATGCCTTTTTTCTGATGAAATAAATCTGTTTGCCCGGTTTATCTTCTGCGAGGGGAAGGAGCATTTGCACGACTACCTCTTTTTTTCATCTGTTCCTGGCGATAGATTTTCCATTGTTCCATTTTTTCCTTTCCAATGATTTTTTCCAGCTCAGCATCTTGTTCTTTCATGTTCTGTTCCATCAACGCTCTCATTTCTTCGCGTCGTTTTTCGCGATCTTGTTGCTGTGCCTGCTGACGATCTTCCCTGAATTTAGCCATTTGCTCGGCACGTTTCTCGTCATGCTTTTTTAAAAGTTCTTCAACCTGCTCCTTTTGTTCAGAAGTCAGTTCTAATACGTTGGCCATGTGCTCGGCACGTTCTTTGGCTGTCATTCTCATTGTACGCGGAGGCTGATTCCTATTACCCCTTCTTCCGGTAGAGTCCTGAGCCGATATCGAAAGGCTCATCATTAAAAAGGCAACTAGTGCCAAAATTCCATACTTTTTCATCTTCAATTCAAATTTTATCGGTTCAACATAAAAATACATTATTATGACTCTCAAAGATAAGGGAATGTTTAATTTGGCAAGGGTCGATTAACGAAAGTTACATC
>ERZ773359.5983-NODE-5983-length-11146-cov-3.765756_pt1 | contig 11146 bp, 11 predicted proteins | sample MGYA00374955_ERZ773359 | MGnify/ENA primary metagenome ERZ773359 (study PRJEB29098, sample SAMN04486028) | biogas fermenter metagenome | study: EMG produced TPA metagenomics assembly of the Biogas fermentation microbial communities from Germany - Plant 4 DNA1...
GATATAACGAATATCCACCAGTGAACCGGGCATAAAACCTTCATAACCGTACCCAAGGTCAACAACCATGCCGGCCGGAACAGTTTCTTTCACCACGCCTGTCAGGACCTTGCCTTCATTGAAAGCAGCTTCCAGCTCCGCCCATCTTTGCTTGCGCATCAGTTTTTTACGGGAAAGGAGCACCCTGCCTTCCTGTTCATCAATGTCCTTGATGGTAACATCAATTTCCTGTCCCGGTTGCAGAACGGCAGAAACAGGCTGGCCGGCAGCCAATATAAGTTCCTGGCGGGGAAGCACTCCCTCGCTCTTATAGCCGATATCAATTAATGCTTCATCGTCAGACACCTGTACCACAGTGCCTTTCACCACATCCCCCTTGGCAAAGTCTTTCATTGCCTGATCCATGGGAACTTCTTCCGCCGCAGTAGCTTCTTCTGCCGCAGGAGCTTCTTCCACTGCGGGAACCTCTTCCGCAGGGACCTCCTCCACCGTCTGTTCCGTTACTTCCACTTTGTTTTCGTTTTCCATCTTGCCAATAACCTCCTTTATCAACCAGTCGGGAGTTGAAGCACCGGCAGTAATCCCGACTGTCCTCACCCCTTGCAGTTGCGCGGTGTCCAGTTCAGACGCTGCAGCAATTTCAATTGTTCTGGCTCCGGCAGCCCGGCAAATTTCCCCCAATTTGCGGGTATTGCTGCTGCTTTTGGAGCCAATGACAATCATTACATCTGCAACCTGTGCCAGTTTGCGGGCAGTTTCCTGCCGCAAAGCCGTCGCTTTACAAATGGTATTATATATATTCACTGCCGGTACTATCTCTTTTAGCTTCTCCACTATTTCTTCCAGAATACTTACCTGCTGCGTTGTCTGCGCCACAACTGCCACGGGGCGGCTGCGGTCAAGAGAGTGCAGTTTGGCAAGTTCACCGGAATTTTGGAGGACCAGCGGCCTGTCACGGCCCCAGCCCAGGACACCCTGAATCTCCGGGTGCCTGCTGTCACCGACAATAACCACCTGCCTGCCTTCGCGGACAAGCTGCGCCACCAGCTGCTGCAATTTCTGCACAAAGGGGCAGGTGGCGTTGACGACGGTAAGATTTTTTTCCTCCGCCCGGGCAAAAACCTCCGGCCGTTCCCCATGGGAACGGATCAGCACAGTGGCACCGTCAGGCACAGCATCCAGGCTGTCAACAAAAATGACTCCTTCTTCTGCCAGCTTTTTGAGCAGGCTTTCGTTATGGGCAAGCGGCCCCAAGGCATAGACGGGGCCTTTGGCGGCAGCCGCTCGCGCCAGGCGGATAGCCTGCCTAACACCGCCGCAAAAGCCTGCATTTTTCGCTAAGATTATCTTCAGGGCATGCTCATCCTTTCTGCGACCGGTGCAGGCGAGCGATTTCTTCCATGATGTCGGCCGCCACTTCCTCCAGCTGTTCGCTTCTGCTTTTGCCGCCGTAATACTCCGGGAAAAGCAGCGGTTTGCCGATCATGACACGCAGCGGCCGCAATAACCTGTAAGGGCCGCAGATGGCCACCGGAATGACAGGCGCTTCGCTTTTCACGGCCAAAAGCCCGACTCCCCGCAGCGGGGGCAGCATTTCTTTCGTTTTACTGCGTGTCCCTTCCGGGAAGATGCCAATTCCCTGGCCGGAAGCCAGAATGGATAAGGCGGTTTTAATTGCCCGTCGGTCAGCCGCCTGGCGCCTGACGGGAAAAGCGTGGAGTCCTTTTACTATAATTCTTGACAAAGGCCGTTGAAAAAGTTCCTCTTTGGCCATAAAGCGGACGACACGTCCGGTGAGGCAGCCAAGCAGAATTGGATCCAGCCAGGATATATGATTGGCACAAAGAATAAAAGGACCTTCCTGCGGGATGTTCTCCCGTCCCTCAACCTGCCAGCGGAAAAAAACAGAAAAAATCAGCAGGAAAAGCCGCCGGACAAAGCGGTAAAACATCCTTTTCCCCTCCCGGTTACGGGCCTGCCGCGATGTTGACAATTGCGTCCACTACTTCCTCCACAGTCATGTTCGTTGTATCCAGATGCACGGCATCCTCGGCCGGACGCAGCGGAGAGCATTCCCGCTCCGAATCAATCTTATCGCGCGCAGTTATTTCGGCAATCATCTGTTTCAGGTCAAGCTTTTCGCCCTTGACCGCCAGTTCCTCCAGGCGGCGGCGTGCGCGCTCCTCCAGTGACGCCGTGAGGAAAATTTTCACTTCCGCATCCGGCATCACGTTGGTACCTATATCACGCCCGTCCATCACCACATTGCCGGCGCGGCCGATTTCTTTCTGCTTTTCTACCATCAGCCTCCGCACTTCCGGGCATTTGGCCACGAGAGAAACGTGGCGGTTCACTTCCGGTGTGCGAATGGCCTCGGTAACGTCTTCACCGTCCACATAAATAATATTTTCGCCGCCCCTGCCGCTTTTGACCGCCAGATCAAGGGATGCGGCAAGCTTCTCCAGTTCCTTGCCGTCGTGCAGGTTTACTTTCCGGCGCAAGGCGGCCAGAGTTACGGCACGATACATGGCGCCCGTATCAAGATAAGCCAGCCCAAGGCGCCTGGCAACGGCACGGGCAGCAGTGCTTTTGCCCGCCCCGGCCGGGCCGTCAATGGCAATCCTCAGTTTCATACACCCCTTACAAAAATAAACGACAAAAACAACACCCCTAGGTGTTGTCAGGAGTGAGGTCCTGCCGCAGCGAACGGGCTTCCCTCAAATAGATATGTTTTATCTCGGCCTGGCGCAGCTCTGTATTGGCAAGCATTAAGACCCGGATGCACTTTGGCAGTGCTCCGGGTACTGCAATCTCCACCGTATCAAACAACGGCACCTGCGTCCAGCCGAGCTCACGGGCGGCGGCAGCGGGGAAGGCAGCATTCAAATCGGGGGTCGCTGAAAAAATTATGCCGGCGATCTGTTCCGGTTTGATCTGATTGGCTTTTGCCATTTTTATGAGCAGTTCCCTTGTTGCCTGAAGAATTTCGGCAGCACTGTTTTCCGCCACGGTGATGGCACCACGGATCCCTCTCACAACGCAACGACCCACTACAACGTCCTCCCACCAAACTGCGCTTAACTTACATAATAGCTTATTCTTGGTTGTTTGGCAAGCCTTTCGCTTCTGCAATTTCCATAGAAATAAAGGAGATTGTTTCCGGCCTGCCAAAATACGTCACCCTTTTCCCCGCCGCGGGAGAAACAATCCCCACCGAAACTTCCGTAACTTCAACCACCACTTCTTTCTCCGGCATGCCGCCGTCCAGCTCCACCGCATCGCCGTCATGCACGTCAATCCGGACGGTGTCTTTGCCGGCAAAAGTGGCCACCGCTTCCCCGTTGACAAGAATCTTCAGGTCCTCCGCCGGTGCGCCGCTTACCACCCGCAGTTCCAGGTAACCGGTTTCCGTTACCGGCGGCCGGGTAACAACAGAAGTAGAAGCCTCCTCATCACCTGTTGCCACAGGCTCACCCTCCAGGCGGTCCGCCAGGCTTAAAATGCGCCGGAAAGACGGCCGGGCCAGAAGGACCTGGGCAAACAAAAGCAAAAGCAACAGCAGCACCGCACCCCGGACCAGCATTTTTTCAAAACCGCTCGTCCGCTCGCGAAACCAGCGCTCAAAATCCACTCCGCAGCCCTCCTCTATCACAGAGTATGTCAGGAGGTGCGCATTTTATGCCTCAAGGACTTTGGCGGCAGCGAAAATTCCGGCCACATACCCGGTGGAAAAAGCGGCTTGCAGGTTGTATCCGCCCGTATTGCCGTCCACGTCAATCACTTCACCGGCAAAAAACAGGCCGGGGATGATTTTCGACTCCATGGTAGCGGGGTTGATTTCTGTCGTGGCCACGCCCCCCGCCGTCACAATGGCTTCCGCCAGCGGCCTTGTCCCCGTGACTGTAAGCGTCAGGCCTGTTAGGACCGCTGCAAGCTGCCGGCGCTGCTCCTTTGTAATCTGGTTGACCGGCAACTCAGGCGGGATCTGTGCTAGCTGCACCACCGGCGCAATCATGCGCTTTGGCAGCAAATCATGCAGGCTGTTTTTAAACTGCTTGCGCCGGTATTTGGCAAAGTCCCGCTGCAGGCGGGCATCCAACTGCTCCTCCGCCAGGGCCGGTTTCAGGTTCAGCCGTATCTGCGTCAGCTGCCCCCGCTCCGCCGCCTGTGCCGCCTGGCGGCTGACGGTGAGAATAATGGGACCGCTTACGCCGTCATGGGTAAAAAGCATTTCTCCGAATTCTTCCGCCAGGCGGCGGCCGTCCGCCAAAAGAGTTGCAGTTACGTTTTTCAGCGTCAGGCCCGCCAGTTCATGCGCCCAGGTTTCCTTTGTCAAAAGCGGCACCAGGGCCGGACGGGGAGGAACGATGGTATGCCCGACCGCCGCCGCCAGCCGGTAGCCGTCACCGGTGGAACCGGTGGCGGGGTAGGAAGCGCCGCCTGTGGCAAGTATTACCGCTTCCGCCTCCAGGCGTTCACTGCCGCAGGCCGCCCCCAGTATACCTTTTTCGCCGGCAAGCAGGCCGGTAACGCGCCTGCCCCGCAGGATGCGCACACCCGCCTGCAGGCAAAATTTCTCCAGGGCTGCAACCAAATCTTTTGCCTGCTGCGAAGCTGGAAAAACACGGCCGCCCCGTTCCTCAACCGTCGGCACGCCCAGGCTGTGGAAAAAGCGGCACACATCATCATTGGTAAAACGGTAAAGGGGGCCGTACAGAAATGCGCCGTTGCCGGGATACTGGGCAATAAAATCTTCCAGGTCGGCCGTATTGGTCAGGTTGCCGCGGCCTTTGCCAGTCAGCGCCAGTTTCCTGCCCAGGCGGTCATTTTTCTCCAGCAGGGTAACGGATGCACCGTGCGCCGCCGCCTGGCCGGCCGCCATCATTCCGGCGGGGCCGCCGCCGATGACTAACACCTGCACAACCATTCCTCCAAGCTTATGATTCACAAAAGAAAAGCGGCCGTCGCCGCTTTCTCTCAGGCCATGTTTTATTCTGCCAAACGTTTAACTTTCTGCACCAGCTGGTTGTTTGCCTGTGTATGTATTTCAAAAAAGAGCTGTTCCATTTCCTGCAGCGACAGCTTTACTGCAGGCGGTTCAAGGATCAGGAGGCGGCGGAATTCTTCCCGCACGGCAAAACGGACCAGATAAGCAAGCGCGTCCGCCGTCACATCCAGTTCCAGCGGAGCATAGGCGACTTCATCCTCCAGGTCTTCATCATAAACGGTATAGATTTCCCCCAGGTCAATCCGCTCAATGAAAATCCCCTGCATAGGCACATTCCGCCAAAGCGCAGCCTGCTTGTCCCGCAATTCCTCGGCCGCTTCCTCGGTGCGTTTGCCGCCGAACAAAAACTTGGCAGGGCGTGCTTTCCCCCTGTAGTCAAAGCGAATCCTGGCCCGAATTTTCTGGGGCTTTTTTTCTTCCGTCTCTTCCGCCTGTTTCATTTCTTCCGGCGGCAGCTTCCTGTCAAAACCCGGTTTTATCATCTGGCTTCTCCGCCTCCATGCACACTTTCATGTTAGATTTTCCCGATTTATGAAAAAGTATTCGTGCCTTGCCGGGAAATTCCTGCTTCTTTGCCGGCGGCGGCGGAAAGCCCGTCCAGCTTCAGCCGCCCCTCCAGCCAGTCAACAAACTGGCGCGCCGTCCGGGGAGAACGGCTGTTTTGCCACTTTTCCCACCGCAACGCTTTCTGCCGCAGTTCTTCCCGCCCGATGCCAAGCCCCCGCCTTTGGGCCATGCTTTCCACAAGCTCCAGGTAGCGGGTCTGGTCCGGGGCGAGAAAAGTCACCGTCAGGCCGAATCGGTCCGCCAGGGACAGTTTTTCCTGCAGGGTGTCGGCAGCCCTGATTTCGTCATCATGTTCACCGGAGTGCAGTCCGGCGCGGTCGCTGAATTTTTCCCGGACGAGGTGGCGCCGGTTGGAGGTGGCATAAATAACCACGTGGGGCGGTCTGTATTCCAATCCTCCCTCCAGCACCGCTTTCAGGGCGGTGAAGCTTTCCCCCTGCTCGGTGAGGGACAGATCGTCCACAAAAAGAATAAACTTCTGCCTATAACCTTTTACTTCCCGCAAAATCAGCGGCAGGTCGGCCAGAGCCGCCTGCGGCACTTCTACCAGGCGCAGCCCCAGGTGTCCGTATTCATTGAGGAGGGCCTTCACCGTAGAGGACTTGCCCGTGCCGCGGTCGCCGTACAAGAGCAGATTGTTGGCCGGCAGCCCCTGTAAAAGCAGCAGCGTATTCTCCGCCACCACGCGCTTTTGCTCCTCATAACCGATTAAGTCGGCAAAACGGACCGGGTCAACAGTTTCAATCCCCTGCAAAGCGCCGCCCCGACCGCCTCCTTCCCAGCGGAAGCCCAAGTAGCGGGCAAATTTGCCTGAGCCATGACGCCGGTAAAAAGCGGCAAGCTGCGGCAGGCAGTCCGGCCACTTCCTGCAGCGGGCAAAAGCCGCCGCCACTTCCACCGCCGGGGGCAGGGCGGAAGGACTGCCGAGGCCGGGCCGCCATTCCGGCAGTGCCTGCAGGACGGCCGCCGCAGGCGCGGGGAGATCGGCATTCCCCAAAACAAAAGCTTTCAGTTCACCGGCAGGCAGTTCCGCCAACTGCTGCAGGACGGCAAGATCATGCCGCATCGCCTGCTCAAGCACGGCGCCGGCCGCCTCACCCTCCAGCGCACACGCCCGGCTGAAGGCAGTTTCCGTATAAAGCAGGCATTCCAGCAGGCAGTCGCCTAATAAAGCCTGCCTGCTTTTTTGCAGTAAAAGTTCATAAAATGCGCTGTAATGTTTAAGCCAACTTTCGGGATTAAATCTTTCTCCGGCCGGCTGCTGCAAAAGTCCGGCAAATCTGGCCAAGAGCGGGTCGTCAAGCAGGGGACGCAGCACGGTAAGGGATGAGAGGGCAAAGCGGGCGGATAATACTTTCTCCGACATATCTCTTACTCCTTCGGTAATCATGTAGTATAGGCCACGGCCGCCAAATTGCCGGCAGGAGTGCGGCCGTGCGTATCAGGATAAGTGTTTTATATCTATTTTGTCAGGTGGCAGGTGTCGTTCAGCTTGACCAGGTGCCAGGCGGAGGCATAATAATCCAGGATCGTGACGGAAGCGGTGTGAATCTGCATCCTGCCTGTCGCGGCGGGCGGCATCTGCATGGCCAGCGTGACAGCCGTCCTGATGATGCCGCCGTGGGTTATCGCCACCGCCACTTCCTCCGCTGCCAGTTCAACAGGCATTCTTTCCAGGAAACGGGAAACACGCTCCGCCAGGGCGGCTGCCGGCTCTCCTCCCGGCGGCGGGGTGTTGACAGGGTCGAGACACCATTTTTCAAAAAGCTCCCTGTCCGCAGGTTCCATGTCTGCATAGCGCAGCCCCTCCCAGCGTCCGAAGGACATCTCCCGCAGTTCCCGGCTGATTTCCACCGGCAGCCTGTAGCGTTCCGCAAGCGGCGCCGCAAACTCCCTGGCCCGCAGAAGCGGCGAGGCAAAAATCCGGTCGGGCTTGTCAGGCAGCCATGCTGCCAGCTGCTGCGCCTGCCGGCGCCCCACTGCGCTTAAATGCACGTCGCTGGTTCCCTGCAGCCGGAATTCCCTATTCCATTCCGTTTCCCCGTGTCTGACCAAAATCAGCCTCATTTTCTTCCTCCCAGGTTGCCTGAATAAGCTTTGGCGTAATACCGGCGCGGATATTGCTCTACTCAGACAAACAGCAGGGGAGCCAAAAGGAGGGCAGCCAGTTCATGCAGCTCGCAGGCCGCTCCCAGGATATCGCCGGTCACGCCGCCAAAGTTCACCTGAAAAAAGGCGCGCAGCAGCAAAAAAAAGACAGCCAAGGCGGCAGCCGGCAGGAAAACCCGGGCGCCGGCGGCGGCAAACCCTATCAAAAGGCAAAGCACCAGCGCCAGGATTGCCCGGCCGGCGCCGGTCTGCTCCAGAAAAACTTTTCCCAGGCCTGCATCATCGCGGGCATACCTGCAAGTCCCCATCAGCAGCACCATGGCTGTACGCCCGAAAACGGGAGACAAGAGCAGCAGCACGCCGGCAGCCGGGCGCTCCGCCAGGCCGGCTACGGCCGCCGCTTTCAGCAGCATGGCAAGGACGGCCGCCTGGACGCCAAAAGCGCCCACACGGCTGTCTTTCATGACGGCGAGCCGTCTCTTGCGGTCACCGCGCACGCCCAGGCCGTCAAAAGTATCCATCAGGCCGTCCAGGTGCAGGCCGGCGGACAGCAGTTCCCACAGCACCACCGTCAGGGCGGCGGCGACAAAGAGCGGCCACAGGCGCCGTGCCGCCGTGTAAAAGCCGTAGAGTACAAAGCCCAGGATTGCACCCACCAGCGGGTAATAGACGGTGGAAGCGGCCAGATCCTCCGCCGTTGCTTCCCCGTCACCGCCAAAAGGCCAGACTGTCAGAAAGCGCAGGGCAAGAAAAAAATGTTTCATGCGCACCCGTCCTTCCCTGGCGGCTTGATACGGAGGGGGTACCCGGCCACCGCCAGCCAGACAGAGTCGGCCGCCCGGGCCACCAGTTGGTTCGCCCGTCCGGCCAGATCCCGGAAAACCCGCCCCAGGGGCGTGTCGGGCACCACCCCCCAGCCTACTTCATTGGTTACCACGATGGTCCGGTAAGGCTTTGTGCGCACCGTGGCGCAGAAAGCCACAAGTTCCTGATGGATCCGCTCTTCAAGCCCATCTATTTCCGCTTCCGCCATTCCTTCCCTGTATTCCGCAAGAAGTTTATTGGTCAGCCACAGTGTCAGGCAGTCCAGGATAACCGTAGTCGTCTCCTCCGGCACGCGCTCCAGTGCGGCGCCGAGCTCCAGCGTCTCTTCCACGGTGGACCAGCTCTTCGGCCGGCGCGCCCTGTGCCTCGCCACGCGGTGCTCCATTTCTTCGTCAAGCACCGCCGCCGTGGCAATGTAGCAGGCAGGCCCGTCCCCGGCCAGGGCCAGCTCCTCCGCCAGGCGGCTTTTGCCGCTGCGGGCCCCGCCGGTGATCAGGACCAGTTTTCCCGTTTCATTTTTTATCACAGAGGTACGACCTCCTTCTGTCAGGAAATTCGCTGCCCTTCTCCCTTTATCCTGCCTTTTTTGTCGAGAGCCGGGGGAACTACTTTCCGCGCAGCATTTCCTGCAGCAAACCAATGTCAAGGTATTGTGCCAAAAGTGCGGCCAGGCGCCGGTAATATTCTTCCCTTGCGCTGCGCCCGGGCAAGGCGCCGTCCGCTTTTGGCAGGTCAAGGCCGTGCACATACGGGAGCACGCCCAGAACAGTCTTCCCCGTTATTTGCGAAAGCAGTGCAAGGCCCGGCTGCAAAAGCTTCATGTCACCGCGGAAACGGTTAATCACAAGACCGCGGACACGTTCCCTGTCCTGCACCGGAAGCAGCTCCAGCGTCCCGGCCACGGAGGCGTACACACCGCCCCTGTCAATGCCGGCCACCAGCACCACCGGGGCTTTGACGGCGGCCGCCAGGCCCAGATTGGCAAAACCGGCGCCGAAGCGGTAAGTATCCGTAGGATTGCCATAGCCGCCTGTCACAATTACATCATATTCTGCCTGCAGTTCTTCCATTGCCGAAAGCATTGCAGCAAAAGCCGCCTCTGCCAGGGCGGCCTCACTCCCGGCTGGAAGCTTTGTGCCGCCGCTGCCTGTGAGAACGGGAATGCCGTCTTCTTCTCGGACAAGAAGCGGGTTCATGGCCGCCAGGGGACTTGTCCGCGCCGCCTCCGCCGCCAGGACCACATCCCGGTCCAAAAGCAGCCCTTCCGGCAGCAGGACAGCCCGCTCAGCCCGGCCCAGCCCGGTAAAGGGCGCCGCCCGCAGGCCCAGGTCGGCCAAAAAGCGGCAGAGAGCGGTGCAGAAAAAACTCTTGCCCGCACCGGCCGTCGTTCCCACAACCATGATTACTTGCGCCATGCTTTCCGCTCCTTCCGCGGCCCGTCCAGACCCAGGAGGTCATAAATGGCCTGCAGATCCAGGGCAGCCTCCACCGCATCCGCCAGGCAATCAAACCGCCTGCTGCGCTCCGCCTCAGCCGCTTCCCCCAGCGGCTGCCAGCCGCGGCGGCGTCGCAGCATGTTCAGCCAGGCGCGGCGGAAAGCGGGGCTGTCAAAAAACCCGTGAAGATAGGTGCCCCAGATGAGGCCGCCCGCAGCCACTGCTCCGTCCTCCCTGCCGTCCTGCAGGAGAAAAGCGGGCCGGCAGCCTGCCTTTCGCTCGCTCTGTCCCCTGTGGATTTCATAGCCCCTTACTTTAACATTTGGGGCAAAGGGCAGCCTGCTTTCCGCCACCGTCCTGCCAACTTTTTTCTCCGGCAAAAAATGTGTCCGTACAGGCAGGAGTCCCAGTCCGCGCAGTTCGGCCCCTCTACCGCCCAGTTCTCTGCCCTCCGGGTCGGAAAGCATTTCGCCCAAAATTTGAAAGCCGCCGCAGATGCCCGCAATGGGGACACCGGCGGCGGCCAGCCGCCGGATCATGCTGTCCAGACCCAGCTTCTGCAGAAACAGCAGGTCATACATGCTGTTTCTCGTCCCAGGCAGGATGACGGCGTCCGCCGCAGCCACATCCTCCGCCGCCGTGCTGAAAAGCAAAGCCACGTCCTTTTCCGCCTGCAGCGGATCAAAGTCAGTAAAGTTGGAGATATGGGGCAAGCGCAGCACGCAGATCTGCAGCTTGCCGTCCGCCGCTGCAGCCCTGGGCGTACTTTCCAGAACCGCACCGTCCTCCTCCGCCACGCCCGTTGCCGAAAGATGCGGGATAACGCCCAGGACGGGCAGGCCGGTGTGTGCTTCCAGGGCTGCCACAGCCGGCTGCAGGCGGGCGGGGTCGCCGCCAAATTTATTCAGAATAAAGCCGGCCACACGCACCCTGTCCTCCACCGGCAAAAGACTCACCGTGCCGGCGCAGGCAGCCAGCGCCCCGCCCCGCTCCATGTCTCCGACAAGCAGGACAGGCGCCTCCGCCAGGGCGGCCGTTTTCATATTGGCCACATCCCGCTCCATCAGGTTTAGCTCCGCCGGGCTGCCCGCCCCTTCCAGCACCAGGATTTCATATTCCCGGCGCAAAAGCGCAAGCGACTCACCAATGACCTGCAGCATGTAGGCAGTTTCGTCCGGCGCATCTGGGGCATAACCCCGCT